>Ga0315270_10000054_pt1 | contig 56336 bp, 57 predicted proteins | sample C1_bottom_MG_FD_204932 | JGI IMG/M metagenome (GOLD analysis project Ga0315270, IMG submission 204932) | Sediment microbial communities from Yellowstone Lake, YNP, Wyoming, USA - C1_bottom | ecosystem: Environmental > Aquatic > Freshwater > Lake > Sediment | place: USA: Wyoming | collected... | reverse complement strand
GCATTCGTTTGGAACAGGAATACAAGGCAGAGCGTCATGTGTTCTACGTCAATCTGGAAGAAAATTGCGGTGCACGTCGTGTGCGTCGCGTCACGCCGGGCGAGTCTCTGCGTTATTGGGATACCTATGGCCTCAAGGATAAACTGGACACCTTGCGCAGTCAGCTTTCGAGCGGTGCCTTACCGGTGAAACTGGGGTTAACTGAGGATTGCAGGTTGCCTGCCTGCATGGAACTGCTGGAGCGCGTCGCGTATTTTTGGTCGCCGACCGGACTCAAGCGCACGCAGCGCATTTTCGAGCGTAAGAATGCCATGATGTCGATTGAGGTGGTGCGCGGCTTAGGTGATATTTGCATGAATGTGCGTGCCGACAACATCCATGCACAACGCGCCAAGGCCGGCGAAACTTCCGATGGCTTGAGCTACGATGAAATGGTGGATGTACATCTGTATGGCTTCGTCACGCAGCGTACGCAATCCAAAGTTGTGCAAGGCAAGGAAGAAAAGATCGAGCACGTGATCGCGCATGAACGTTGGGTGATGGAAAACGAAAGTGAAGCTGGTTATGGCGCGCATATCAATGATCAGGCCGACGACTGGGTGCGCCTCGGTAAATTGGTGGGGCTAAAGCCAGAGAAGAAAGGGCATTGGAATATTGGCGTGATCCGTCGCTTGCGCCGCACTGAGAGCAATCAACAACACGTTGGGATCGAAGTGGTCGCGGAGCGGCCGTTGGCACTGTTGCTGCGCCCGGAAAAAAACGAAAACCGACCGCTGACGGTCGACGGCATCGATCCCTTTGACGTGAAAACACCGTTCCCCGCCCTTTATCTGAAGGGTGCAGGACAGCAGGTACAAACCGATGCGCTGATTCTGCAAAGCGCGGAGTTCGCCAGTGGACGCGAACTATGGTTCAACGCGCGCGGTACGATTTACCATATCCGGCTGAAACATGCGCTGGAACATGGCGACGATTGGTTGCGCGCTTCTTTTGAAGTGTTGGCCAAGCAGGCCATCAGCTCCCGCGATTAATTCGCCAATACTGCACCCAGCCATTGGCCGATATCGGCGACTTCCGCTGTACAAACCGTATGTGCCATTGGATAACTATGCCAGTCCACGGCATAGTTCAGTGTAGTCAACGTGTCGCGCGCGGCGTGGGCTAAGGATAGCGGCACGATGTCATCCTGCGTGCCATGCGCCATGAAAATTGGCAGCATGCGGTTAGCCGCGCTGGCCTGAGCCGCGAGTTGTTCTTTTAATCCCAAATAGGACGATAAGATGAGCGCCCCAGCCAAGGACTCGGGAAAACGCAAGGCGCAATTCAAAGCTACGTTGCCGCCCTGCGAAAAACCGGCCAGCACGATGTTGCGCGGCGCGATACCGCGCGCAATTTCATGTGCGATGAGGTGTTCGACATAGCGCATTGATTCGCGTAGTCCTGCTTCGTCTTCCGGCGCGCCCTGGCTTAAGCCAATGATGTCGTACCAGGACGGCATGACATAACCATTATTCAGCGTGACCGCTTGCTCCGGCGCATGCGGAAAGACGAACCGTGTCGCCGGCAAGTGCGCACCTTGCAACTCTTCGACGATAGGCAAGAAATCATAACCGTTCGCACCTAGGCCATGCAGCCAAATCACGCTGGCGCGGACGGGTTCGCGGGTGGTTACTTCAAGTGGGTCTTGGTAGTGGAGCGGCATATGCTGGGTACCCGCTATGTCGGGTCTGGTTCAGTGGTGGCGTGCCAGCACGTCGAACGACACGCGGCAATAATCGGGATTCTCTTCGATGAATTTTTGCAGGCGAATGGTGTAGGTTTTTCCTTGCGCCTTAAGTTGCATGAGATGCCCCAGTTGCGCGCTATTGCAGCGGAGCAGCAGACTGCGTTCGATTTGCGCTTGTGGCATTTCCAATAAATAGATGGCCTCAGTATGTGGAGCGGGCGTGGATTCACCGCCGGGCAACGGATGCAACTCGACCGGTATCGGCGCTTGGCACAGGGTTTCGATCCCGACGTAGGTCTTGCTGCTGGGGTTCTTATTCATGCGCCGCACTACGCCGATGAGGAAGTGCGGTGTTTTTTCCGGTTTCAGGCCAATCAAGGTACCAATGCGCAAGCCGCCCTGCGCGGAGGGATTAAAGGTGACGCCATAACCGGAGACGCTCTCATTCTCCATGATCCATTGTTCCAGCACTGGCTCGAATAGATGATCGTTGCCCTGGGTTTCGGAATCCATGGGCGTACCCCCCACGGTCAGCCCCATGACTTGGTAGCCGATGGTCTCACCTTTCTTGCGCCGGATCTTTGCGCCTGGTTTGAGTTGCGCAATGATGTCGGATAGACCTTGTACCACGTGCACGATTTTGACGTTCGGCGTGCGTTCATGCTTGCGTTGCACATCCTTTTTCGACCAGCGGCGTTCAACCGTTTCGATCAGCTCTAAACATTGCGGTAGGCGGCAATCCTCGCCCAGTCCAAGCCTGGCAGGCAACTCACCATTTTTCAGTTGCTCAATGGCTTTTTCAATGGTGACCACCAGCAAGCCGACGCCCCAATAGCGGTATTTTTCACCCAACATATTGCGTCGCAAGCTGCGCGCCGGCTTGGTGTCACCCAGGTTGACTGCATATAACTGGCGGTGTGGGCGGAACTGACGCTCCAGGGAAAGGCTCTTGGTCCAAGTGTCGAGCCATCGATCGAGTTGGTTGATTTGCATGGGCTGCAAGCTCTCCGGATTGGCGAGCTGGAGCATTAGAGGTTGCAGGTATTCAGATAAGCAATTGGTTTCATCGGTGCTGTCGGGAAAAAGCTTGATCGCGGATTTATCGAAATCTTCGCGCTCGGCAAACAGATAGAGCCGATGTAAATTGCGCCACACCGAGCCTTCCACCGGGAGATAGCGCAGGTGCGCCCACTTGGCCTGCATGGCGTAGAAATGCAGTGCGCGCGCGGTAATGATGTGGATGGTCGGCCACAGTCTGGTGCTGGGGTCATGGGCAAAACTGCGAATGCAGATTTGGTAGGCCACCGCCATTTCATCCCAGAAGGCGAGGATGGTCTGTAAATAATTGCGTTCGACGGCAAGCGGATTGTCCATGTTGGACAGATAGTCGCAGGCCAGCTTTTCCTGTAGGCCATGCGCCTTTTCGTTCAGGTACATGCAGACCCGAATGCGCTCCTTGAGCGGCATTTTTTTATTTTCGTTGATGGCCGATAGCGCGCGCACGATCTCGATATGGGCGCGATGCACGTCTGCCAATGGCAGTTCTTGGACCCAAATGGTCGCAGATTTCAGGTCTCCGACTGGATCGTCGGATTTTTTGCGCATGATCGCGCTGATGAGCCCGCTAAAGTCGAACATAATGCCAAAGGACTAAGGATGATAGGGAAATGAAATTATTGTAATTCTGGTTAATACTAAAGCATGCCGGGTATCGCGGCAATAGCGAACAGAAAAGGCCTACATTTTAAATGTAGGCATTCCATGCAGGCTGCATGTGTTGGAGTAAGCCTGCTGAAGGCTTATTGCCGATCCCGTACCAAGCGCTGAATGATGCCGGCTTCGTCAGCCGGGCTAAAGGAGTAGGGGTAGAGCGAAGTTTCATACTTGGCGTTTTCCATTAGGCCGCCAAATTTGCGCAACTGGATCTCGACGTAATCGGTTTCCAGGCGCAACAGCACTGCCGGCGCGTTAACGCGCGGACAGAGCCGCTCGTCGCCGACTTGGCGAAACCCTAGTGAACGTTGATAGAAAGGCGCATGGCGCGGGTTGACCTCGATCAAGATATCGGTGCAGCCATTCAGGTGGTGCGCATGAATGTAGGCGATGTGAAATAGCGAGGCCAGCACCGTGCGCGAAGTAATGCTTTGATCGACGGCGAGCTTGGTGATTTCGCACAGCACGCGGCCCTGCGAACGCAATTGCTCTATTTCGCAAGGATATAAAGTAGACGCCGACAAACCTTCGGGTGAATCGATGCCCAGGGTTAGCGTGCCGATGGCTTGTTCGGCAGAAAATACGGACAAGCAAATATTGTTGGGCGTATGGTTAACGGTGCTGGCATGAGTTTCATAGCCACGCCAAGAGTACATCTTGCGGATCAGCAGGTTGGCGGAGTGCGCGTGTTCGGTATTACGGGTCAGGCGCACCTTGAATTTTTTTTGATCGACTTGCACGCTATTCACGGCATCGCCCAGCACATCCACGCACATCGGCTGCAAGCCGCCATGCTCGGCAATGGCGATAATGGTTTGACTGCCAATGTCAGTTTCCCGCTTGCTTGCTGCGGGTTTGGGAAGTGTTCCTAACATTTCGACATCCTTGCTCATCATTGAATGCACTTTGTAAATAAAAGCAATGAATATGCCAAAGCCAAATTAATTATCAAAACCTAGATCTTAGTGTTTGTTGTATTAGGTAAAACTTTACCACCTATGCAACGTCTGGATTACTACTATACCCTCAAAATATCTGGGTGAATGTTGCAGATATGACATCTAGCGGCATATTTACGCCAATTTCTCCAAATTCATGTCGGCCTTTGCGCCGATTTTGGGCGGAAGGCGTTCACAATTGCCGGATTAGTCTCAATATAGGGGCCGCCAATCAAATCAATACAATAAGGTACAGCGGCAAACACCCCATCGAGCGTTTCCTTGATTGCCTTGGGTTGGCCGGGCAGATTTAAAATCAAACACTTGCCTCGCGTCACCCCAACTTGGCGCGAAAGAATCGCGGTCGGCACATATTTTAGGCTAACCGCGCGCATCTGTTCGCCAAAGCCATCCAATACGCGCTCGGCAACGGCAATGGTCGCATCCGGCGTGACATCGCGCGGGGCGGGACCGGTGCCGCCGGTGGTCAGAATCAAGTGGCAACCAAGCTTGTCAGCCAGATCGATCAAGGTTTGTTCGATCAGGGCCTGCTCATCCGGGATGAGGCGAGTTTCGGTGCGCCATGGAGTTGTGATGGCGGCACCTAGCCAATCTTTCAAGGCCGGGATGCCTTTGTCTTCATACACGCCCAAGCTGGCGCGATCGCTGACGCTGACCAATCCTACTAGTAAATCCTGCATTATGTGGAGCCTGTATCAGTAAGATCGTCGGGCGAAACTGCGGACGCATCTGTTGTCGTAGGCGTCTGCAAGGTTTCGCGCAACCAACGGAACAACGCGCGATAGCTGGCCGGCGGGCGGTTCGCGGCCTGCTCCTTGCGCGTATTGCGGATCAGTGTGCGTAGCTGTTGTGCGTCGCAACCAGGATGCGTGGAAAGAAACTCGCTGAGCACCTCATCATCCGCCAACAAGCGCTCGCGCCAGCGTTCCAGATGGTGCATGTGCGCCGTTGCTTGCTGGCTTACGCCATTCCAAGCGTCGAGCTGGCGTTGAATCGGTTCTGGATCGACGCCGCGCATGATCTTGCCGATGTACTGCATTTGCCGCCGAATCGCCTCGTGTTTCGTCAGGCGTTTGCCTTCCAGGACTGCATCGAGCAATTGCTCCGGCAGGTTTAGCTGGGCGATCTGGGATTTATTTAGCGCCACTAACTCGACGCCGAGCTGCTGCAAGGCATCCATCGCCTGCTTACGCTTGGTCTTGCTTGGGCCTTCAAATTCTTCGTCCATAACCCTCTCGCGACTCGTCCGGAACATCGCCCGGGACGGCCAAAGTTGCTATGATACCTACTTTTCCAACACATCCAGCCAGCCGCCAGAAAGTAGCCGTGGACGCACCCAGCTTTTCTTATTCCATTGATCAACTCCAGCAACTCACGCAAGACATCCTAAAACAGGCGAAAACTGCCGGGGCCACCGCCTGCGAGGCTGAGGTCAACCAAGGTTTTGGCCAAAACGTGACGGTGCGCCTGAATCAGGTCGAGACCATCGAATACAACCGCGACAAAGGCTTGGGCGTAACTTGTTATTTCGGTCAGCAGCGCGGTCATGCCAGTACTTCCGATATGAGTGCGGAAGCGATTCGCGATACCGTGGCCAAGGCACTCACCATTGCCAAGTACACTGCGGCGGATACTTTTGCCGGTTTGCCTGAACCCGAATTACTGGCGCGCGACATTCCCGAGCTCGATTTGTACCACCCTTGGGCGCTGTCGGTGGAGCAGGCGATTGAACAGGCAAAAATTTGCGAAGCCGCCGCGCTGGCAGTTGATCCACGCATCAATAATTCCGAGGGCGGCTCGATCTCCACGCAAGAGTCTTTGTTCGTATACGGTAACAGCTTGGGCTTTATCGCCGGCTATCCGACTTCGCGCCAAGGTATCTCCTGTGCCGTGATCGCCGAATCAGAAGCCGGCATGCAGCGCGATTACTGGTATTCCAGTGCACGCGCCGCCGCGCAACTGGAGAGCGCTGCCGATGTCGGGCGTATCGCCGGCGAGCGCACGCTGCGTCGGCTCGATGGCCGTAAATTGAAAACCATGCAAGCGCCAGTGATCTTCGAGGCCTCGATCGCCACCGGCCTGCTCGGTAATTTCGTCTCCGCCGTCAGCGGCGGTAATCTGTATCGCAAAACTTCCTTCCTGCTGGATAGCCTAGGTCAAAGCGTGTTTGCGCCATCAGTGCAAATCATCGAAAGGCCGCATATCCCGCGTGCCTTGGGCAGCTCGCCGTTCGACAACGAAGGTGTGGCCACGCATGACCGTGACGTGATTCGCGATGGTGTGTTGCAAGGCTACTTTCTTTCCACCTATACCGCGCGCAAGCTCGGCATGCATAGCACGGGCAATGCCGGTGGCTGCCATAACCTGATCATCCAAAGCAGTGCGCTGGACTTCGCTGCCTTATTGAAAAAAATGGACAAGGGTTTGGTGGTGACCGAGTTGCTGGGCCAAGGCGTGAACCCGGTCACCGGCGATTATTCGCGCGGTGCTGCCGGCTTTTGGGTCGAGCATGGCGAGATCCAATATCCAGTGGAGGAAATCACCATCGCTGGAAATTTAAAAGACATGTTCAAACAGATCGTCGCCGTCGGTAGCGATGTCGTGGTGCGCGGTTCGCGTCAGAGCGGATCGGTCTTGATCGAAAACATGACCATCGCTGGCGAATAATAAAGAGGAGAAAAACATGCAACGTCGTACCTTCATGAAAAGCGCAGGCATTGGCCTAGCCGCCGCAAGCGCCGCGACTATTGCGCAAGCAGCCAATGAACCCGAAGTGAAATGGCGTCTGGCCTCTAGCTTCCCCAAGAGCTTGGACACGATTTACGGTGCAGCCGAACAGCTGTCTAAGCGCGTGGCTCAGCTCACCGGCAACAAATTTCAGATCCGCGTGTTTGCCGGTGGCGAATTGGTGCCGGGCTTGCAAGTGTTGGATGCAGTGAGTCAGGGTACGGTGGAATGCGGCCACACTGCCAGCTATTACTATGTTGGAAAAAATAAGACCTTTGCCTTCGATACCACGCTGCCCTTCGGCCTTTCTGCGCGCCAGCAAAACGCCTGGCTGTACTACGGCGGCGGTTTGGAATTGCTGCGTGATTTTTTCAAGAGCTATGGCGTGGTGAATTTCCCTGGTGGTAATACCGGCACGCAAATGGGCGGCTGGTTCCGCAAGGAAATTAAAAGTCTCGCGGACTTGAAGGGCTTAAAAATGCGCATCCCCGGCGTTGCCGGCGAGATCATGTCGCGCCTCGGCGTGGTGACGCAGACCCTGGCCGGTTCAGATATCTATCCGGCCCTGGAAAAGGGCACCATCGACGCCGCCGAATGGGTCGGCCCTTACGACGATGAAAAACTCGGATTCCACAAAGTAGCACAGCATTATTACTATCCCGGTTGGTGGGAAGGCGGCCCGACGCTCTCCTTCATGGTCAATAGCAAAGACTGGGAAAAATTACCGGCTGCCTACAAGGCTGCGTTTGAGGTCGCGAGCGCAGAAGCTAATTTGCACATGCTGGCCGAATACGACGCCAAGAACCCCGCCGCGCTCGGCCGCTTGATCCGCTCTGGCGCCAAACTGCATCCCTTTCCCAAGGACGTCATGGAAGCCGCGCTGAACGAAGCGAACAAGTTATATGCGGAAGAGGCAGCGAAAAATCCGTCTTTCAAGAAAATTTACGAACCTTGGAAACGTTTCCGTAACGACCAGTTCCAATGGTTCCGCGTGGCGGAATTGAGCTACGCCAATTTTACGTTCAACAATGTCAAGTAACGGCGCAGCGATGGAATTGTCGGTTATTGTCCCAGTGAAAAACGAGCAGGAAAATATTCTGCCCTTGTTGGAAGAAATCCGCGCGGCCCTGGAAGGTCGCAGCGAATATGAAGTGATCTACATCAACGACGGCAGCACCGACCGTACACCGGAAATCTTGGCACAAGCGCAGCAAATATTTCCTCAGCTGCGTGTGCTGACACATGCGCAAAGTTGCGGCCAAAGCGCGGCGGTGATGAGCGGCGTGCGCGCGGCGCGTGGCGACTGGATCGCCACGTTGGATGGCGACGGCCAGAACGATCCGGCCGACATTCCAAACTTGCTGGCCGTGGCGCGCGACCCGGCGCAGGCAAAAAATTTGCAACTGATCGCCGGCTGGCGCAAGCAGCGCAAGGACACTTGGTTGAAGCGCCTATCCTCGCGCATCGCTAACGGCGTGCGCTCGCGTATGCTGGGCGACGCTACGCCCGATACCGGATGCGGCCTGAAGCTCATCCCGCGCGCAGTGTATGTGCAATTGCCGTTCTTCAATCACATGCATCGCTTCTTGCCGGCACTGGTGCGGCGCAACGGCGGTGCGACCATTTCAGTAGAAGTGCATCACCGTCCACGCACGCGCGGTGTCTCCAATTACGGCCTGCATAACCGGCTATGGGTCGGCATCGTCGATATTTTCGGCGTGATGTGGCTGCAACGCCGCATGAAGCTGCCGCAAGTGAGCGAGGCAGTGCGCGCATGAATCCACGCAGGATCTTGCGTGGTCTGATTTTCATGGCCTCCTTGCTGGCCTTGGGCTACTTGCTTGAAACCACGCATTTCGGCGCCAGCCTAAACCAGGCCTGGGTCGATTCAGAAATACGCGGCAAGGGTTTAAACGGCGAACTATTATTCATCGCCGTGGGCGGCATCGCCACGGCTTTGGCCATGCCGCGTCAGATCATCAGCTTTCTTGGTGGCTACGCCTTCGGACTCGTGTGGGGCACGCTGTTAACCTTGATTGCGGTGACCCTTAGTTGCGCGTTGACCTTCTTCTATGCGCGCTGGCTCGGCCGGCATTTCATCGTCACGCGTTTCGGCGCACGCATCAAGCGCATCGACGACTTCATGAGTTGGAGTCCATTTTCCATGTCCCTGCTGATCCGCTTGTTACCGGTCGGCAATAATTTGATCACCAACCTGACCGCGGGCGTGACCAGCGTGCGCGCAGTGCCGTTCATCCTCGGTTCCCTGCTTGGTTATATACCGCAGACCTTGGTATTTGCCTTGGTCGGCAGCGGCGTGAATGTCGATCCGGCCTTGCGCATTGGCTTGGCGGTAGCGTTGTTCCTCATTTCGAGCATGATCGGTGTTTGGCTGTATCGTAAATATCGCCATGGACATACCTTGGGCGCGGAAGTGGACGCGGAGTTGGATCCTGAGGCTTGTGAGTCAAAGTCAAAGGCTTAAGTAAGCGCGCATGACACCATTTAAACAAGACCGCTCACTATTCCTGTTGCCGCTTGGCTGGACTTTTCTGGCTGTTGCTGCACTCTATCTGCGCCCGCTGTGGCCGGTGGACGAGACACGCTATGTCGCCGTGGCGTGGGAGATGTGGCTGCGTGGTGATTTTCTGGTGCCGCATCTGAATGGTGAGGCGTATAGCCAAAAGCCGCCCTTGTTGTTTTGGTTGATGCAGGCTGGCTGGGCGGTGTTCGGCGTTAACGAATGGTGGCCGCGCCTGATCGCACCTTTGCTGGCCTTGGGGGGGGCTGGGTTGATGCTGCGGCTGGCGCGCCGTTTGAGTCCCGAGAATTCCGATTTTGGCAGTAACGCCGTTTGGATTTACAGCGGTGCGCTGTTGTTCGGCGCGCTGTTCACCTTGGTTGGTTTCGATGGGTTGCTGGTATGCAGCACCTTGATCGGCATGCTCGGTATCGTACGTGCGGCGCGTGGCGAATTGTTGCGCGGCATGTTGTGGCTAGGCGTGGGTATCGGCCTGGGCGTGCTGTCCAAAGGGCCGGTGATTTTGCTGCATGTGTTGCCAGCGGCGGTGTTCGCGCCGTGGTGGTCACAAGATGTGCGTAGCAACAAGGGGCGCTGGTATTGGGCGCTACTGGGTGCGATTATTTTCGGCGCGGTGCTGGCGTTGGCGTGGGCTATCCCGGCGGCGTATGTCGGCGGCGCAGCCTATCGCAACGCGATTTTCTGGGGCCAAACCGCGGGGCGCATGACATCTTCTTTTGCCCATCGCGCGCCGATTTGGTGGTATCTGCCGCTGTTGCCGCTGCTGCTGTTCCCTTGGTTACTGTGGCCGAGCATGTGGCGCGGCTTAAATGCCTTGCGGCGTGAGCGCGACGACAACGTGCGTTTTTTGCTGGCCTGGATCGTACCGGTGTTCATCGGTTTCTCGCTCATCAGCGGCAAACAAGAACGTTATTTACTGCCGTTGTTGCCGGGCGCGGCCTTGTTCATGGCTTATGCCTTGCAGCAAGTTCAAGATGTCCGGGAAAAAGTTCGACGCCTTGATCTTTTCTTGCCGGCGCTAGGTTTTGCCCTACTGGCAGGGGCGTGGATTTATGCCTTGATGCATCCGCAGCGGCTCGGTACAGCGCTATCCGATACCCATTTGCCGCTATGGCCTGGATTCGTATTTGCATCGCTTAGTTTGCTGCTGATATTTTCCAGTGCAGCACATTTGAAGGTACGCCTGCGTTTGCTATCAGGTGCGATGTTGCTGCTGATTTTGGTTGCGTACTTCAGTGCAATACCGCTGATCGTGCCGTTTAGCGATCCGCGTCCGGTGGCGCAACAGCTCGCGAACTTGCAAACGCGTGGACTGGCACTGGCGCATTGGGGAAAGTATCACGGGCAATTCAATTTCAGCGGGCGCTTGCTACGCGTCATTGAAATCGACTCGCTAGAGCGCTTGGGCGCTTGGCTCCAGCAAAACCCAGAAGGCCGCATCATGGTCTACGTAGAGGAAACCAGCGCGGGCAAGCATCAACCCGAGTTTGAGCGGCGTTTCCGTGGCGGTTATATACAAGTCTGGCGTGCTAGCGCGTTTTATGCGCTACAAGTTGCGCCCACTGTTCCGCTAGCGCCTTAGTCGAAGCGCTGTCGCAGATACTGAATGATGAGCGCCGATTCATACACCCAATGCGCTTTCCCCTGCGCATCGACAATCCGCAAACACGGCACTTGCACCTGACCGCCACCGGATAGTAATTCAGCTCGGTATTGCGGATTTTGTTGCGCATCGCGCAAATCGATGTTGAGCGACATGGCGCGCATGGTGCGCCGTACCTTGATGCAAAACGGACAAGTTTGGAATTGATACAGCGCCATGGTCTGGCATTGTTGATCGATTTTTTGTTGCACTTCGGCGGGGCGCACCACGCCCTTGGGTGTGTTGAGCTTTTCCCTGGCTAGCAGTATGGGGCCGACGATGGCGCGAACGGCTTTAAAGAATAATCTGAAGATAATTTTCATGTTGCACCTGCGTTGTTGCTCAATTGAAGAGTTGTGGAGTTTTTATTTACCGCGTTTATCATGGCGCGGGCCGATGTGTTGTTTGCCGCGCTGCAGCGCGATTTGCACCTGGCGTTGCCGTTCCCGCGCACTGGCTCGCTTGGCCTCGCTCAGTGTGTCGTAGCAGCGCGGGCAGGATACACCGGCTTCGTACTTAGGTGAGGCTTTATCTTCCGCTGCGATGGGGTGGCGGCAAGAGCGGCATTGATCGTGTGCACCTACGATCAGCCCATGGCCAACGGCCACGCGTTGATCGAACACAAAGCACTCGCCTTGCCAGAGGCTATTTTCAGCCGGAATTTTTTCCAGATATTTTAGAATGCCGCCTTGCAAGTGGTAAACATTCTCGAAGCCTTGTTCCAGTAGGAGGGCACTGGCTTTTTCGCAGCGGATGCCCCCGGTGCAAAACATCGCCACTTTTTTATGCTTGGTCGGGTCGAGGTTCTGCTTCACGTAGTTTGGAAACTCGCGGAAGGTCGTGGTCTTGGGGTCGAGCGCGCCACGGAAGGTGCCGATGTCGTACTCGTAATCGTTGCGCGTATCCACCAGCACCACGTCAGGATCAGCCAGCAGCGCGTTCCAATCTTCCGGCGTGACATAGGTGCCTACTTTTTCGTTGGGGTCGATGCCGGGCACGCCGAGCGTGACAATCTCTTTTTTCAGACGCACCTTCATGCGGTAAAACGGCATGGCGTCGGTGAAGGATTCTTTGTGTTCCAGGTTCGCCAGGCGCGCATCGCTGCGTAGATAAGCCAGTACGGTATCAATGTCGGCGCGCGTACCGGCGATGGTGCCATTGATGCCTTCCAGCGCCAACAGTAGCGTACCCTTGATGCGATGGGCAACGCAGCACTCCAATAGCTTGGGCTGCAATTCGCGGAAATCGGGGAGCTTGGCGAATTTGTATAAAGCAGCGACGACGATTTGCGGCATCATTATTTACTCGGATTGAATTCAAACGGGGCAAGCGTATTGCCCTTATCGGTAGGCACATCAATTTGCAAGGGCGTATCGGACTCGACTTTTTTCGCATGGATGCCAACAATTTGCGGCAAGCCGATGATCAGCGCCACCATCAAAATCTGGATCAACACAAAGGGTACCGCCCCCCAATAAATGTGGCTAGTTTTGACGCCACCGGTGAGCTGGCCCGTGACCTTGTCGAGATAATCGGTCTTGGGGGCAACGCTGCGCAAATAGAATAACGCAAAGCCGAACGGCGGATGCATGAAGGAAGTTTGCATGTTCACCGCCAGTAGTACGCCGAACCATACCAAGTCGATGCCAAGTTTATTCGCCACCGGTGCTAGCAGCGGCACCACGATGAAGGCGAGTTCGAAGAAATCCAAAAAGAAGGCGAGAAAAAAGATCATGAGGTTGACCACGATCAAAAATCCCAATGCGCCACCGGGTAGTCCGACTAGTAAATGTTCAACCCAAAGATCGCCATTCACCGCACGAAACACCAAGCCGAATACGGTGGAGCCGATCAGAATGAACAGCACGAAGGAAGACAATTTTGCGGTCGCATCCAAGGCTTGTTTCAGGAGTGGCAATTGCAAGCGGCGTTTCAGTAGCGCCAACACTAGCGCGCCGGTCGCGCCCATCGCGCCGCCCTCGGTGGGCGTAGCGATGCCGAGGAAGATCGTGCCCAGCACCAGAAAAATGAGCAGTAGCGGCGGTACCAGGGTGAAGAGGGCGTGCAGCGCCAATTGGCTGCCGCGTAGGGTGCGCGCTGTCAGCGGCAGTGCCGGCGCGGCCTCTGGTTTGAACAACGAAACTGCGAATACATACGCTGCATACAGACCGGCCAGCAGCAGGCCCGGCAATAGCGCGCCCTGGTACAAATCGCTCACCGGACGCTGCAACTGATCGGCCAAAATAATCAACACCAAGCTCGGCGGAATGATTTGCGCCAGCGTGCCGGCGGCAGCGATCACGCCCGCTGACAAGCGCCGGTCGTAGCCATAGCGCAGCATGATGGGCAAGGAGATCAGCCCCATGGAAATCACCGAAGCGGCGACCACGCCAGTGGTCGCGGCCAGCAGCGCGCCGACGAAAATCACCGCATAGGCAATGCCGCCGCGAATCGGCCCGAAGAGTTGGCCAATGGTATCGAGCAAGTCCTCGGCCATGCCGCTGCGTTCCAGGATCAAGCCCATGAAAGTGAAGAAGGGAATTGCCAGCAGCGTTTCGTTCTGCATGATGCCGTAGATGCGGTAGGGTAGCGCGCCGAGCAGGTCGGTGGTGAGCAGGCCTTGTTGAATGCCGAGCAGCGCAAACAGCAATCCATTGGCCGCGAGCGAGAACGCCACTGGATAGCCCATCAACAGGAACAGCACCAGTCCGGCGAACATCAGTGGCGGGAACAGATCGGGGCTCATACCACTTGCTCAGTCGATTCGTGGTTGGGTGCGGCCGTGAGGCCGAGCAAGAAACCGATGCGCTTGATGATTTCCGAAACGCCTTGCAAGCCGAGCAAGGCGAAGCAAGCCGGGATCAGGAATTTGGCCGGCCATAACATCAGGCCGCCGGGGCTGCTCGACCATTCCTGGGCGTGAAACGAGATCAGAAAAAACGGCCAAGCGTAATACAGCATCACGCCGCATAAGGGCAGCAGGAAAAATAAGGTGCCCAGGATATCGACCCAGGCCTGGACGCGCGGCCCGCAACGGCTACTCAGCAGATCAATGCGCACATGCTCGTTTTTCAGTAGGGTATACGCCGCCGCCAGCAAGAATACCGCAGCGAACAAGCTCCACTGAATTTCCAGTAGGCCGTTGGAACTCATATTCAAAGTCTTGCGCACGATGGCGTTGCCGGCGCTGATCAACACCATGAGCAAAATCAACCAAGCCGCGCCCCGGCCGATGGCCTGGTTCAAGCGGTCGATCCAGTGTGAGAGTTGCAGCAAGAGCTTCATGGTGAAAGGCAGACGTAGAAAATGGCATAAAAACAAGAATTGAGATTATAGGCGGGTAGGCGCATATCGTCGAATCGGCGGTGCTAACATACGCCTATGCGCAGTTATCGAATTTTTATCGGTATGGGCGGTGTGCCGCCGCATGACCAAGCCGAGGCCTATATCTGGGAACGCCGCCTGCATTGGCTGATGGTGCTGATCGCCTTGTTGGCCGTGCCGGCGTTTTATCTGGAAGTGGCGACGCCACGTGGCCCTTGGCAGCAAGTGGGGCGGGGCCTGGACTTGTTTATTCTGGTCGCTTTCAGCCTGGAGTTTCTGTGGATGCTGCACCTGACGCGGCAGCGCCTGAGCTACCTTACCCACAACTGGCTTAATTTGTTGATCATTTTTGGCGCCGCCGTAAACCTGGCAGGGGTGGAGTCAGAGTGGTTGCCGCTGGCGCGCTTGCTGCGTATCGCCTATGTCTCGCTGGTGATGGTACGGGCCCTGGGCGCAATGCGCAATTTGCTTTCGCCGACCGCCGTGCCTTATTTATTGGGCTGGGGCGTGGTCACGCTGGCGCTGGCCGGTGCGGGCTTTTATTGGCTGGAACCGACCATCCATTCCTATGGCGATGGTCTATGGCTGGCCTTTGTCACCGGATCAACCGTGGGCTACGGCGATTTCGTGCCGACCACCACCGGCTCCCGATTTTTTGCCGCGCTCATGGTGATCTTCGGCTTTGCCATGCTGTCCTTGGTCACGGCGAGCTTCGTCGCTTTTTTCGTTGGCGAGGATGAAAAAAAACTGCGCGGCGAGATGCATCAAGACATCAAGGAATTGCGCGATGAAGTGCAAAAGCTGCGCGCCGATATTGCGCAATTGAATAGCAAAACGCCGCGCTAAAAAAACATGTTATGCACTATCTACGCATCCTTATCCTGACAGCGCTGGCCATGCTGGCGTTTGCTGGAAACTCGCTGCTGTGCCGTATCGCCTTCCAGCACACCAATATCGATGCAGCCAGCTTCACGACGATACGTTTGATCTCCGGTGCGGCGATGCTGTGGTTGGTGGTGCGCATGCGGCACGGCACAGCGGCGGGTGCAGGCAATTGGCCGTCGGCATGTGCATTGTTTGTGTATGCGGCCGGGTTTTCTTTTGCCTATCTCAGCTTGCCGGCAGCCAGTGGCGCTTTACTGCTGTTTGGCGCAGTCCAAGCGACGATGATCGGCTACGGCATTTGGGCGGGAGAACGGCTGCTGAAATTGCAGTTCGTCGGCCTGCTACTCGCGCTCGGCGGATTGCTTGGCCTATTGCTGCCGGGACTCTCCGCGCCGCCACTACAGGGAACCCTGTTGATGCTAAGCGCCGGAGTTGCCTGGGGCGTTTATTCCTTGCGCGGAAAAGGGGGGGGCGATCCCACCCGAGTGACCGCGGGCAATTTCCTGCGCGCGGTTCCGCTTGCAGTTGTCTTCAGCCTATTCATGATGAACCGAGCTTCGGTGGATAGCGCCGGATTCTGGTATGCGCTTTCGTCCGGCGCGCTGACTTCTGGAATCGGTTACGCCATTTGGTACACGGCATTGCCTGGATTGAAAGCCACCACTGCGGCAAGCGTTCAACTCAGTGTCCCGGTCATTGCCGCCCTGGGTGGAATTTTGTTTTTGGGCGAGTCCCCCACCCCGCGTTTAGCATTGGCCGCCGTCGCAATCCTCGGCGGCATTGCCTTGGTTATTATCGAGAAGCAAGTTGCGTATGGCGCACGACAAGCTGCTCCAACTGCCGAAAGCAACCTAGCAGAGTGAGCGCGGCGATAGCGCAAGAGGCGGACGGGGTGACGTGTAGCTAAGGAGCGGCGCGTTTGCGGGCAATCCGTGTTGAGCGCGCTGCTAGAGGTTCAGCATATGTGTCTACGTAGCTGTCGATAAGCTTGCGGATCATGCGCTGATACTGCGTATGGTGTTTCTCCGCCTCTGACTTAAAGAATTCAACGCTCTTCTTGCTCAAAGCAATTGTGACCTTCACGCCTTCCTCGCGGAATGCGAGCGCCTCAGGTGGGGGCAGAAAGTCTCGGATAACTTTTGCCGTAATGGGCTCATCGGAGTACTTGATTCTTGATGAAACAACTTTAGTCGTTTTCGCGCTCATAAATTGCTTTTCCTTTCCGCCAATAACCGGTCCCAAAGATACGAATGACACCGACCCGGTATGTGAATCGGACGGTGAGAATGCCGCCATTCACTTCACCAAAACAAAAGTAACGTTTCTCTGTTTTGCTGTGTGAAGTGTCTTCAGCAATAACACGTTCGGGATCCGAAAAAGCATATTGCGCCAAAGCAAAGGAAACATCGTGCTTCTTTTGGTTTTCTTTGTCTTTCTCGGCATCCCATTCAAACCGAGTCTTTTTCATGGGAATAGCCTAGCATAGGAAAGCTGAAACTGCCATATAAACGTATGGCGTTTAATAGGGTCAAGAAAACCGTTAACGTGGGTGTATAAAAAATAGAATTTCCGGGGATCCTCAAACCTTTCGTGGGTGTGAGATGGTCGAATGTAACTCGTTTTGAGCGACCGATTTTGCCGCATGAGGCATCTCATTTTTAGAATTGAGTTTTATACAGCTTGAACGTAGAAGTGAAGGGTTGGCCGTGTTGCTGCATCACGGCGCGGCTGATGCTGGCCGGATTTTCTAGATTTTGATATATCCTTGAAAGTAAGGATATAGAGATAGGAGGGTTTATGGCGACAGCAACAATGACCAGCAAGGGGCAGATCACCATTCCCGCCAGCGTGCGGGCCGCGCTCGGTGTTGAGGCGGGGGATCGGGTGGAGTTTGTTCAGGTTACACCGGGTCATTTCGAGCTGGTGGCCGCCACGCAGTCGGTGACCGCGCTGAAAGGGCTGGTGCGCAAGCCGGCTGCGCCCGTATCGATTGAGGCCATGAATGCAGCCATCGCAACGCGCGGTGCAAAGGCAAGATGAGAGGATAGGATTCCAAGGTCCTCGTGCGCTATATCGCACAGGATGACGCGAAGCAGTCGCCCAAGGCAACGCGCCTGATTGAGTCGTTAACCGTTGATGCGCCGGGCTACGTGAGCATCGTTTCGGTGGTGAAATTAGTGTGGGTGCTGATGGGTTGCTACGCTTTAACCCGGGGTGAGATTTGCGCCGTGTTGAAAACGCTGCTGCGCACCAAGGAAATGATCGTGGCGCATGCCGATACCGTATGGAAAGCTTCTCGCTTAGTCAAGGCAGGCAAAGTGGATTTTGCCGACTGTCTAATTGAGCGATCAGCTAATGAAGCTGGCTGCAGTTATACAACAACATTTGATCGCAGCGCTGCCAAGCACTGCGGCATGCAATTAATCGAATAAACGCGAGGGATTGAGTGCTGTATATCGATAGCGCTAGCTATCGAGTGATCTAAATTTATTGTCTGAGCGGAAATTTGCAACGATCGCTTGTAGGAAAACAATCAGCAGGATTGATGGGCAACATTGTGCCAACTGCAGTCGTTCCGGCGCTGCGTCAAAGTGGTTAGCTCTTGGTAGTAAAGCAGCCGGTCAACGTGAAAGGTCAGGGGCACGCCGCTTTTCGGCGCGTCCCTTTGAGTGAAGGGTTAGGCATTCGCTTCGAAATTATTTTGCCTTCCCAAGCAAACTGATTACGTCAAAATCGTCAAAATTGGCAATCGCCCTCAGTTTGATCGATTTTGAGAGCGTAAATTTTTTCCAGGTGTCTTTGAATTTTTCGTCTCCCGCTTCTGCATCCTGATTGATGTTTTCTCTAATCAGCATCTTTCTTGTCATAAGGTTTATGCTGGTTGATCGTTCAACAAGAGGCCCGCGATCCTGACTGCTATCGTAACCAATCAACTCAAAATCGGAGTTTTGATAACGAAAATTGTAGGCCCAATAACCGTATCTTCCATGGGCATAGTGAACAAGTAGATTTCCTTTGCTAATGCTGACCATAAGTTCCGGTGCAAAATAAACGCCGCCATCTTCATTTTCAGACGAAAAACAATCGCGATTTTCTAGCACAAGCTCGTACTGGTTATTTTTTTTGAAAACAATGATGATGCCACGACGGTTTCTGTCCACTTCCTCGCCAAACTTATTCTTAACGAAGTTGGCTCTCTTCCTTTCCTTGATTATAAAAACATAATCTGCTTGATTGTCTTTGTTTAAGTCACCCTGTATTTTCTCGGAGACAACATATCCGGCTGGAACAAACGCTGTGGGTGATTTTGCTATTCTTGGTGTCGACTGCCCGAAAGCATTTGTTCCGATTACAAGGAACATGATGAAGACTAGTTTTTTCATTACATACCTTAGCTATTGATGGGTTAAAGAAGCCCAGCGTTTGGGTTAACAGGTTGGTCGCCGCAGGAGGCCAGCCCGAGAGGAACAAAGTGGAGCAGTGTAGAACGAGAGGAGAGGTTAAGTTTCATTTAACCTCCTTAGCTGCTGTAAATGGCGATTGCAATTGAAGTACGGTATCAGTGTTGTTATCTCGAACTTGGGCATAAACAACATATCGCCCGAGTAGATCTTTGAGATCGATACGTACCTTGAGGTATTGAACGCTTAGCTCAAGGGTTTTTCCGTGTGGAGATGGTTTCTTCTCCCAAACCTCCATGGCAGGTGTGTCTGCGTAAATCTTGCCGTCAGGTCGAATGACGTGGAAACGCATGGAAACGCTACAGTTGCCCACTTTGTCCGCTTTGCATCCGCTGAAAATAACAAATGCATTAATGGCTTTACCGACTTTGACAGTATCGATAGTTTTGACGTCGACTGTTTCTGAAGGTGTTGCCCAGCGTTTGAATAGTTGGTTCTCATCGCCGACAAAGATTAGTTGTGCGCCAAAGCTGCCGATAGATTTTCGATTGCCCGAATCCGGTAATGCTTCGCCTTGCTTGTTTATCCAGCCGGCTAAAGCGACGGTTGGAAGAAGCGAAAGAAGAATTATTGAGCGGATGTGCATTTGTGAAATCTAACGACCCTGTAGAAAACCCCATTCTGAACGTCCTGTTAAGCCCTGGGTAGAGTTATTTCAAGTGCGGAGATTTGCCCGTGGGGTCGGTGGCGACCCAGGCTGAGGCCTATTCAACAAACGGGTTAAATTACGGAAGTATTTTTATGGCATGCAGTAACCCAAATACAATTGCCCAGAAAAGAAGTTGTATGCCTACAAAAAGCAAATTTGTTCCGACGTGACGGCGGCGTGGGTGCCCCTCGGCGGTGGAAAAGTAGAGTCTGTACGGCTGGTAGAACAAGGCAAGCGCAATAAAACTAAGACCGATACCGAGCCCCCAACCATGAAGAGCCATACCAAAAAGCAAAGCACCCACAGTTGAGGGAAGCCCCAGAAGCTCGCGGTGCCAATCGTATCGGGGTGTACTCATTGGGCAGCAATCTAAAAGTTCATGTATGGACGCTAGCGTCCGCATAATAATTATTATTTATAGCGCACATTATGCTCATGCAATCCGCTGATTCGCAAGCCCATGAATTACTCTTCGTCTCTATACTACCCCCCCCGATTACAGGAGCGGAGCGAACGCATTTGAACGGCTGATTTCGGGAATTAAGTTTGGTGCTCAGCACGTTTGAACTGGATAGCTGCTAGCACTAGCTAAGCGGACGTAAGACCGACATGACCTGAACGGCCGTTCCGGGTCGATTAGAGCCCCTGCGGATTTAACAAAATGCAGCCCCAGCAAGCCACTCAGTCACCCGTCATATCACCCTGGCGGCACACTGCCGAACCCGCCCCGGCGTGCTAAAATACGCTTTTTTCAAACAATTGAGTCCTCCCCATGTTCAGTTCCAGCCAAACTATTCAAGCCACCGATCCCGATTTATGGAAAGCGATGGAGCAAGAGCGCCAGCGCCAAGAAGACCATATCGAGCTTATTGCGTCCGAAAACTACACCAGCCCGGCGGTGATGGAAGCCCAGGGTTCGGTGCTGACGAATAAGTATGCCGAGGGTTATCCCGGCAAGCGTTATTACGGTGGCTGTGAATATGTGGATATTGCCGAGCAGTTGGCGATTGATCGCGCCAAGGCGCTGTTTGGCGCGGAATATGTGAATGTGCAGCCGCACTCCGGTTCGCAGGCCAATGCGGCGGTGTACATGGCCATGCTGCAACCGGGCGACACCATTCTCGGTATGTCGCTGGCGCATGGCGGGCACTTGACCCACGGCGCGTCGGTGAATTTTTCCGGCAAGCTGTACAAGGCCGTGACTTACGGTTTGCATCCCGATACTGAAGCCATTGATTACGACGCAGTGCAAAAACTTGCCACCGAGCACAAGCCGAAAATGATCGTGGCTGGTGCTTCTGCCTATTCTTTGGTGATCGATTGGAAGCGTTTTCGCCATATTGCCGATAGCGTTGGCGCGTATCTATTTGTGGACATGGCGCACTATGCAGGTCTGGTCGCAGCGGGCGTGTATCCGAGCCCGGTGGGTATCGCCGATTTCGTCACTACTACCACGCACAAAACCCTGCGCGGTCCGCGCGGCGGCATCATCATGGCTAAGGCGGAATTTGAAAAACCGATTAACTCCACCATTTTCCCTGGCACCCAAGGCGGCCCTTTGATGCACGTGATCGCGGCCAAAGCGGTGGCGTTCAAAGAGGCGATGGGTAAGGATTTCAAACGCTATCAAGAGCAAGTGATCGCCAATGCGCGTGTGATGACCAAGGTGTTGCAAGAGCGCGATTTGCGCATCGTCTCCGGGCGCACCGATTCGCATTTGTTCCTGGTCGATCTGCGCGCGAAAAACTTGACTGGTAAAGACGCCGAAGCGGCTCTTGGGCGCGCGCACATGACGGTCAACAAGAATGCGATTCCGAACGATCCGCAAAAGCCCTTCGTCACCAGCGGCATCCGCATTGGCACCCCGGCCATGACCACGCGCGGCTTCAAGGAAATCGAAGCCGAGCATTTGGCTAATCTGATCGCCGACGTGCTGGATGCGCCGACGGATGAAGCGGTGATCGCGCGTGCGTCGAAAGATGCGCAGGCGATGTGCGCAAAATTTCCAGTTTACGGAAAGTGAGGCGTGCGACGTGAAGGGTAAGGCGAATTTGTCGAGGGTATTTCCCTCACGCCGCACTCTGCACGCCGCACCGGCACGATGAAATGTCCTTTCTGCGGTGCGACCGATACTCAGGTAATTGATTCGCGCGTGAGCGAAGAAGGCGACAGCATTCGCCGTCGCCGCCGTTGCGTCGATTGCAGCAAGCGTTTCACCACGTACGAGACCGCCGAGCTGCGCATGCCGCAGGTGGTGAAGCAAAACGGTATCCGCGAGGAATTCAAGCGCGAAAAATTGCGCACCAGTTTTGTCCGCGCCCTGCACAAGCGCCCAGTGCCGACCGAGTATGTGGATGCGGCAATCCAGCACATCGAGCAAGAACTGTTGGCCATGGGTGAGCGCGAAGTGCCGGCACGTCGCGTCGGCGAGATGGTGATGGCAGCACTGTATAAGCTGGATAAGGTCGCTTATATCCGCTTCGCTTCGGTGTATCGCAGCTTTCAGGATGTGGAGGATTTCCGCGAGGTGATCCAGGACATCGACAGCGGCGCGAAGCGGGCAAAAGCCGCCGCTAAAACGACCAAAAAGAAATAAGCACGTTCCGTGTATTCCGCCGACGATCATCGCACCATGGCACACGCCTTGCGGCTGGCCGAGCTGGGGCTGAATAGCACCAGCCCCAATCCGCGTGTCGGTTGCGTCATCGTGCGCGATGGTCAGGTGGTGGGCGAAGGTTGGCACCAGCGCGCCGGTACGGCGCATGCCGAAGTACATGCGCTGAACCAAGCCGGTGAAGCTGCGCGTGGTGCAACGCTGTATGTGACACTGGAGCCGTGCTCGCATCATGGCCGCACGCCGCCTTGCGCCGATGCACTGATCGCCGCCGGAGTAGGTCGGGTAGTGGCGGCCATGCGCGATCCGAATCCGCAGGTAGCTGGGCGCGGACTAGCGCAGCTGGAAGCGGCCGGGATCAACGTCGATTGCGGTTTGCTGGAAGACGCGGCGCGCGAATTGAATATCGGCTTCGTGTCACGCATGACGCGTGGACGGCCTTGGGTGCGGTCGAAGCTGGCGGCGAGTTTGGACGGCAAAACTGCGCTCGCCAGTGGCGTATCGCAATGGATTACCGGGCCGGCTGCGCGGCAGGATGTGCAAGCTTGGCGTGCACGCGCTTGTGCCATGCTGACCGGCGTTGGCACAGTGTTGGCGGACGATCCGCAACTAAACGTGCGCGACATCGAAACTGCGCGCCAACCGCTGCGGGTGGTGCTTGATTCGCAATTGCGCACGCCGCCCAGCGCCAAAATATTACGTGGCGGAGCGTTGATTGTTTGCGCCAATGAGGATGCGGCCAAAAGCCGGGCCTTGCAGGATGCGGGTGCGGAAGTGCTGGCATTGCCCGGCATTGATGGTCGCGTTGACCTGGCGCGCTTGTTGCAAATTCTGGCCGAGCGCGAAGTGAATGAATTGATGGTAGAGGCGGGCGCCAGCCTGAATGGCGCCTTGCTCGCAGCCGGTTTGGTGGACGAGTTGGTGCTGTATTTGGCACCGATGTTGTTGGGTGATACGGCGCGTGGCTTGTTCGCGCTGCCGGCATTGAAAAAAATGGATGAGCGTACAGATTTGATTTTGCGCGATGTGCGATTAGTGGGTCAGGATATGCGCGTGATTGCGCGGGTGAGCTAACGATGTTTACAGGAATCATTCAATCGGTCGGCAAGGTGGCAGACAGTCAGCCACGCGGTCAAGACGTGCGCCTATCCATTGCCGCTGGTGGGCTGGATCTGAATGACGTGCAACTGGGCGACAGCATTGCGGTCAATGGCGTGTGCCTGACGGTGATCGCCAAACACGCGACAAACTTCGAGGTGGATGTGTCGGCGGAAACTTTGCGCTGCACCATCGGCTTCGATCTGAATAGTGCGGTGAATTTGGAAAAAGCGCTGCGCCTGGCCGATCGCCTCGGTGGGCATTTGGTCAGCGGTCATGTTGATGGCGTGGGCAGCGTGCGTCGCTTTGAACAGGTCGGCGATTGCTACTTATTGGAGGTGGAAGCGCCGGACGGTTTGGCGCGCTATGTCGCGACCAAGGGTTCGATCACCATCAATGGCGTGAGCTTGACCGTCAACCAGGTGCAGGGCGATCGCTTTCAGGTCAATCTCATCCCGCACACCTTGGAAATGACTACACTGAAATTGGTGCACCCGGGCAGCCGGGTAAACCTGGAAGTGGATTTGTTGGCGCGTTATGCCGAGCGCTTGCTGCATTACGTCGGAAAAGATTAATTAACCACAGAGAACGCAGAGATCACAGAGGGAAGCCAAGCGAGACCCCGGCATGAGATAATCCCGCTTTTCCCCGTGATCTCTGTGGTAAAGAACTTAAATATGATCAGCCCTATTCAAGACATCATCGCCGACCTGAAGGCCGGCAAAATCGTGGTACTGGTAGACGAAGAGGATCGCGAGAATGAAGGCGATCTGGTCATGGCGGCCGAGTTCGTCACGCCGGACGCCATCAACTTCATGGCCAAGCATGGCCGCGGCCTGATTTGTTTGACACTGACCGACGCGCGCTGCAAGCAATTGGGTCTGCGCCAAATGGTGTCCGACAACCAAACGCCGCATGGCACCGCATTCACCGTGTCCATCGAGGCGGCCGAAGGCGTGACCACCGGCATTTCCGCTGCCGACCGTTCGGTGACTGTTCAAGCTGCGGTCGCCAAAAATGCACTCGCGACCGACATTATTCAGCCCGGCCATATTTTCCCATTACGGGCACAGCCGGGTGGTGTGTTGGTGCGCGCCGGCCATACCGAAGCGGGTTGCGATTTATCTGCCCTAGCCGGCCTGGAGCCAGCCTCAGTGATTTGTGAAATCCTGAAAGACGACGGCACCATGGCGCGTCTGCCGGACTTGATCGAATTCGCGCAACAGCATCAACTGAAGATCGGCACTATCGTCGATTTGATCCACTACCGTTCGCAGAATGAAAAGCTGGTAGAGCGCGTGGCTGAGCGTGCCGTGACAACGATTTACGGCGAGTTTCAATTGGTCGCCTATCGCGACAAGACTTCAGGTGAAGTGCATTTAGCCATGGTTAAAGGCACGATCAAGCCGGAGCAAGAAACGCTGGTGCGCGTCCATGAACCGCTGTCCGTGATTGATTTCCTGGACGATGCCGGCAGCCCACATTCCTGGAATGTGCATCAGGCCTTGAAGGCTATTAGCGAAGCGAGTTCTGGCGTGGTGATTTTTTTCCGCCGCCCGGAATCGAGCGAAAATTTATTGGCACGCATCGAACACGCGGCGCATAAACCATCGAACAAAGTCGATCTGCGCGACTATGGTATCGGCGCACAAATTTTACGCGACCTGAACGTGCGCAAAATGCGCCTGCTGGCCGCGCCCCGCAAAATGCCCAGCCTGGAAGGCTTCGATCTCGAAGTCACGGGCTATGTCCTGCCGCAAGACTGGGTGGACGCTTCCAACGTAACCGAGTGAGGTAAACCATGGTAAAGAAATACGACAACATCACCGAAATCGAAACAAACCTGGATGGCGCCGGACTACGCATCGGCATCGTCATGAGCCGCTTCAACATCGACATCGGCGAGGGCCTGCTGGGTAGCTGCGTGGCAGAGCTGGACAAGCTCGGCGTAAAGCAAGAAGACGTCACCCTGGTTACCGTGCCCGGCGCGCTGGAAGTGCCGCTGGTGCTAGAAAAAATGGCCTTGAGCGACAGCTACGATGCGTTGATTGCAATTGGCGCCGTGGTGCGTGGCGATACCTATCATTTCGAGATCGTCGCCAACGAATCCTGTAGCGGCATCACCCAAGTGCAACTCGATAGCGGCATCCCGATCGCCAACGGCATCCTCACCACCGATACCGACGAACAAGCGCTGGAACGCATGGCCGTCAAGGGTGCGGACTGCGCCATGGTGGCGGTGGAGATGGCGAATTTGTTGCAGAAGATTTAAAAACTTTTTAACCACGGATTAACACGGATAACTGCTTAGTTTTGTCTTTGGGTTGTAGGTTTTATCAGTGTTCATCCGTGTACATCCGTGGTTGCATTTGTTTTGCTCTTTAAAGAATTAGGTCGATCAATATGAGAAAAAGCCGCCGCAAAGCGCGCGAGTTTGCGCTGAAAGCGATTTACGAGTGGAAGCTGAGCGGCAACGACGTCGCCAGTATCGCGACACATTTGCGCGACGAAGAAGGTTACGGCGTCATCGACGACAAATATTTTCTGATCCTAGTGAATGGCGCAACACAGCAGGCAACAAACCTTGAAGCTGCACTTACGCCCTTCCTGGATCGCAGCCTGGAATCGCTTTCCCCGATTGAAAGCGCCGTGCTATTGATTGGTGCCTACGAAGCCCTGCATTGCCTTGATGTGCCCTACCGTGTCGTGATCAATGAGGCGGTGGAGTTGGCCAAATCCTATGGCGGTACCGATGGTCACAAGTACGTCAACGGCGTGTTGGATAAGTTGCTGCCGAACGTGCGACCAACAGAAGTCAAAGCGAACGCTTCTCGGTAGAACCTCAGCTAAGCAGGAGCTTGTATGCGATTAATCAAGACTGCCGTATGCAATTTGGCATAATCACATGCCCTCCGAATTCGACCTTATTCAAAAATATTTCACTCGACCGGCTAAACGCACGGTGCTGGGCGTGGGCGACGATGCTGCATTGCTACGCGTGACCGAGGGTTATGAGCTGGCTATCTCCACCGACCTGCTGTTGGCTGACCGCCATTTTTTTGCCGATGATGATGCCAATGCGGTGGGACATAAAGCACTGGCGGTCAATTTATCGGATCTGGCCGCGATGGGAGCGACTCCGCGCTGGGCGTTGCTGTCCTTAGCCCTGCCGGAAGCCAACGAAAAATGGTTGTCCGGTTTTTCCACCGGTTGGTTTGCGCTGGCCGAAGCCTATGGCGTGAGCTTAATCGGTGGCGACACCACGCGCGGGCCGCTTGCAATTTCCGTGACCATCATGGGCGAAGTGGCGCGTGGTCAAGCGCTACGCCGTTCCGGGGCAAAAGTCGGCGACGAGATTTGGGTCTCGGGCACGCTTGGCGATGCCGCCTTAGCCTTGGCTTATTTGCAACGCCGCATAGTGATAACGCCACATGCCGCCGCCAGCGTACTGCCCCGCCTGCATCGACCCACGCCGCGCGTAAAGTTGGGCCTTAAATTACTTGAATTGGCGAATAGCGCCATCGATATCTCCGATGGTCTACTGGCGGATTTAGGTCATGTGTTGCAAGCCTCGGGCGTTGGTGCGGAGATACACCTCGATGCCGTGCCGATATCAGAAACGCTGCGCGCTTACTGGCAAGAGGATGCAGCACGCCATGCGGCGCTGGCCGGTGGTGATGACTATGAATTGTGTTTCACTGCCAAGGCCGCGCAGCACACGGCGATTGTGCACTTGGGCAAACGTTTGAAATTACCCCTAAGCTGTATCGGTACGATTACCCGCGAGCCGGGCCTGATCGTACTTGACGCAGACCATCATGCACTCGATATACAAGGAAGCGGCTTTGATCATTTCGCCTAATTTTAAATTCATCGCTAGTCGTCCGGCGTATTTCATCGCCTTCGGTTTCGGTAGCGGCCTAAGCCCGTTCGCGCCCGGCACCGCCGGCACGCTGGCGGCCTTTCCAATTTATTTTTTACTGATGCTGGCGGCACTGAATGCGACGACATTTTTCGCTCTGATCGCAGTGCTATTCCTGATCGGCGTTTGGGCCAGCCACGAAACGGGACGCGCACTCGGCGTGGCCGATTATGGCGGCATTGTGTGGGACGAGATTGTCGCCTTTCTGGCCATCCTGTATTTCACGCCGCCAACCGTAGCTTGGTTCATCGCCGCGTTTTTCATCTTCCGTATCTTCGATGTGTGGAAACCATTTCCGATTCGTTACTTCGATACCCACATCAAGAATGGCTTCGGCGTCATGTTCGACGATGCCCTGGCGGCGGTGTATAGCGTGGCGCTGATACAAGGCTTGGTATGGATGATCTCGAAGCTTTAGCAGAACAAGTCGGCGCAGCGTTGAAGCAACGCGGGTTGATGTTGGCTAGCGCCGAATCCTGTACCGGTGGCTGGGTCGGCGCAGCAGTCACCGCAGTCGCCGGTAGCTCGCATTGGTACGAGCGCGGCTTCATCACCTACACCAACGAATCCAAACAAGAAATGCTCGGCGTCTCCGCCGCAACGCTGGCCGAATACGGAGCGGTGAGCGAACCCACCGTGCGTGAAATGGTGGCCGGCGCACTCAAACATAGCCATGCCCAAGTAGCGCTCGCCATCAGCGGTGTCGCGGGGCCGGGTGGGGCGACTCCAACGAAACCGGTCGGTACGGTGTGTATCGCGTGGGGATTACTTACCGGCGCGGGCCGGGCGCAGACATTTCATTTCAATGGGGATCGTAGTGCCGTTCGGCGACAGGCGGTGGTGGCGGCTTTACAAGGGGTGCTGGAACTCATAGACGAGCATCCAATGTTGGCCTGATCTTGAAAAATTTAAATGTCGGTAAACGATATCCGGACAGATGGGTTTTCAGAAAGCAGTCGTTAAATTTCCGAATTCACCGGCCTACGCAGTTTTTCGCGCAAGTCCGGTGGAAGGATGGTTATGCCTGCGGCTAGATTTGAAGTGACTTCTTCCACTCGGCCAACGCGATTGCAAGCGAGCTTTCAAGCCACTCCGCAAATCGCTTTCGGGTGCTTTCGTAAGTTTCAGCGTAGTTGAACTGAAATAGATCCGTTGCCGCAGGGTGAAGGCTTACCGTTTCTGTCCCACCGTCTTCGCGTGGCACCTTAAGGTAGGTAAAGGCAGATGCGGCGAGAATGCCGGAATCCCCCGGACCATACCCATGGAAGGTAACAACGTAATCAAACTCTTGATCTGTTGTGAGCGTCATCCGAACCCAAGATCGATGTTTGTCGAAGTTCGCAAAGTAGTCGAAGTGGTTTGCGGTTTCGACGATCTGCTTTTGAAAGTAATGACGCTGAGGTGACGTGTTGTTGGCAGCATTCGTGCGGGCTTGATATTTTTGTTGTATTTGTGGTGGGGTCAAAGAGCGAAGTTGTCCGTCCAGAGTGGTGACAAGTTCCTTGAACTTGGAGTCAACGACATCAAAAAGTTTATCCGCATGGTCGAAAACGGCGGACACTTTTTGTTTCTCTTTTGCGAATTTTGATTTCAGAAGCTCCAACGCTGAGCTGATTATCTGTTCGGCATACTTGCTTTGCTGAACTTGTTGCTCAAGGCCCAGAGCCTTGAGAATTGCATCTCTTTGCCGTCGAGCAAAAAAAGAAATCAAAGGCGACAGGTCGCCTTCATCTGCGGTCTCAAGTGCTCCAATATATTCCTTGCGATCTGATTCGCGTACCACAAGTGGGAATAAGCCTTCACGTAAAAACACCAACGAGGCGAGTGCGCGTGCAACGCGGCCATTACCATCTTGAAATGGGTGTATTTGAGTGAATCTGTGATGTAACCAAGCTGACTTGATCTCAGGCGAATATGTAGACTCCGCCTCTCGGTACATACGAACTAAATTTTCCATCTCATCCTTCGTTAACTCGGGCGGGCAGTAGGAATGTACTGCGCCATCCGGTCTGCGCGGATTGTTGGGTAGTGTCTTGTATTCCCCTTTAAGAAGCGTGACACGGATGAGGTCACCGCATTCGGTGACGGCGTCGGTGTAATCTTGGTTTGCTGTAAATTGTGCTTGTAGACCACGGATAAAGTGCTCAGTGAGTGGTTCTTCCCCTTTTATGTAACCGAAAAGCCCCTCGACGATTCCAAGATGATCATTTATCAAAGCTTGAATGTGTTCGGCGTCTTTCTGAGCTACACCGCCACGATGTGAAATGATTGAAGATTCAATCCCCTGTTCGATCAAGACCTCTGTAACTCCTCTATCCCAAGTGTAGAGGCGCTCAATGATTCCAGTCTCGATTGCCCATTCCCGCTGTAATTTCTTGATGAACTCTTTGTAAGCGTCATCGTTTTCAAGCTGGCCTTTCTTTTCATGCCAAACTGAAGTAAGTGCACGAAGCTCAGGAAACTGGAAAGCTTCTGGATTAGGGAAGGGGAGAATTCGTTCATAAGCCATAGGAATACCTTTGGGATAAATTGGCAACAGTTAATCAAGAGACCCAGAAATATTTTGATGAATATTTTTGATCTTTCCGAGCACCGGTCCGACTATTACGTTATGAAAAATGGGGTAGGCAATAAATACATTATGCCCATGTTTTAGAAGGTCAGCTATGCCTGTGAGATGCGCATTGTGGTGCTAAATGACAGGTATAGGGAAATTACTCAGAGGTTCGCTTAAGTCGCAAAGCTCCTGTTTATGCCGCTTGCTCCTGAAACCCACCCGCTCGATAAGTCAGTACCAATGTGTCACGATGCCCGCCGGGTGCGGTGGGTTGAATTGGCGTCGATTCATGGATCACGCGTACGTCATCCAATAACAGCAGGGTCCAAGGTTCAGTGAGCGTGAAGCGCTGTCCGTTAGAACTGTTAGCATCGAAGATACGGCTTTCGCCGCCTTTCACATGTTCGCGCGCCACCAGCAGGATGGCGACGAAATCCACGCCGTCGCGATGCGCGCCCTCCGGGGTGGGGCGACCGATGCCGTGGGCGGTGTCGATACGAAATTGGTGCGCTTCTACATACCAGGGTTGTTGGCCTTTTACTTGGGAACATACATTGCCGATGGCTTGCAGCAGTTGTATCCAGCTTGGATGCGCAATGGCGGTTGGTGCGATGGGCTCGAATAGGCGCACCATGCCGCCATGCAACGCGTTGTATTCCACCGGTTGCCAGTGGCCGCGATGCGGCGTTTGCTTGACGCTGCCGTCGTCCACGACGAAGCAGGAATGGCGGCGGCTGCGATAGCGTCCGCCATCGAGTAAGAATTGATCTGGCGGCAGATTGTTCCAGCTTGGCTTGAGTGCTTCTAATTCGGTGAGCGCGCAGTGCGCCAGAGTGCAAACGCCGTCAGGGCTGAGCACGGTATAGCCCTGGGTTTGCAAGTCGTGCGTCGCTTGCTCGGGGGCGCTACAGGTCGGTTGGATGATGCGCATGGGCATGGTGCAATTTTCTTAAGAGCGAATGCCTTGGCCGCGATTCAGTAGGTACAGGGCAAATCCAAACAAGGCGGCGATGAAGCCGAACATGGCCAGATAGGCCACACCTAGGTGCACGTCAGACACGCCGAGCAAGCCGTAGCGGAAGGCATTCACCATGTACAGGATCGGGTTCGCCAAGGACACGTCTTGCCAAAACGGCGGCAGCATGGACACGCTGTAGAACACGCCGCCCAAATACGTGAGCGGCGTCAGCACAAAGGTCGGGACGATGGAAATATGATCGAAGTTTTTGGCGTAAATGGCGTTGATCAACCCGGCCAGCGAAAACAAAACGCTGGTGAGGAATAGCACCGAGATCGCCACCCACAAATTGTGTAGCGGAATCGGCGTGAACAGCATGGCCACGATCGTCACCGCCAGACCCACCGACAAACCGCGTGCCAGCCCGCCGCCGATATAGCCCAGCAGGATCAGAAAATTCGGCACCGGAGATACCAGCATCTCTTCAATATTGCGCTGAAATTTGGCGCTAAAAAAAGACGACACCACGTTGGCGTAAGAATTGGTGAGTACCGCCATCAGGATCAGGCCGGGCACGATGTACTGCATATACTGAAAGCCGTGCACGTCGCCGATCTGGCTGCCGATGAGGCGGCCAAAGATCAGGAAATACAGCGCGGTGGTGATCATCGGCGGCAGGATGGTCTGGATCCAGATGCGCGTGAAACGCAAAACCTCTTTGGTGAGGATGGCGCGGAAGGCGATGAATTGGCCGTGTGCGTTCATGCCGCGTCCTCCTTATTGCCCACCAGGCGAATGAATAATTCCTCCAGGCGGTTGGTCTTGTTGCGCAGGCTGCCGACCAAGATGTTCAGTGTCGTGAGCGCGGCAAAAAGGCCGTTGATGCTGGTGTTGCGTGTGACCTCGACTTCCAAGGTGTGATCGTCGACCAGATGTGCGGCAAAGCCGGGCAAGACGGGCGGTGCGCTTAAAGGCTGCTGCAAATCCAGCACCAAGGTGTACGTGTCCATGCGGCTCAATAGTTGGCGCATGCTGGTGTTTTCGACAATGCGCCCCTGGTCGATGATGGCGATGTTGCGGCACAAGCTTTCAGCTTCTTCCAAATAGTGTGTGGTGAGGATGATGGTGGTGCCGGCCTTGTTGATCTCGGTCAGGAAATTCCACATCGAGTGACGGATCTCGATGTCCACGCCAGCCGTCGGTTCGTCCAATATCAGTAAGCGCGGTTCGTGCACCAGGGCGCGGGCAATCATCAAGCGCCGCTTCATGCCGCCCGACAGGTTGCGCGCCTGTTCCTGGCGTTTGTCCCATAAACCGAGTTGGTTCAGATAACGCTCGGCGCGCTCAAAAGCCAATGCGCGCGGCACGCCGTAATAGCCGGCCTGGTTTACTAGTACTTCCACTACCGGTTCGAATACATTGAAATTGAATTCTTGTGGCACTAGGCCGATGCAGGCCTTGGCCGCCGCCAACTCGGTATCGAGATCGTGGCCGAAGACGCTGACCTTGCCGGCGCTCTTATTAACCAAGGAAGAGACGATACCAATGGTGGTCGATTTACCGGCACCATTCGGCCCCAATAGGGCGAAGAAGTCACCTTGGGCGACTTCAAGATCAATAGCGTGTAGCGCGGTGACGCCGTTCTTGTAGGTTTTGCCGAGGTGCTGGATGGAGAGGGCTGGAAGCATGGGAGCAGGACGTTAAAAATCCGTAAAACGATATTGTAACGGTTCTGCCGGCGATTCTAAAAACGGCTTTGCCGCAGAGGACACGGAGGACGCTGAGGAAAGGCAAGACCCGAGCGGTTGGCTTGCACGTCATTGGCAGAGTGCTCTGGGTAACTTTGTATTGGATTTACCCGGCGTCTTCCGCGTTTCATCATTTGAGGGTAAAAATCCCCGGATTATTTCTCCGGTGGGCAATTGGCTATACACTTGACCTCGGGAATTTTAATGCCGCCGCAAGTCAGGAAACAGGCGTCGTAGCCAGACTGACAGCCGCAATCATGGTCACATTGCTGTTGCGCAAGCGCCTTGGCCACTTGTTCGCGGTCGGGTTTGTAAGGCGGTATCGGTGGGAATTGATGGTCGTATCCATAGGAATAGGGGATATAACCATAGCGCGGGTCATAGTAATAGCTGCCGAGCAGAAGGCGACGTTGATAGAGATCCAAGGCATATTGATAGTGCCGAAAATCGTGCTGGTACTGCCGCAATTTTTCTTGGTAGCGCATCTCTATCATGGGATCGAGGCTTTTAACGCATGTTTGGTGTTTTTCTTGGCACTGGTTTTTGCAACCGGAAAGTTTCTGTTCGCATTGCTCCAGGCAAACCTTGCCAGCAGCCGTTGTCGGTGGTTCGTAGCGATAGAGCGTCTGATAACGCGGAGTCATGCAGCCCGCTAACAAGGCGAGCAGGAGTAGCCACAATGGGGATTTCATCGCGTAGCGCTTCATAAGATGATTGCTTTAAGCATAGTGCATTTTAGACGGCTTGCCCGGCCACCCAGCCTGAAGACCAAGCCCATTGAAAATTGTAACCACCGAGCCAGCCGGTGACGTCCATTACCTCGCCGATGAAAAACAAACCGGGCACGGCTTCGGCTTGCATGGTCTTGGACGACAAGGCGCGCGTATCTACGCCACCCAAAGTAACTTCGGCCTTGTTGTAGCCCAAGGTGCCGGCGGGCATTAGCGACCAGCCCTGTACTGCCCGCGACATGGTTTCAAAATCGTGATTGGAATATTCTGCCAGCGGTTTGCTCCAGCCGTGCAAGTGGCACCAAGCCTGGGCAAAGCGGCGCGCTAGTTTCTGTGCTAATAGATTCTCTAAGGTGCTACTGCTGTGGCGATGCTCAGCTAGCCAAGCGGCGCTATCGATATCCGGCAGCAGATCAATGGCCAGCGCTTGCTTTCTGTCTTGCATCTGCCAGTAACTCGATATTTGCAAAATCGCCGGGCCGGATAGGCCGCGATGCGTAATCAAAACGTGTTCGCGAAAGCTGGGTTTTGCCTTGGCGACACGCGTGGCAGTGTCGATGGAAATGCCAGACAGCGGTTCCAATTTCTCCAGCAAATCTGGCGCTAAGGCTAGCGGTACCAGTGCCGGTTTGGGCGGCACCACGGGTATCTGAAATTGTTCCGCGATTTGATAGCCGAAAGGCGTCGCGCCGATTTTCGGGGCAGCCAATCCGCCGCAAGCGATCACCAAAGATTGGCAGCTAAATTCACCTTGGGTGGTGGCGATGGTGAAGCGTGCTTCTTCCTTATTAATGGCTGTGATCTGATTGACTTGGCAGGGCATGGCCCATTGCACCTGAGCCAGGTCGCATTCGCGTTTGAGCATGTCGATAATTTGCTTCGCCGAATCGACGCAGAACAATTGGCCGTGATCGCGCTCCTCATAGGCGATACCGTGACGTTCTACCAGCGTCACAAAATCGCGCGACGAGTAACGCGCCAAGGCTGAGCGACAGAAGTGCGGATTTTGCGACAAAAAATTTTGCGCACTAACATCGCGATTGCTGAAATTGCAGCGCCCGCCGCCAGAGATGCGAATGCGCTCGCCCAGTTTCTCGGCATGTTCTATCAGCAGCACGCGCCGTCCGCGCAAGCCAGCCTGCGCGGCGCACATCATGCCGGCGGCGCCGGCGCCGATGATGATGGCGTCAAAGTGCATGGAAAACCCTTGGGAACCACGAATGAACACGAATGAACACGAATAAAAGCAAAACCATTTTAGCCGCGGATTTACACGGATGAACACGGATAGAACAACGAACTGAAACGGGTTTACTCTTAACTAAATGCGTGCGACTGAGGGCGACGTACTCCCCGAACATTCGTGTGAATTCGTGTTCATTCGTGGTTCCAAAAATAGAAATCACGCCCCATCCACATTGCGCTGCAGCCAAAACTCCAGCAGCGCCAGATGCCACAATTTATTGCCTTGAATCCGCGTATGGTAGCTGTCCGGCGCGGCCAAGAGTTTTTCCACATAGCTGCGTTGATAAATGCCGCGCTCGATGCAGGCGCGTGAGTTGAGGATATCTTGCATGAAGTGCAAGAAATCGCCGCGCACGTATTTCAACGCCGGCATGGGGAAGTAACCTTTGTTGCGGTCGATCACCATGTCCGGTAGCAGGCCGCGCGCGATGCGCTTCAGCACATGCTTTCCGCCCGATTGTAGCTTGAGTTCAGGCGGCATTTGTGCCGCCAGTTCCACTAGCTCGTGATCCAGGAAGGGCACGCGCGCTTCCAGCGCCCAGGCCATGGTCATGTTGTCGACGCGTTTCACCGGGTCGTCGGTGATGAGCATGGTAGTGTCCATGCGTAGCACTTGGTCGATGAAGCTGTCGGCAAAGGGTTGGTTGAGATGTGCGCTGACAGTCGTGGCGCTGTAGTCATCGCCGTGATATTTGGATGCGACGGTTTGCAGATATTCATCGTGGTCGCGGTCAAAGTAGTGACGGCGGAAGCGTTCCAGCGGCGTGCCTTCGGTATCGGCTTGCATGCGTGGATACCAAAAATAACCGCCGAACACTTCATCCGCGCCCTGGCCGCTCTGTACCACTTTGACGGTCTTCGACACTTGTTCTGAGAGCAGGTAAAACGCCACCGCATCCTGGCTCACCATGGGTTCGGCCATGTTGTCCACGGCTTCTGGTAAGCGTTTCAACACTTCGCTATTTTCGATGCGAAATTGGTGATGACGTGTACCGTAGTAATTTGCCACTGCGTCTGAGAACTCGAACTCGTGGCCGCGTTCTTCAGGTTGATCTTCAAAGCCGACGGAAAAAGTCAGCAGATCCGGCACACCTTGTTCGGCCAATAGCGCAACCAGCAAGCTTGAATCTAGCCCGCCGGACAGCAGCACGCCGACTTTCACGTCAGAAATTTCCAGACGTTTTTTAACCGCCGCTTTGAGTCCGGCATGGATTGCATCAATCCATTCGCGTTCGGTCATCACCGTGGCCGGTCGCTGCGCATGTAAATGCCAATAACGCCGTGTGCTGATCTTGCCGTGCATATCCAGCGTCATGCTGGTGCCCGGCGCTAATTTTCGGATACCTTGCAGGATGGTATGCGGGGCGGGTATCACGGCATGTAGTGTGAACTGATGGTGAAGCGCCACTGGATCAATGGTGCTATCGATGCCGCCCGACGCCAATAGGGCTTGGGTGTTAGAAGCAAAGCGGATGCGCTTATTGTCCTGGCTGAAATATAAAGGCTTGATACCGAGCCGGTCGCGTGCCAAGAATAATTGCTGTGCCTTGCGATTCCAAATTGCAAATGCAAACGCACCATGTAGCCGCTCGACGCAAGTCTCACCCCACTCAGCATAGGCTTTCAGGATTACCTCGGTATCGCCATCGGTGACGAAGTGATGACCGCAGGCTTGTAGCTCGGTGCGCAAATGCGGGTAGTTGTAGATGGTGCCGTTGAATACCAGCGCCAAACCTAGCGCCGCATCCAGCATCGGTTGATTGGAGCGCGGCGAGAGATCAATGATGGCGAGCCGGCGATGGCCGAAGGCTAGCGGCCCTTCGAAATGTGTACCCGCTGCATCCGGCCCGCGCCGCGCGAGTTTGCTCAGCATGCGTTGCATCGCATCGGAATCGGGGGTTGTGTTGTCGAAGCGTAATTCGCCTGCTATGCCGCACATGGTTTCTGCCTTGTTATTTCGTAAGAAATCGTAGGTCGGGTTAGCGTAGCGTAACCCGACGTTCCATTGATATGCTTGTCGGGTTACGCCCCTTGGGCTAACCCGACCTACGGGACTTGTTTGGCAGCATTCGTATTCCCGCTCAACCGCACTTCGGCGGATCGTATTGCTAGAGCATCACCGTTTATTTCGATGAGTCCTCGATCTTCAAGTTCCAACATGCGTATTGGCATGTAGACATACGGCAGGTGAGGAAATTTATCTTCGAACTCATCCAAAAGTGAACCAACGATCATCGCCACCTTGCCCCACCGGCTAGAACACTTCTCAAGGATGAGTGCATCAACTGCTGCGGCGTCTGCCGATGTGGCGCGCCGAATTTGATCGAGTTCTTCCTTTGTTGGCTCATCATCATCTTGGGAATCATCGTTGTCCAGCGCGTCATCATCCATAATCGACATATAGTGGGACTCCAAAGATACAAAGCTATTGTTAGGTCGGGTTAGCGCAGCGTAACCCGACGTTCCGCCCGCTCTACCTTTGCTAAAGATCAGCTATTCGACCACAAGGGCGGCTCGTCCATCAAGGCGATTTGTTCACGCAATTCCAAAATACGGTCTTGCCAATAATGCTGCGTGTTGAACCATGGAAAGGCAATGGGAAAGGCCGGGTCTTCCCAGCGCATGGCGAGCCATCCTGAATAATGGATCAAGCGCAGGGTGCGCAATGCTTCGATTAGGTGTAATTGACGTGGATCGAACTCGAAGAAATCTTCATAGCCGGCCAAAATGTCGCCCATCTGTTGCACTTGAGCGGTGCGTTCGCCAGACAGCATCATCCATAAATCCTGCACTGCGGGCCCCATGCGGCTGTCGTCGAAATCGACGAAGTGCGGGCCGTCGTCGGTCCACAGTACATTGCCGCCATGACAATCGCCGTGCAGTCGAATCAGGTCAACAGCGCCCGCACGTTCATAACAATGGCGCACGCCGATCAGCGCCTGATCGATCACGCTGCGATAAGCGGCTTCGAGATCGCTTGGTATCCAATTATTTGAAAGTAAAAATTCGCGCGGTGCATCGCCAAAGCTGGCGATGTCCAAGCTTGGACGATGCTGATAGATCTGCGTCGCGCCCAGCGCATGAATGCGGCCGATGAAGCGGCCCATCCATTCCAGGGTGTCAGGCGCATCCAGTTCCGGTGCTCGCCCGCCACGGCGCGGATAGACAGCAAAACGAAAGTCGCCAAAGGTATGCAAGGTCTTGTCGCTGAACACCAAGGGCGCCACCACCGGAATTTCGCGCTCCTGTAGTTCTTGCGTAAAAACATGTTCTTCCAGGATTGCCGCATCCGACCAGCGCGCCGGTCGATAGAATTTCGCCACCACCGGTTTCTCATCTTCGATGCCGATTTGATATACGCGATTCTCGTAGCTGTTGAGCGCCAGCAAGCGCCCATCGGTGCGCAGGCCGAGACTATCGACGGCGTTTAAGACCGCATCGGGCGTGAGGGTGGCATAGGGGTGTTGGTCGATGTGGGTGCTCATTTATGTGTCGCGCTGTTCGCGGATTTATTTTGGGCGGGCCATGCCCCGGCGGGGCAGTTACTTTTTTTTGCTTGCCCAAGAAAAATGTAACCAAAAAGAAGGGCACCCCGGTTCGCCGGTCGCCCTGTTGGGCGACTCCCCTGCGTTGCTCGCCGCGCCGGGCGGCTGATTCGAACTCGCACGATCCGCTGCGCGGCCACGCGCTCAAACATGAATCCGCCGACTGCCCCCGGCGCGGCTGCGCTACTCGGCGGCTCGCAGGGGCCCCAAAAGCGTCGCGGTGTTGGCAGTCGAACTACGATTCGCATGGCTGTGCTTTTTACTTTTCTATCTATTCTTGCGCGTCTTCGTCTGGTTCGATCACTGTGCTTGCCTGTGCTTGCAGCATGGCTTGCCGACTCTCCGGCGTTTCCAGGCTGATGCGGCCAATAGCGCCGTCGCGATAGTCTTGTAGCAAAGTGTGCGCAGCTTTTTCGAAATCGTAGTCGCCGCCTTTCAGGCGATAGGCGCGGCGCTTGGCGATGGCTTCGACTAAGTCGTTGCCATCCATGTCCGCTACCGTAATGCCATAGCGCGTGTTTAAGAGAGCAGGGTAGCGCGCTAGCAATAATTCACCGAGAAATACCGCTACTTCTTCCGGGATGACGGCATTGCGGCCGATGGCGTGGCTGGCGGCCAGCATGAAGCCATCGGAATCGTGCTCGATTTTCGGCCACATCATGCCGGGGGTGTCGATCACCGTCATGCGATCATTGATGCACAGGCGTTGCTGGCTCTTGGTGACGGCCGGTTCGTCGCCCACGGCCGCCACGCGGCGCTTGAGCAGCGCATTCATCAAGGTCGACTTGCCGACGTTGGGGATGCCCATGATGATCATGCGTAAGGGCTTGAGCGAGGTGCCGCGATGCGGCGCGAGTTTTAGGCACAGGCCGGGAATCTTCGCCACGTCGCTCGGCTTCTTGCACGATAGCGCAACCGCCGTCACGCCTTTTTGCTTGTTGTAAAAAGCCAGCCAGGCTTGGGTGGCGGCGGGGTCGGCCAAGTCCGCCTTGTTTAAGATCTTCAGGCAGGGGCGCTGGCGAAACAGACGCAGCTCGGTCACGATCGGGTTGCTGCTTGCTTGCGGCAGGCGCGCATCCAGCACCTCAATCACGAGATCCGCCTGCTCCATTGTCTCGGCGGCTTTGCGGCGCGCAGCCACCATATGACCGGGAAACCATTGAATTGCCATTGCTCAATCACGATTCTGTATAAAACCGTATTCTACCCCGGCACGCCGTCCGGATTTTAAAACACGCTACGGCAAGCTTATGGTAGTGTCCCATCAGGATTTATTCGATCTGCCCTGCCGTACCTTGAAACAAGGATATACCCATGCTGTTTTTCGCTCTCACTGCGCGCTCAGCGCGTACTTTCAGCCTAGCGGCTGCGCTCATGATTGCTGCGCCACAGTTACTGGCCGCACCCCTGCCCAAGGGCACCCTGCTGAGTATTAAGCAGGGGCAGGTCGGTTATCCGGAAGGTAGTTGCAGTGGTTCCTATTTACGTTTTTTGAATGATGCCATTACCTGCTATCCGATTGGTCCGGGCCGAGATGGCGGATTGGTGGTCGGCAAAAATCAAAAAAGCGGCGGACAGGATCAAGGCCAAGCTAACTATCGGGCGCAAGACGGCGAATTGAGCAGCGCTTTTGCGCGCGATGGTTATGCCACGCTGGCAACTGCGCCAATGCAAGGGGAGCAAGGTGGCAAAGCCACCACCGATGCCAGCTTGAACCGATTCGATGATCTTTCGTGCAGCGCGGCGGCTTGTCTGGGCAAGGTGGAAATCAAGACCCTGCATCAAGCTTACCAAGGCCACGTCCTCCCTGGCGGATGCGCAGTCGCGGATTGCAGCGCCACTGGCGGCAGTGGCGTGAAGGCATGGGTGGTGAACCCTGATCGCACCTATAAATTGGATGCAACTTGGAACCAAGTGCATGTGCACCTGGAAGGCGCGATCGTATTGCCCGGCAACACGCCGCCGGTGGCCATTGCAGTTAATGTCAGTACCCTGGCAGGCGAAACAGTGCATTGGAAACCGCTAGTATCCGATGCCGAAAACGACAAATTAAGCTGCGCCTTGTTGCCCATCAGCTCCGGATTTTTTGGCAGCATGACCTTGGCGCCAGATTGCTCGGTCGGCATTTACATCCCGCCTAACCCGCTCTTCACTGGCCACCAATGCCGCCAATACCAAGCTTCCGACGGCAAAAACGTCAGCGCCCCGGTGGAAATTTGCGTAAGAATTCTGCCCAAGGAATTGGGGAAAAAATTACAGAGGATTTAAGTTTTAAATGGAACCAGTCGCGCGCCATCTCATTTTTCACGCCGCTATCGTACTGATCATCGGCCTGTTATGCGGCATGCCATATGGCAGAGCTATCAATCGTAAGGCTTCGGAACCTATCGTGCATGCCTGGCGTGTCGCGCATCTGGCGTTACCAATCGGCGCGATACTGATGTTAGCGATTGCCGCCGTACTTACGCCACTTGCCGTGGCGGATTTAGTTAAATGGATCATCGCGCTGTCGCTAATTGTTTCCTCATATAGTTTTTGCTTTTCTTTAGTTCTCGCGCCGCTGGTGGGGCATCGTGGCTTATCGTCGAAAGGCCCGTTCGCGGCAAAGCTGGTGTACCTCGGTAATATGCTGGGCGCAGGCAGTTCCATGGTTGCCGCCGTGGTGCTGTTGTATGCGGCCTATGTATCGCTCTAAGCACTTGGGGGGATTATGGGTAATTCACTTGACTCCGTACCGTAGTACGGCGGTTACGCTTTGACCGTTTTAAACCGTTTACTGTCATACAACTGGAGAACTACATGCAAAACCTAATGCGTTTATTCGCGCGTCTAGGAGATAAGACCGGCGCTGTCGGTGTGCTGGTGTCGGCCATGGGATGCTCGATGTGTTTCCCGGCGATTGCTAGTTTTGGTGCAGCCATTGGCCTGGGATTTTTGGAGCAATGGGAGGGCTTGTTTCTCGATACGTTGATGCCGTTGTTTGCTGGAGTTGCATTGTTGGCGAATGCCTTCGGTTGGTTCGCGCATCGCCAAACAGGGCGCGCCTTACTGGGTATGGCCGGTCCGTCTATGGTGTTGGCAACGATGTATCCGCTGTGGGATTACGCCTGGAGCACGTATTTGCTGTATGCCGGCATCGGCGTGATGTTGGCTGTGGCCTTATGGGACATGATCTCGCCGCCGGGGAAGCGCCGTTGCGCTACCGACGGTTGCGAGATGCCAAGCAAGTAATCAACGCTTCTGGAAATACTCGTCGTAGCGTGCGACGAAATCCTTGGTGTCACCGTGCGGCAGGTGGCAGCCACGACAGGCCTTGGGATCGTCGGCGGTGGCTGTCCTGGTATCTTCGCCGTAAGCGGAATATATCCAGTCGCCATTTTTCAAACCTTCAGGTGCGGCTGCACCCCAGCCGGTGCCTTTGCCCATTACAAAAACTTTTAGCAACGCGCCTTTGACCAGTTTCCCATCGCTGGTTTTTTTGAGGGTGCCGTCAGCTTCTTCCGCTGCCTTATACAGCTCCATTACCATCATTGATCCATTTGGAAATTTCTCGCCAGCTTTGGCTTTGCTGCCAATGGGATTGATGTAAATATCACGTACTTGTTTTACGTCGGGACGATCCACCCCAACTAAAAATTTGGACCAGCTCTTGTAACTGCTAGGTACAGTCAGGTCGCCATCTTTGATGTTTAACGTGTGTTCAACGGCGTTGGCGATTTGAGCATGGCTAGAAAAAAATAAGGTAACGATCGAGGCAAAGACGAGACGCTTCATGGGTCACCCCTATTGTTGGGTTGAGAAATCTGTGGTCGGCATGCGTAGGGCACCGAGTGCATCGAGATGCTGGGCGATACAGGGAGCATAGATTGCCACAAAAATGCGTTTGCGGGGAGTATGGAACATATAGCGATAAGCAAGGTCGAACACTAACTAAATCGAGGAGAAAAAATCAATGCAGACGACGCGCGCCCCAAGCGCTACTTTATTCGTCCTTTTCGGGGCTGGTGGTGACCTCTCATGGCGTTTAGTGGTTCCAGCCATATTCAATCTTTTTCTCGATGGACATTTACCGCAACGCTTTAAGTTGTTGTGCATTGATCGTTCGGATAGCAGCGACACTGCGCTCGCCGAGCGCTACCTGAAAGGCATCACAGAAAATTCGCGCCGAGGTGCGCCGCCAGCGGAGGCGTGGAAAGCTTTTTCCGCAAACATCCACTCCATCAAACTCGACGCAACCGAGGCGGAAGGCTTTAATCAGTTGGCCAAAGTCTTGGATGCGCATGAGGCGGAATGGGGCGGCAAGGCCGAACGTGTGTTTTATCTGGCGACGCCACCGGTGTTATTCGAGCCCATCGCGCTCGGCCTCGGTGCGGCGGGTCTGGCGCAGGATCGCGAGCATGTGCGGCTGGTCGTCGAAAAGCCGCTCGGCAATGATCTGGATTCCTTCCGCCAAATCAACGAAGCACTGTGTCGCGTTTTTGAAGAACGACAGCTGTTTCGCATCGATCATTTTCTCGGCAAGGAAACGGTGCAAAATATTTTGGCCATGCGCTTTGCGAATCCAATTTTCGAACCAATCTGGAATCGGCGCTACGTGGATCATGTCGTGATTACCGCTGCTGAAACTTTGGGCGTTGAGCAACGCGGCGGCTATTATGAGCACGCCGGCGCACTGCGCGATATGGTGCAAAATCATTTGTTCCAGTTGTTGTGCTTGGTCGCCATGGAACCTCCGGTGGCCTACGATGCAGATGATATTCGTAATAAAAAAGTCGATGTCTTGCATGCTTTACGCCCCATCTCTCACGACGAGGTCGAGACCCACGCCGCGCGTGGGCAATATGCCGAAGGCTGGATTCAAGGCGAGCAGCGCGCGGCTTATCGCAATGAGCCTAACGTCGCCGCGCATTCCAACACAGAGACTTATGCCGCACTGAAACTATATGTCGATAATTGGCGCTGGCAAGGTGTGCCGTTTTATTTGCGCACCGGTAAGCGCCTCGCGGCCAGCGTATCGGAAATCTCCATCCGTTTTCGCGATGTGCCGCATCGCGCCTTTCCGGCTTCTGCGGGCTTGAATGCGCAACCTACGCGCCTTGTTATCCAATTGAACCCTGAGCAAGGAATCGTGCTTAAATTCATGGCCAAGCAACCGGGATCGCCGCTACGTTTAAGTCCAGTCGATATGCGCTTTAGTTATCAAGAAGCATTCCAGGCAGAAACCCCAGCCGCCTACGAAACTTTGCTCTGGGATGTGATGGTCGGTGATGCCACTTTATTTATGCGCGCGGATCAGGTGGAAGCGGCGTGGAAAGTGTTGATGCCGATCCTGGATGTCTGGACGGCGAATCCTGCACCGGATTTTCCCAATTACGCAGCCGGATCGTGGGGGCCGGAATCGGCCGATTTATTGGTGGCACGCGATGGGCAAAGTTGGTTGACGCCGACACTCAGCAAGGTAAACGCACATGAGCTTTGACCCAGTTAGCAACGCAGACGCGCCCGGCAGTCCCGGTATCTCGCCCACTTGGTGTAGTAGCGCCAAAGAAACCGTAGGTTGCGCTTTGGGGCCTTCGCGCGTGTGGTACACCATTGGCGGCGGCATTGTGAACGAAGTGTTTTATCCGCGTATCGACATACCTCAGATACGTGACCTTGGTTTTATCGTCGCCGACGATCAAGGATTTTGGGTTGAAGTGAAACGCTTGGATCACCACCAGTTGATCTGGGCGGCGCAGGGTGTACCAGCGGTAGAGATCCTGCATCAACATGAGCGCTTCACGCTCAGACTGCGCATTGCACCCGATCCGCGACGCGATGTGCTGCTCGTGGATATTCAGCTTGAAGGGGATGCGAACTTGCGGCCCTATGCCATCCTCGCGCCGCATTTGGGTGGCACCGGGCACGATAATCAAGCGGCGGTGAGCACCTATCGTAGCCGTCGCGTGCTGTGGGCGGAGCAAGGCCCTTTCGGTTTAGCTTTGGCGGCTGTCGATCAGGGGCAGCGCGATGCTTGGGGCCGCGCCAGCGCAGGCTACGTCGGCAGCAGCGATGGCTGGCAAGATTTTTTGTCACACGACCGGATGCAATGGCAATACACCAATGCCGGTCCCGGAAATGTGGCTTTGATGGGAGAGCTTCCACGGCAGGCAACGCTGGCCTTAGGGTTTGCCAGCAGCAAAGAATCGGCCGCGACGCTGGCTATTTCCGCACTGCTGCAACCCTTCGATCAAGCGTGGCAACATTTGCTCGACGCGTGGTCGGCCTGGCATCGTCGTTGCGAGCAACAGTGTGGCGGCCAGCGCGAAATCCCGGATGGACTGCGTGAACAATTTGATATTTCGGCCATGGTGTTGCGCGTACATCAAGACAAAATTTATCCGGGCGCAATGGTGGCTAGCCTGAGTGTTCCCTGGGGTGACACGCGTGACGAACGCGGGGGGTATCACCTGGTATGGCCGCGTGATTTAGTCGAGAGTGCCGGCGCATTGCTGGCGCTGGGCGATGATGACGAAGCGCGTGACATTTTGCGTTATCTCATTGCGACCCAACATGCCGATGGGCACTGGTATCAAAATCAGTGGCTCGGAGGTAAGCCCTTCTGGCAAGGCGAGCAATTGGACGAGTCGGCTTTCCCTGTGTTGCTCGCGGCACGTCTGGCAGCACACGATGCACTGCAAGGTATTGCCGTAACCGACATGATCGTGCGCGCCCTGGGTTTTATTGCGCGCAATGGCCCCATCAGCCAGCAGGATCGTTGGGAAGAAGATTCGGGAATCAATGCGTTCACCCTTTCCGTTTGCATTGCCGCCTTGGTGGAAGGAGCCGCGTGGCTGGAACCCAATGCGCGTGTGTTTACATTGGGGCTGGCGGATTTTTGGAACGCGCACATCGAGGATTGGACCGCAGTTTACGACACGGCACTCGCAAGACGCGTCGGCGTGCGCGGCTACTACATTCGCAATGCCCCGACTGAGCGAGAGAGCAATCCGCGCGCGCTGCTGGATGTATTGCCGATCAAAAATTTAGCCCAGGATCCGGGGCTATCCGCAGAAGAGCAAGTCGGTGTCGATTGTCTGCAACTGGTGCGATTCGGGCTGCGTCGGGCTGATGACCCACTGATGATCGATACCCTCCGGGTTATCGACGACTTGCTAAAAGTCGATACGCCGAGCGGGCCAGCTTGGCACCGCTATAACGGCGATGGTTATGGCGAGCATGCCGATGGCGCGCCATTCGATGGGGTTGGGCAGGGACGCGCTTGGCCACTATTGACTGGCGAGCGAGGGCACTACGAACTCGCTGCCGGCCGGGACCCACTGCCTTACCTGAAAGCGATGGCTGCGATGAGTGGCACGGGTGGCATGCTCCCAGAGCAAGTGTGGGATAGCGCTCCCATAGCAGCGCGAGGACTCTATCCAGGTCGTCCCAGCGGGTCGAGCATGCCGCTCGTTTGGGCGCACGCTGAATTCATCAAGTTACTCATCTCACGCCAGTTGGGTTACGCCTATGATCGCCCACCTGCAACCTGGCAACGCTATCAGGGAAAGCGCCCCACCGCGCAGCGTGCCATTTGGCTGCCACAGGATACGATTCAGACCATCCATGTTGGGCAAACGCTATGCATTACCTTGTTTGAACCCAGCACGATTCATTGGGCCATTGATGACTGGCAATCGCCGCAAGACGTGAATACGCAAGATACCGGTCTGGGTATTCATGTGGTTGAGATTGAAACTGCGGCACTGCAAGTCGGGCAGCACATTCATTTCACGTACAAGGTTTTGAGCACGGGCGTGTGGCTAGGGTACGACTGCAACATCGCAGTGGAAAAGGAATAAGCAAAAAATACCAACGCGTGAGCATAACGCCGGATGGACTTTTGCAGACCTTTACCAGCTTAAATCAATCCCGACGCAATATTGATGGTCAAGGCCACTAAGGTGGTATTGAAAAAGAAGGCCAGCACGCAATGCACCAGCCCAGTCCGGCGCATCGCGCGGCTGGTGAAACTGACGTCAGCCGTTTGGCCGGAGGTGCCGATCACGCAGGCGAAATACAGAAAATCGCTATAGTCAGGCGCGCTCGCATTGGGAAACTCCAACCCGCCGGAATTGCCGCGTGCTTGCGCCACATAAAAATCATGCGCATAGTGCAGCGCAAACATCACCTGCGTAAATGTCCAGGAAGACAGGATCGTCAGCACTGCCAGCCCAATGTGCGCATAGCGCAGCGTGCCGTGCATGTCTTTGACCACCGCCAGTTGCGCCACGATCGCGCCGATGGACACCAAGGCGGCGATGATCACCATCCCCAGCACGACAAACTTACCGTCATCCTGCGCGATGGCGCGGCTGCGCATTTTTTCGTGGGTCGCCCAGAACATCATGCGCGCCGCGAACATCAAATACAGCCACGCCCCCACATTCCAGCCAATGATGGCGCGCGTGACTTCGTGAAACGCCCAGGAGCGTGGTAAAAACAAAATTACCAGCACGCCGATCAGCGTTGAGAGGAATAACCTGGGACGGGCGAGAATAAAACGGATGAAAGGGGGGCGGTTGCTTGTGCTAGAAATAGAGGTCATAGGCGAGTGAATGATGTGATGGATATTTGTTGAGTTTCAAAACGGAAAACAAGGCCGTGTCTTGTATGTGTGACCCACCGCGTGGTGTCGTGGATTTTCAGGTGTCTCGTTTTGACGATGCTGCTGCCATGATTACTAAGACAATTGCGCCAACAGGTACCGTGATGATGGTAAGGAACGCGCAGCCGATGAGCCCATTAACCAATGAAGTGAGTGTAGAAGATCCAAGGCAACTGCTGTAGTACCCCGCGCCATGTTTGCAGTGTAGAAGCTCGCCAAGCCCTGATCCAAGAAAGAAGAGGCCCAAGGGGGCGAACATTCCAATGATGATCAAGAAGAATTTCATAGAGGGCAACGTCGAAGTTGAGGGGCGCCATGGAAGGGGCGCGAGAATAACCGAAGGCACGCCGCTTTCATGGCGTCCCTCTCGAACGAATGGATAGCGCTTTAGAGTCAAGGTTTTCTTTCCAGATGAAGTTAAGAGACGCGATAGAGGTCGCGACAACCCAAAGGTAGCCACCTATAGCGAGATGATTGGAGAAGACCGCCGCGCCACCAGCAGATGCACAACCAGCAGAAGGGAAAGGTATGGAGGCCACGGCGAAACCAAGCGTTAGATAAGGAACCCACCCGGAAACAGTGACCTTGGGGACGTGCAATAACCCAAGGAGCATCCAGATGTACCAAAGATTTGCCAACCACCTAGGGTCTAGGTAAATGAAACCCAACCAGCCATACATAAGAACCTGATAGCCGATAAAGCCCTCTGTCGAGCAGGAAAATGCAACAGACGTCAGGCTGGTTAAATACAAACAAACAGAACTCAATATCAAGGCGTATGGCAGCACAGTCTTCATTGTGGCGCTAACTTTGAATTATCCGACACAGGAATCGGTTTAATTCACCCATATCGGAATAAACCCGGCCAATGCCCATTTAAACGCTCCCAATGTCGGTTGAAAATTTTATTAAAGTACAGGCTCGCGCCATGAACTAGCGTTGCACCCATACGTCCTATCGCTGTGTTGCCGTAATGACTTTTCCATCTTTCCTTAATAATGGGCAGTAGTCAAATACGCACCAATCCATCGCGACTTACTTGCCTGATTGACTATCCACCCGCTCGATCTGACCACTCGGCCGTCGCATCAACCCCGCAAGCGCAATCACACAAAAAGCTGCTCCTGTATAGAACGTGGCAATCGCACCTAATCGATCCCACAGCAAGCCAGCCAATACGCTGGCGATGAGCATGGCGATGCCGCTGATCAAATTGAAAAGTCCATAAGCGGTGCCGCGCAAATCTGCGGGTGCGGTATCGGCCACCATGGTGGCGAGCAGGCCTTGGGTGATGCCCATGTGAATGCCCCATAGGGAGACGCCGCCGAGCACAACCCACCAGTGGTCGTTGATCGCCAGCACCAGGTCGGCTGCGATCAGCACCACCAGCCCCAGCGCCAGCAGTTTTCCATGGCTCATGCGGTCGGATAGTTTGCCGAAAGGGTAGGCCGACAGGGCATAGATCAGATTCATGGCGACCATTACTAGGGGTACCAGTGCGATAGGGATGCCGCCTTGCTGTGCGCGCAACACCAGGAATGCTTCGCTGAAGCGCGCTAGTGTGAATACCGCGCCGATGCCCACCACCCACCAGTAAGCAGGGCTCAGGCGCTTCAGGTTTTCTCGGCGAATCGGGTTGCTGCGTTTTTCTGTGCGTGGATGCTCTGGTTCGCGCAAACCAAAAAACAGCAAGGCAACGGCCAGCATGCCGGGAATGACGGCGACCCAAAACACCGCGCGGAAATCATTCGCCCAGAGCAGCATCAAGCCTACCGCCAATAGCGGGCCGAGGAGGGCGCCGACGGTATCGAGCGCTTGTCGTAATCCGAAGGCTGCACCGCGTATCTGCGGCGGTGTAATGTCCGCCACCAGCGCATCACGCGGAGCACCGCGTATTCCCTTGCCAACGCGATCCAACAGGCGGGCAGCCAGTACGATGCCTATGCCGGATGCGATGGCAAACAGCGGTTTGGTGAGCGCACCCAGGGCGTAGCCGAACAAGGCCAAGCCCTTGCGTTTACCGAGGTAATCGCTCAGCACGCCTGAGAAAACTTTAACGACCAACGCGGTGGATTCTGCCAGGCCCTCGATCAAACCGACGGTGAAAGCGCTAACACCCAGGGTCGTGACCATGAATAGAGGTAGCAGGCTGTGTATCATTTCCGAAGAAATATCCATCAAAAGGCTGACCATGCCCAGTACCCATACGCCTTTCGGCATCTGGCCTAGGGTGGCGCTGATTTTGTTATCGCTATTCGTTGTCATGCTTCGGCTCAATGTCTTTTATTGCTGCTAACATAGTGTTTTTCCCACGACCTTAATTTAACACAGGGCCTTCAGGGCCATTAAAACAATCACACGGAGATACACCAGATGGCGACTTCCGCGACGCGACATCGCATGACTAAAGAAGAACGCAAAGTGATTTTCGCCTCCTCGCTTGGCACCGTGTTCGAATGGTATGACTTTTATCTGTACGGTTCCCTAGCGGCCATTATCGGTAAACAATTTTTCTCCGGCGTGAATGAGACCACCGCCTTCATCTTCGCCCTGATGGCGTTTGCCGCCGGTTTTGCGGTGCGTCCATTTGGCGCCGTGGTATTTGGTCGATTGGGTGATTTGGTCGGGCGCAAATACACTTTTCTCGTCACCATCATGATCATGGGCCTATCGACCTTTGTTGTGGGCTTGTTGCCAAGTTATGCATCCATTGGCGTCGCGGCACCGATTATTTTGGTTTGTTTGCGTTTGTTGCAGGGCTTGGCGCTGGGCGGCGAGTATGGTGGTGCGGCGACTTATGTGGCGGAACATGCGCCGCACAACCGGCGCGGCGAATTCACCGCGTGGATTCAAACCACGGCGACGCTGGGGTTGTTTTTGTCGCTGATCGTGATCTTGCTGACGCGCAATTTCACCGGCGCCGATTTTGAGGCTTGGGGCTGGCGCATCCCATTTTTGGTGTCGATTGTGTTGCTGTTCGTTTCGATGTGGATCCGTTTGACGCTGAGCGAATCGCCCGCCTTCGTCAAGATGAAGGCCGAAGGGACTGGCTCTAAAGCGCCGGTGGCAGAATCCTTCGGGCAATGGAAAAATCTCAAGTTCGTCATTCTTGCCTTGTTCGGTCTGACCGCTGGCCAAGCGGTGGTGTGGTATACCGGGCAGTTCTACGCCTTATTTTTTCTGACGCAAACGCTCAAGGTGGAGCCGCAAACCGCAAACTTATTGATTGCCGCGTCGCTGATCATCGCCACGCCGTTCTTCATCGTGTTCGGCAAGCTGTCCGACCGCATCGGTCGTAAGCCCATCATCATGGCGGGTTGTTTGATTGCCGCGCTGACCTACTTCCCGATCTTCCAGGGATTGACGCATTATGCCAACCCGGCGCTCGAAACGGCGCAGCAACAAGCGCCGATCCAAGTGGTGGCGGACCCTGCGACATGCAGCTTTCAGTTCGACCCAATTGGCAAGGCGCAATTTCTCAGCTCTTGCGACATCGCCAAGGGCGCTTTGGTGAAATCCGGCGTCTCCTACAAAAACGAAGACGCCGCCGCCGGGACGGTCGCCACGGTGAAAGTGGGCGATAAGGTGGTCGCCAGTTTCGAGGGCGCGGGTTTGGCTAAGGATGATTTCAAGGCCAAGTCCAAACAATTCAGCGAGGCTCTGTCCGCCACCATCAAGGCCGCCGGTTATCCGGCCAAGGCCGATCCTCACCGCGTCGATCATGCGATGGTGCTTTTGCTGCTGGTGATTTTGGTGATTTACGTCACCATGGTGTATGGCCCAATTGCGGCGATGTTGGTGGAATTTTTCCCGACGCGAATTCGCTACACGTCGATGTCGCTGCCGTATCACATCGGCAACGGCTGGTTTGGCGGCTTTCTGCCCACCGTTGCATTTGCCATGGTGGCGTGGAAGGGCGACATCTATTTCGGCCTGTGGTATCCCATCAGCTTTGCCTTGATGACGTTTGTGGTGGGCATGTTGTTCGTCAAGGAAACGAAACATATTAATATCCATACCTATGATCGTTGATGTTTACGGACGGCCATGCATTTTTGTAGTTAGGAAAAACAATGAGACTCGATGACGAACGCGAAAGCGAAAATATAGAAGACCGGCGCGGCGACAGTTCCGGTGGTGGCTTTAATCTAGGCGCTGGCCACTTCGGGATTGGCGGCATTGTACTGGCGTTGGCTGTCAGCTACTTCACCGGGATCAGTCCTTCCACTTTGCTTGGCTTGGTTTCCGGAGGGTCATCGCCGGGTTCTATTTCGCAGTCGGCACCGGCGCGTAAGCCCCCAGCCAATGACGAAATGGCCACGTTTGTTTCCAAGGTGCTGGCGGATACCGAGGACACATGGCAAGAAATATTCCGTGGCACGAATAAAAATTACCGCGACCCGAAGCTGGTGCTGTTTACCGGCGCTACGCAAACTGCCTGTGGTGCCGGCAGGGCGGCAATGGGACCTTTTTATTGCCCTGCGGATGAGAAGGTTTACATCGACTTGGCTTTCTATCAGGAATTGAAAACACGCTTTCACGCGCCAGGAGAATTTGCCGAGGCATATGTTATCGCGCACGAAGTCGGGCACCACGTGCAGAAGTTGCTTGGCGTTTCCGACAAAGTGCATGCCGCGCAAGAGCGTGCTGGCAGCCAGGCGCAAGTCAACGCTTTATCGGTGCGACTTGAATTGCAAGCGGATTGTTTTGCCGGCGTATGGGGACATCGTGCGGATCAGATGAAACACAGGCTCGAGTCGGGCGAGATTGAGCAGGCCTTGAATGCGGCGACGGCGATTGGCGATGACCGCTTACAGGAACAAGCCACTGGCAATATTCGACCGGAAACTTTTACGCATGGTTCTTCCGAGCAACGCGTACGCTGGTTTAAGCGCGGGATGGAGTCGGGGCAGCCGGCGCAATGCAATACTTTCAACACGAAAAACCTGTGAGTGCGCGCTAGATCCCGAGTACTTTGCGCAAATCGAAGCCCCACTTTACGACATCTTCCAGGCCCTCGATCGTGTCCTGCGAACGGCTGAGATCGACGATCTCCATCTTGATCGGGCCATTGGATTTGGTTGAGAAAAACACCTTCACCTTGGGCGTGAGCAAGCTCTTTTCCGATTGATCGGTAATCACGGCCAATCGCCCCGATTTCAAGCGCACCAAAGCGCCGGTTGGGTAAATACCGACCGTCTTCACAAATGCCTGGAATACCGGCTCGTCGAAATGGCCGTTACGCCACTCGGCCATGCGCTTGATCGATTCCGCCGGATCCCAGCCCTGCTTGTAGGGTCGGTCGGAAGTAATGGCGTCATACACATCGCACACCGCACCCATGCGCGCATGCAGGCTGATCTGCTCGCCGGACAAGCGCTCCGGATAGCCCGTGCCGTTCATTTTTTCGTGGTGGTGCAGGCACACATCGAGCGGGATCGAATCGCTTACCAGCGCTGCTTTCAGGATTTCCCAGCCATGCCGCGGATGGCTCTTCATGATATCGAACTCGGCATCGGTCAGCTTGCCCGGTTTGTTCAGGACATCCATCGGCATGCCCATCTTGCCTACATCGTGCAATAAGCCGCCCATGCCGACTTGATGTAACTCTTCGCCCTCAAGGCCCAGGCGACGGCCAAGCGAAGTCATCAGCGCACATACTGCGACCGAATGCAGGTAGGTGTAATCGTCAATGTTTTTGAGGCGCACGATGGAAAGCAAGGCACCGGCATTGCGTTCGATGGATTGATTGATCTCGTCCACCAAGGGCGCAATGACGCGCACATCGATCGCTTTACCCAAGCGCGCCTCGTTGAATAAATTTGTCACCTCGCGCTTGGCCTTGCCCTGGATCTGTTTTGCCTGGGCAATTTCTTGTTCGTAGGCAATTTGCGGAATGGCTGGTGGAATTTCCTTCGGTGGCGCAGGTGCTGGGGCAACTGGGCGTGCGGTGGGTGGCGTGTCGCTCTGGACATCCAAGCCCTTGTCAGTGTCGATGACGACATCCGGCACACCGCTATCCAGAAGCGTTTTTAAATCTTCAGCCTTGGCCAATTTGAAGGCGGTGCGCCAGAATGGATGATCCATCCAGCGTCCACCCAGCTCTTGAATAAACATGCCGAGTCGTAACTGCTTTATGGGTATTCTTTTTAACATGTGTAAATCAGTTACGCCGGAATTGGGTCGCCTAGACGCTCGGTTTGATCTGTGTCCTATAGAAGCTTATTACGGTAAATTTACTGGATTTCTTTAATAGCAGGATGCGCTTGTGCTATACCCAGCGCACAAGCGCAGTCTGTACTTCAGCGATGACGGTGTTCCAGTCTCCCATGCGGTTTTGGCGAAACAATCGCATGCCCCCTGGATACCAAGGAGAGTCTGTACGTTCAGTCAGCCAGCGCCAGTCGGTTTTGTAATCCGGCAGCAAGACCCAGCAGGGCTTGCCCAGTGCGCCAGCAAGATGTGCGACGGCTGTATCGACGCAAATGACTAGATCGAGGTTCATTATCAAGGCAGCCGTGTCGGCAAAATCCGCTAACTGTGATCCGAGTTCAATCAGCGGTAATGCGCGCGGCGGGTGCGCGGCTTCGTCTTCACCGGCACCTTTCTGTATGCTGATAAAGTGCACGCCGGCTACAGCGCCCAAGGGCGCTAATAGATTGAGCGATGGCAAGGAGCGATCCGCATCATTTTCAAATTGCGGGTTCCCTTTCCATACCAAACCAACGCGCAGCCCATCTTGGGGAAGACATGCTGCCCAATGCTCAATCCGCTGCGGCTGCGCATACAGGTAAGGAAGTGTTGCGGGAATGGTGTCGAGGCGAGTTTTGCAGTAATGCGGGATGCTCAGGAGCGGCGTCCAGTAATCCCATCCTGATGTGGGAATGGGCTCGTCGTAGCCAATAATTGTGTCCACCGCATCCAAGCTTGTTAACAGCGTTTTCAAGGCAGGATGGCATATCAAGGTGATCGTGCTCGCACGCTGCGCTTTGAGCAACGCGGCATAGCGGCAAAATTGGATCACGTCGCCATACCCCGCTTCATAGGTAAGCAGTAGAGATTTGCCAGCCAAAGACTCGCCTTGCCAGCGCGGGCCATGCAGATGCGCCGCCAATGCCGCATACCAATTGCGCGCTTCCAGGCACTGCCAGCCTTCTTCGAATCGGCCTTGGCGCAATAGCAGATAGCTAAGATTAAAGCGCGCTTTGGCATAGTTGGCATCTAAAGACATCGCGTGACGGAGACACTGCTCGGCTTCTGCCTCACGCTTCATGCAGGCATAGAGCGCACCTAGATTCGACCAGCCGGCAGCGGCATCTGCTTGTAGTTCGATGCACTGCTGGTACGCCGCCTCGGCCTCGCTAAATCTTTTTTGGCTTGCCAAGAGCGCACCTAAATTCAGGTGCGTTTCCGGATAGTTTGGTTTCAGTTCGATGGAGCGCCGATAGTGGGCTTCAGCAGATTTTGCATTGCCTTGTTGATCCATCAGCAGGCCCAGGTTGGCATAAGCTTCGGCAAAGTCAGGTGCGATTTGCAGTGATTGCTGGAAGCAGGCTTCGGCGTGCGTGAAGTCGCCCGCCGCCATGCTTTCATTCCCCTGGAAAAAAAGTGCTTCGGCGGCTGCGCGTTGCTGCTTGTTCACGATATTGGAATGGATCATCAGCGGATTTTATCTGGGGTGTGCTTGCAGCGCTATCGAACACGATCTTTTCAGAGCATGGTTGTGCGTTGAGGATGGCACCCACCGAGGGTGCTGCAGTCAATCGTAGAAATCCCATTGCTCAGCAATACCCATATAGGCCACCAAGCCCAACTTCGCACGGTAACCTCACTAACTATAGGGATTTAAAATGGAAATATGCTTAAAAAATTAAAGTCCAAGCCAAACCGTACCGCTAACCCGACTGTCTCACTCAGGTAACGAAGGTGAGGTGACGCATCCCGCCGCATGCAAAAAAATAGCTGAAACGGATGTAAGCATTTTCAACCGCGAATTATCTGGACGTTGAACAAGGGGAATAGCGATGCCAGCAACACAAGCCATATTAAGCAATGATGCGCTAAGTAATAACGAATTCTTGTCCTTTACCCTGGGTAAGGAAGAGTACGGCATAGACATTCTTAGGGTTCAGGAAATACGTGGTTACGATGCTGTGACAGCGCTTGCCAATACCCCTGAATTTATTAAGGGCGTGATCAACCTACGCGGCATTATCGTGCCGATTGTTGATATGCGCATCAAGTTCAATCTGGGAAACGTGACCTACGACCAACTCACCGTGGTGATTATTCTGAATGTCGCTAACCGCGTGGTGGGTATGGTGGTGGATGGCGTGTCCGATGTGATTTCACTCACGCCGGAGCAAATTAAACCCGCGCCGGAGTTTGGCTCCACCCTGGATACACAATATCTGATGGGGCTGGGCGCTGTTGATGAGCGCATGTTGATTCTCGTTGATATTGAGAAACTCATGTCGGGTAGTGATATGGAATTAGTCAGCACGGCTGCAGCTTAACGCCTTAACTTAAAATCTGGGAGTCAAAAATGAAATTTTTACAGAACATGAAATTACAATTTAAGCTGATGCTGTGCATAGTCAGTCTTCCGGTCTTTTTTTTCGTCGCAACGACTGTAACGGGAAATCATTCTGCTACAAATGCATCTACTCTCGGCATGCTGATTGTTAGTACCGCATTGTCGCTTGGACTGGGATTTCTAGTCGCCAGTCATTTTACGGGTGCGTTAAAGTCAACGATGCAAGTCGTTAAAGACATCACGTCTGGCGATTTAAGCCGCAACATTGAAAATGCGAGTCACGACGAAGTCGGTCAATTGATGATTGTCTTAAAAGATATGCAACAACATCTCTTGGATCGCCAAAATCGCGATAAAAAAATCGCAGATGAGAGCATGCGCGTAAAACGTGCGTTGGATGGGGCATCGACGAATGTCATGATCGCCGACAATGATTTGAACATCGTGTATATGAACGAGTCCGTAGAAACCATGCTCAAGACAGCCGAGTCTGATTTGCGCAAGGAATTGCCAAACTTCAGCGCTGCTAAACTGATGGGCGCAAACATCGACAGTTTCCATAAAAATCCGGCACATCAACGGGGCATGTTGAAGGCCTTGAGTTCTACGCATCGTACTCAAATCGTGGTCGGTGGCCGCACCTTCGGTTTGATTGCCAGCCCGGTATTTACTGAGGGCGGCGAGCGTTTAGGCTCAGTCGTCGAGTGGGCAGATCGCACGGCGGAAGTCAAAGCCGAAAAAGAAGCACAAGAACGTATGGTTCGGGAAAAGCAGATCTCAGATGAAAGCATGCGCGTCAAGCGCGCCTTGGATGGTTGCACCACCAACGTCATGATTGCAGACAACGATCTCAATATTGTTTACTTGAATGAGTCGGTTCAGGCGATGCTCAAAGTCGCGGAATCTGATTTACGCAAGGAGTTGCCTAACTTTAATGCCTCCAAATTGCTCGGCAGCAATATCGACGGGTTCCATAAAAACCCAGCGCATCAGCGTGGCATGTTAAAAGGCCTCAATGCAACTTTCCGCACCCAGATCGTGGTTGGCGCTCGTACCTTTGGTTTGATTGCCAATCCAGTATTGAGCGATAGCGGTGAGCGCTTGGGA
>Ga0315270_10000053_pt1 | contig 57742 bp, 55 predicted proteins | sample C1_bottom_MG_FD_204932 | JGI IMG/M metagenome (GOLD analysis project Ga0315270, IMG submission 204932) | Sediment microbial communities from Yellowstone Lake, YNP, Wyoming, USA - C1_bottom | ecosystem: Environmental > Aquatic > Freshwater > Lake > Sediment | place: USA: Wyoming | collected... | reverse complement strand
GACCACCAGAAGAAGGAGGACGACCACCAGAAGAAGGAGGACGACCACCAGAAGAAGGAGGACGACCACCAGAAGAAGGAGGACGACCACCAGAAGAAGGAGGACGACCACCAGAAGAAGGAGGACGCGAAGATCTGCCGAATTTTCTATCCGATGACCCAGATTGACGACCGCGTTCCATCTACTTCTCCTCTATAAAATTTAGTCCTGCAACTATCTAGTAAAACACTAAGGGGCGCTCTTGGCGCCCCTTAGTGGAAGAATGTCCGGCGGCGTTCTACTCTCCCACAGGGTCCCCCCTGCAGTACCATCGACGCTTAGAGGCTTAGCTTCCGGGTTCGGAATGGGACCGGGCGTTTCCCTCTCGCTATGGCCGCCGAAACTCTATTGAGATATCAATCGTGACTCCCGACCGTATCTCGGGAACCACACAGTGGACGCGTAGCAACTTTGTAATCAAACCCTCGGCCTATTAGTACCGGTCGGCTCCGCGAGTTACCTCGCTTCCACCTCCGGCCTATCAACCCAGTGGTCTGCTGGGGGCCTTACCTGGTTAACCCAGTGGGAAACCTCATCTCGAAGCGAGCTTCCCGCTTAGATGCTTTCAGCGGTTATCCCTTCCGAACGTAGCTAATGGGCGGTGCTCCTGGCGGAACAACCCACACACCAGAGGTTCGTCCGTCCCGGTCCTCTCGTACTAGGGACAGCCCTTCTCAAGTTTCCTGCGCGCGCAGCGGATAGGGACCGAACTGTCTCACGACGTTCTGAACCCAGCTCGCGTACCGCTTTAATGGGCGAACAGCCCAACCCTTGGGACCTACTCCAGCCCCAGGATGCGACGAGCCGACATCGAGGTGCCAAACCTTGCCGTCGATATGGACTCTTGGGCAAGATCAGCCTGTTATCCCCGGGGTACCTTTTATCCGTTGAGCGACGGCGCTTCCACAAGCCACCGCCGGATCACTAGTTCCTGCTTTCGCACCTGCTCGACATGTCTGTCTCGCAGTCAAGCTCCCTTGTGCACTTACACTCAACACCTGATTGCCAACCAGGCTGAGGGAACCTTTGAGCGCCTCCGTTACTCTTTAGGAGGCAACCGCCCCAGTTAAACTACCCACCAGACACTGTCCCTGATCCGGATCACGGACCGAGGTTAGAAGCTCAAAACGACCAGAGTGGTATTTCAACGTTGACTCCACAGACACTGGCGTGCCCGCTTCAAAGTCTCCCACCTATCCTACACAAGCCGTTCCGAACACCAATATCAAGCTATAGTAAAGGTCCCGGGGTCTTTCTGTCCTGCTGCGCGTAACGAGCATCTTTACTCGTAGTGCAATTTCGCCGAGTTCATGGTTGAGACAGCGCTCAAGTCGTTACGCCATTCGTGCAGGTCGGAACTTACCCGACAAGGAATTTCGCTACCTTAGGATGGTTATAGTTACCACCGCCGTTTACTGGGGCTTAAGTTCTCAGCTTCGCTCGTGAGAGCTAACCGGTCCCCTTAACCTTCCAGCACCGGGCAGGCGTCAGTCCGTATACATCGTTTTGCAACTTCGCACGGACCTGTGTTTTTGGTAAACAGTCGCTTGAGCCTGGTCTCTGCGGCCGAAACGCGCTTCGGGAGCAAGTCCCTACACGCCCCTCGGCCCCCCTTCTCCCGAAGTTACGGGGGCATTTTGCCGAGTTCCTTAACCACGATTATCTCGATCTCCTTAGTATTCTCTACCTGACCACCTGTGTCGGTTTCGGGTACGGGCCGCCATAAAGCTCGCTAGATGCTTTTCTCGGCAGCATAGGATCATCCACTTCGCCTTACGGCTCGGCATCAGGTCTCAGGCTTAATGATTCGCGGATTTGCCTACGAATCGCCCTACACCCTTACCCCGGGACTACCATCGCCCGGGTTGGACTACCTTCCTGCGTCACACCATCGCTTATCTACTACCAGATGGGGTCACACCATCCATGAGCACCAACTAGGTTGGTACACACTTCAAGCATTTAGCACTACTAGGTTCGATATGGGCGCTTTAAAGCGGGTACGGGAATATCAACCCGTTGTCCATCGACTACGCCTGTCGGCCTCGCCTTAGGTCCCGACTTACCCTGGGCGGATTAGCCTGGCCCAGGAACCCTTGGTCTTTCGGAGGACGGGTTTCTCACCCGTCATTCGCTACTCATGCCTGCATTCTCACTCGTGTAGCGTCCACGGCTGGGTTCCCCCGCCGCTTCACTCGCCACACGACGCTCCCCTACCCATCCACACTCCTGGACCACGAAGGCCTGGATATTGTATGAATGACAGAGCTTCGGTGGTGTGCTTGAGCCCCGTTACATTGTCGGCGCGGAATCACTTGACCAGTGAGCTATTACGCACTCTTTCAAGGGTGGCTGCTTCTAAGCCAACCTCCTGGTTGTCTATGCGACTCCACATCCTTTACCACTTAGCACACGCTTTGGGACCTTAGCTGCTGTTCTGGGTTGTTTCCCTCTCGACGACGAAGCTTATCCCCCGCCGTCTCACTGCTGCGCTCTCACTTACCGGCATTCGGAGTTTGGCTGATTTCAGTAAGCTTGTAGGCCCCCTAGACCATCCAGTAGCTCTACCTCCGGTAAGAAACACGCAACGCTGCACCTAAATGCATTTCGGGGAGAACCAGCTATCACGGAGTTTGATTGGCCTTTCACCCCTATCCACAGCTCATCCCCTAGGTTTTCAACCCTAGTGGGTTCGGTCCTCCACGCAGTCTTACCTGCGCTTCAACCTGGCCATGGATAGATCACCCCGCTTCGGGTTTAGATCATGCGACTATATAGCCCTATTCGGACTCGCTTTCGCTACGGCTTCCCCACACGGGTTAACCTTGCCACATAACACTAACTCGCAGGCTCATTCTTCAAAAGGCACGCTGTCACAACACGAAGTCGCTCCAACGGCTTGTATGCAAACGGTTTCAGGATCTATTTCACTCCCCTCATCGGGGTTCTTTTAACCTTTCCCTCACGGTACTTGTCCGCTATCGGTCACCAGGGAGTATTTAGGCTTAGCGGGTGGTCCCGCCAGATTCACACGGGATTTCTCGGGCCCCGTGCTACTTGGGATGACACTCATGAGTCGTCGGTGTTTCGGCTACGGGGGTCTTACCCTCTACGCCGAGCCTTTCGCATGCTCTTCGCCTACAGCGACGATTTCTGACTCATTGTTCAATCGGCAGATCGAACTGAATGGTCCCACGACCCCGAATACGCAACGCCTGCCGGCTTGACACGTATTCGGTTTAGCCTCTTCCGCTTTCGCTCGCCACTACTAACGGAATCGAGTTTTCTTTCTCTTCCTGTGGGTACTGAGATGTTTCACTTCCCCACGTTCCCTCTACACGCCCTATATATTCAGGCGTGAGTAACAGGACATGACTCCTGCTGGGTTTCCCCATTCGGAAATCCTCGGATCACAGCTCGGTTGACAGCTCCCCGAGGCTTATCGCAGCCTCCTACGTCCTTCATCGGCTCCTGGTGCCAAGGCATCCGCCGTTTGCACTTAATAATTTGACCACAAAGATGCTCGCGTCCACTGTGTAGTTCTCAAGGTACGGGTGGGCCTCACATTCGACGATCTGCCTACTCAAAAAATGAGTGGTTCAGATCAAATGTGAGTCCTGAAAAGACATCCGTCCCTTCAGGACCCAACAGCGTGCCAGGTCCATGTTTATTACTAGAAAGTGGTTCCACTCCGACGAATCAGTTGTACTGACTTTCAAAGTAACTCTCATAATCCCAAGTCAATGTTCCACCCATGAGCGCCATCGAAACGTTCGTTTCGAATGACTCTGGACTCATCAATCGGGTACTAACCGATCTAGAGCCAGTGCTCCTTAGAAAGGAGGTGATCCAGCCGCACCTTCCGGTACGGCTACCTTGTTACGACTTCGTCCCAATCACCGATCCCACCTTCGGCAGCTCCCTCCTTGCGGTTGGGCCACTGACTTCGGGTGTTACCGACTTTCGTGACGTGACGGGCGGTGTGTACAAGGCCCGGGAACGTATTCACCGCAGCGTTGCTGATCTGCGATTACTAGCAACTCCGACTTCATGGGGTCGAGTTGCAGACCCCAATCCGAACTGAGACTGGCTTTTTGGGATTCGCTCCACCTTGCGGTATCGCAGCCCTTTGTACCAGCCATTGTAGCATGCGTGCAGCCCAAGACATAAGGGGCATGATGATTTGACGTCATCCCCACCTTCCTCCGAGTTGACCCCGGCAGTCTCCTGTGAGTCCCCAACTTAATGCTGGCAACACAGAACGAGGGTTGCGCTCGTTGCGGGACTTAACCCAACATCTCACGACACGAGCTGACGACAACCATGCACCACCTGTACAGAGCCCTTGCGGACCCGATATTTCTACCGGATTTCTCTGTATGTCAAGCCTTGGTAAGGTTCTTCGCGTTGCGTCGAATTAAGCCGCATGCTCCGCTGCTTGTGCGGGCCCCCGTCAATTCCTTTGAGTTTTAATCTTGCGATCGTACTCCCCAGGCGGGGCACTTAATGCGTTAGCTGCGGCGCAGAACCCGTGGAAGGGCCCCACACCTAGTGCCCACCGTTTACGGCGTGGACTACCAGGGTATCTAATCCTGTTTGCTCCCCACGCTTTCGCTCCTCAGTGTCAGTAATGGCCCAGAGACCCGCCTTCGCCACCGGTGTTCCTCCTGATATCTGCGCATTTCACCGCTACACCAGGAATTCCAGTCTCCCCTACCACACTCTAGTCTGCCCGTATCGAATGCAGGCCTGAGGTTGAGCCTCAGGGTTTCACATCCGACGTGACAGACCACCTACGAGCTCTTTACGCCCAATAATTCCGGACAACGCTTGCACCCTACGTATTACCGCGGCTGCTGGCACGTAGTTAGCCGGTGCTTCTTTTGCAGGTACCGTCACTTTCGCTTCTTCCCTGCTGAAAGCGGTTTACAACCCGAAGGCCTTCATCCCGCACGCGGCGTCGCTGGGTCAGGCTTTCGCCCATTGCCCAATATTCCCCACTGCTGCCTCCCGTAGGAGTCTGGGCCGTGTCTCAGTCCCAGTGTGGCCGGTCGCCCTCTCAGGCCGGCTACCCGTCGTCGCCTTGGTGAGCCATTACCTCACCAACAAGCTGATAGGCCGCGGGCTCATCCCTCACCGAAAAACTTTCCAAACCCGGCGATGCCGCCAGGCTTCATATGCGGTATTAGCCCCGGTTTCCCGGAGTTATCCCACAGTGAGGGGCAGATTGCCCACGTGTTACTCACCCGTTCGCCACTGATCCGTCCCCGAAGGAACTTCACCGTTCGACTTGCATGTGTTAAGCACGCCGCCAGCGTTCGTCCTGAGCCAGGATCAAACTCTCCATAGAGGCTTGATCTGGCGCTTGACGTAACTAGCTTTAGTTATGTCATTCACCAAAGGAATTTCGTTGCTGAAGTTATCTGACCCAAAGGTCGAACAACCCCAACGACGAGGTTTAATTGGCATTGACTTGTGGCACGCTGTTGAGTTCTCAAGGTACGGACGCGCACCGATCCCAGGCCTTTCAGCCGTTCTCGGGGCAAGATCCAAACTTAGCCATTACGCTCTTCCGGGTCAAACCCGGTGATCTCGCATCCCTCCTGGCAAGCACATACAACTTCTTTCGAAGTTCTAAGCGGGAGGTGGCATTCGATCGTCCGATATTTACTTCGTCCGTTTCTCGTTTGCATCCGTAGTTTATGTCGGCGGAGACATTGGGGTCAAATCGGACTACTTAACCTCAGAATCATTTGATTTTCACCCAAAAAACCCAAGGTATTTAAGGGGATTTTAGATGACCTCGATCGCGGCAATATCGCGCTTGCCACGACGGAGCACTAAATAGCGATCGTGAAGTAGATCACTTTTAGTTGGCGCAAACCCCTCATCTGTGACTTTTACATTGTTCAAGTAGGCGCCACCTTCACGAATGATTCGTCGAGCCGCCGATTTTGAATCCACTACCCCCGTAGCTGCCAGAAGTTCAATCAGGCTAGGGAACTCTTCGCCACTGGCAATGCTCGCCCTGGGAACCTGGCTCAGCGCCCCGGCCAGGGTGCTTTCCTTGACCTGTGAGAGCTCGCCTTGGCCAAATAGGGCCGCAGCAGCATCCTCCACTCGCTGGCACTCCTGCTGGCCGTGTACGAGCGTGGTCATCTCTCTAGCTAGAAAACGTTGAGCCGCCCGTTTAGCTGGCGCCTCACTGACTTGACGAGCCAAGTCATCAATTGTGGCGTGGTCAGAAAATGAAAAGTACTTCAAGTAGTTGAGTACATCTGAGTCATCGGCGTTGAACCAGAATTGGTAAAAGGCGTAGGGCGAGGTCATTTCCGGATCAAGCCAAACTGCCCCGCCTGCTGTTTTGCCAAATTTGGAGCCGTCGGACTTCATAAGCAGGTTCATTGTCAGGGCGTGGGCAGAGCCTTGTTCAACTCGACGGATCAAGTCCAGTCCGGCGGTGATATTTCCCCATTGGTCACTCCCACCCATTTGAAGGGTGCAGTCGTGACGTCGGAAGAGCTCTAGAAAATCGTAAGACTGGAGGACCTGGTAGGAGAACTCGGTGTAGGAGATTCCACCATCGCTGAGTCGAGTGGCTACTGAGTCCTTGGCCAGCATTTGATTGACGCTGAAGTGTTTGCCAATGTCTCGTAAAAGCTCGAGCGCGGTAAGAGATTTGGTCCAGTCCAGATTGTTAACCATCAAAGCGCCTGTTTTGCTCTCATCAAAACTGAGGAACGCTTCAAGTTGGCTTCTAATCCCCGCCACCCAGGTGGCGACGGTTTTCTCATCGTTTAGGTTCCGTTCGGAGTTACGACCGCTGGGATCTCCCACCAAGCCAGTTGCCCCACCCACTAGTGCGATAGGACGGTGCCCAGCCAATTGGAATCGGCGCAAAGCCAATAGAACAACCAAATGACCAATATGAAGGCTTGGTCCAGTCGGGTCGAATCCAATGTAAAGGGTGACTACCCCGTTATCCAGCGCCTCAACGAGAGCATCCTCATCGGTGCTCTGGGCAAATAAGCCTCGCCATTTGAAATCAGCTATTAGTTCCCGACCACTCATAATCGCCAAGTCTGCCCTATCTGCTGGACAGATGAGTCTTAATTACGCCAGAGCCGATCGGTGGCCATCTGGCTAGCCAAGTGCGCCAATTGCTCTCTGAGGCGCGCTGGCGCGGTTCCTCCGAAGGCGGTTCGAGAGGCAACTGCACCTTCGGCAGTTAATACCGACCGGACTTCTGGGGTGAGAAGCGAATTGATGCCTTTGAGTTCCTCATCGCTCAACTGATCCAAATCAATTCCTTTTGTCTCACAGAACCGAACGCACTCCCCCGCCACTTCGTGAGCACTCCTAAAAGGCATGCCTTGACGCACAAGCCAGTCGGCAATTTCAGTTGCCAAAGCAAAACCTTCAGGGGCAGAACGCGCCATTTTCTCGATATCAAATTCACTGGTCGTGATCATTCCGGTAACCGCGGGAAGCAATAAGTGCAAAGTGTCGAGAGAATCAAAGATTGGTTCCTTGTCCTCTTGCAGGTCTCTGTTATAAGCAAATGGCAGACCTTTGAGAGTAACTAGAAAGCCTGTTAGGTGTCCGACTAACCGACCACTCTTGCCACGAGCAAGTTCAGCGATATCCGGATTCTTCTTCTGCGGCATGATCGATGAGCCAGTCGAATAGGCATCTGAAAGTTTCACCCAGCCGAATTCTTTGGATGCCCAAAGCGTGTACTCCTCGCCAATGCGAGAAAGATGAATACCAATGAGCGAGGTTATAAACAACAACTCCGCAACAAAATCTCGATCGCTTACAGCATCGATTGAATTTGCTATCGCGCCGTTAAAACCAAGTTCTCGAGCACTTACTTCTGGATCTTTAATCAATGAAGATCCAGACAGAGCCCCTGCCCCTAGCGGAGAAAGAGCCGTGCGTTCATCCCAGTCACGCAATCTAGAAATATCTCTAGCGATTGCGTGAATATGTTTGGCCAGTTCATGACCAAATGACACCGGTTGCGCGTGTTGCAAATGAGTGAAGCCCGGCGCGATTGAGTCCACATGCAGGCTGGCCTGATCGTGGAATGCTTGTTGGAGATCAATCAGTAATCCCACCAAAGAGATTACTTCGTCGCGCAGATAGAGTCGAAGATCGGTTGCAACTTGGTCATTGCGCGACCTACCAGCCCTTAATGATCCGCCGAGTTCACCCAACTTCTCAACAAGCCCACGCTCTAGAGCAGTATGAACATCTTCATCATTAATAGTTGGTTTAAACGCGCCGCTAATTACTTCGGTTTCAAGCTCGGCCAATGCACCCACGATGCGTGCAAGGCCATCGTCATCAAGTAATGCTGCTGAATGAAGAATCCGTGCATGCGCTTTGGAGGCTTGAAGATCGTACTTTGCCAGTCGCCAATCAAAATGCACGCTGACGGACAGAGCGGCCAGCGCATCGGCTGGCTCCTGCGCAAAACGTCCGCCCCAGAGTCTCATTTCGCTCATTATTTGATCGACTTACCTACGCGCAGATCACGAGCTGCCGCGATTCGACTTGGCATTCCCCAAATATCCACGAAACCTTTTGCTAGCGACTGATCGTAAGTGTCGCCCTCGTCGTAGGTGGCTAGGTCAAAGTCATAAAGTGATGACTCACTTCGGCGTCCGGTCACAACAGCACGACCACCATGCATAGTCATTCGGATATCGCCGGTGACCAAGTCATTAGCTTCGTTTATAAACGTGTCCAACGCGCTCTTCAGTGGCGAGAACCAGAGCCCGTCGTAAACCAGTTCGCCCCAACGTTGTTCAGCTTGACGTTTGAAACGAGCCAATTCTCGCTCCACGGTGACGTTTTCAAGTTCTTGGTGTGCCGCAATTAGCGCCATAGCGCCAGGGGCTTCGTAAATTTCGCGGCTCTTAATACCCACGAGTCGATCTTCGACCATATCGATCCGACCGATTCCCTGTGCTCCAGCTCGCTTGTTCATCTCTTGGATTGCTTCAAGCATCGTCACCGCTTTGCCATCGATGGCTACCGGAACGCCAGATTTAAAGGTAATTATTACTTCATCGGCCGCTCGAACAATTGCCGGATCCTGGGTGTAGGAATAAACGTTCTCTGTTGGCGCATTCCAAATGTCTTCCAAGAATCCAGTCTCGACCGCTCGGCCCCAGACATTTTGATCGATGGAGAACGGATTCTTCTTTGTAATATCTATCGGCAGTCCAGCCTTTTCGGCAAATGCGATAGCACGATCTCTGGTCATTCCAGAGTCGCGAACCGGTGCATAAGAAGTTAGGTCGGGCGCAAGAGCACCGGTACCAACTTCAAAACGCACCTGGTCGTTGCCTTTCCCTGTGCAACCGTGGGCGACTCTTGAGGCACCGTGCTTTCTTGCTGCGGCGACTAGATGCTTAACAATCAATGGACGCGAAATCGCAGAAACCAACGGGTAACGATCCATATAAAGAGCATTTGCTTTCAACGCCGGCAAACAATATTCGTCAGCAAATTCGACGCGAGCATCAGCCACTTCGGCTTCGATGGCACCGCAAGCCAAGGCGCGTTGACGAATCACCTCAAGGTCTTCGCCTCCCTGACCAACATCAACGGCGACCGCGATGACTTCTGCCCCGGTCTCCTTGCCGATCCATCCGATTGCTACTGATGTGTCTAAGCCACCGCTATAGGCGAGAACAATGCGCTCTTTCACGAGCGTTTCCTTTCACTTTGGTTTTCTTGAATTTCTGCATTAATTATCACTTGGTTGATCATGGCCGTTCCAAGACCTTCTGCAAGTTGAAGAATATGGGATGCCACATCCGCTCCCCCATCAACCTTTCGAGTTATCACCAGCACAGTGTCATCACCGGCAACCGTGCCAAGCAAATCGGGTAGAACACCAGCCGAAATGGCCCGATCAAGGGCACTGGCTAATAATTGCGCTCCGCCAGGAGGTGTTCTAAGAACGACCAAGTTTCCACTTGGTTCAGCTGTTAGCAATAAGTCCTGTGCCATTCGAGCGACCCGATTCAATGGATCCTCAGCTTGAGAAGAATTTTGCGCCACTGCATAAACTAGAACTCCACCAGAGTTTCGAACTTTAGTTGCTCCAAGATCATCGAGGTCTCTGCTGACTGTTGCTTGGGTAACGAGAAACCCCTCGGCGATCAGTAGATCCGTCAATTCCACCTGAGATCTAATCGCTCCCGAAGATATCAATTCAACAATACGTTTGCGCCGAGCATTCTTGCTTCTTGGCGCCCCCGCGAATGAAGTCTTCATAGAGCCACCTCATTAAGAGTTTCGCTTAGAGCGCTAACAAAGCGATCAATGTCGCTTCTGGTTATCACGTAAGGAGGAGCCAGTCGCAGCGTGAATGCATTTGCAGCATTGGTTAGAAAACCGCGTGCTTCAAGACCAATCTGTACTTGGTGAGCGACCTCACCCATGAAACTAAGTCCGATTAGAAGACCTCTTCCTCGAACCTCAGCAACTCGGTTCAGTCCTTGAAGCGCACTTTTCAGATAATCGCCAAGTCGTTTATTACTTTCCAGCATTCCTTCGGTTTCGATCACGCCAAGAGTTGCTAAGGCGGCAGCGCACGCGACTGGATTCCCTCCAAATGTGGAGCCATGGGTGCCTGGCGTTAAATATTTGCTGGCCTGCCCAAAGGCCAACATCGCGCCCAAAGGCAATCCGCCACCGAGTCCCTTGGCCATCGTGATTAGATCAGGCGAAATTTCTTCGTTTTGAAATGCAAACCAATCGCCAGTGCGACCCATACCTGTTTGCACTTCATCTATTGCCAGTAGAACTCCAAATTTTGTCGTCAATTCGCGAAGCGCGATCAAGTACCCGGGCGGCGGAGCAATCACGCCTGCTTCGCCTTGGATGGGCTCCACGATAACCATGGCAACCGAGTCATCAATCAGATCAGAAATTGCCTTAACATCGCCATAGGGAACATGGAGAACATCACCAGGTAGTGGACGAAATGGATCGCTCTTGCTCGGTTGCCCGGTAAGCGAGAGCGCGCCCATTGTGCGGCCGTGGAATGCACCTTGAGTGGCAATGACTCGGGTTCGTCCAGTTAAACGCGAGAGCTTAAATGCGGCCTCATTCGCTTCGGCTCCAGAATTACAAAAGAAAACTCTTCCAGTTGGATCACCAGAAATTTCTCTTAGTTTGCTTGCTAATTCGAGAGCACGCGGATGGGCATAGAAATTACTTACATGTGATAGTTCATTAATTTGATTTGTTACCGCGGATACGATTGCTGGATGTGATTGGCCCAATGCACTGGTAGCAATACCACTTAAAAAGTCCGTATAAATGTGACCGTCTGCATCGACCAATTCTGCGCCTTTGCCGCTTACTAGAGCGATTCGAGGTGTCCCATAATTCGGTTGCATAACCTCGTCCCACTGAGCGAGAAAGCGATCTACCTGATTAGTTGGTTCGCTCATTGCACAACCTTCGTTCCAGAGATCTCTTCAGAATCAAGTACGTTTAGCAAACAGTGCGGTACTCGTCCGTCAATTATGAGAGCTTCTTTCGCACCCAATTCAACCGCTTTGAGACACCCTTCCATTTTCGGCACCATCCCACTGGATAGGGAAGGCAAAAGGCTTCGTAACTGCGACGTAGTTATTTCGCTGATCACTTCCGAACTATTCGGCCACTCAGAATAGAGACCAGCAACATCGGTAAGCATGACTAGCGCCTCGGCCGCTAGTGATCCAGCGATTGCCCCGGCCGCGGTGTCAGCATTCACATTAAGTACTTGACCTGTTGGATCATTGCCGTAGGAGGAAATCACTGGAATCTGCGAGGCGTCGAGCAAGGTGTACAGAATTTCTGGATTTACGCCTACGACTTCACCCACTAAACCGATGTCGGTCGAGATACCGTCGATTAAGACGTTGCGTTTTTCACATTCGAGCAGATGGGCATCTATGCCCGATATACCGACCGCAGACCCACCAGCCTTGTTGATCAAGCCGACAATTTCTGGCTGAACCAATCCCCCCAAAACCATCTGAACTACAGAAACAGTTTTCTCGTCAGTAACTCGAAATCCCCCAGCGAAAGCACTTACCATTGAGAGTCGGTCTAACATTTCGTTGATCTGAGGCCCACCGCCATGAACTACAACGACTCGAATACCCTGACGACTAAGCTCCACAACGTCAGATGCGAACCCGGCTTTGAGGGTGGAATCGGTCATGGCGTTGCCGCCATATTTAACGACTAAAGTGCTCCCCTGAAATCTTTCAAGTGTCATGAAGAATACGCCGAGTTTTCGTGTACGTATTCAGCCGTCAGGTCGTTGGTCCAAATCGTTGCGCTTTCACTTCCCGCATTCAGATCTATTGTGATGTCAATCAATCGGCCTGACATATCTACCAAGTCACGATCATCACCAATTGAACCGCCGCGACAAAGGGTTATTCCGTTTATGGTCACATCAATCTGATTTGGGTCGAATACCGCTCTCGTGGTGCCAACCGCGGCAAGAACCCGTCCCCAATTGGGGTCTTCGCCATGAAGCGCGCACTTCAAAAGATTGTTACGGGCGCAGGCGCGGCCCACTTCGACCGCATCCGCTTCGCTGGTCGCATTAATTACTTGGATTGCGACTTCCTTGCTTACCCCTTCAGCATCAGCAATCAGTTGACGTGCCAAATCTTGACAGACCGTGAATAGCATTTCCCGAAACTTAGTTTCAGTTGGAGTTGTTCCACTTACTCCCGATGAGAGCAGAAGAACGGTGTCATTGGTGGAAGTGCAACCGTCAGAATCAATTCGATTAAATGTTTGTTCCACAACTTCACCGAGCAGTTTGTCAAGAAGTTGCCCCTCCACAACTGCGTCGGTGGTTATGACCACCAACATTGTAGCTAGCGCAGGAGCTAGCATCCCTGCCCCTTTGGCCATTCCCCCAATACGGATGCCATCGGATTCCAATTCGACTAATTTTGGAACAGTATCCGTAGTCATAATTGCTAACGCGGCATCCGCGCCGCCCATTGGATTCAATAAATCATGTGCAACACTGGCGCCTTCCAACAATCTGTCCATAGGCAGTCGAGTGCCAATCAAGCCGGTAGAACAAACTGCGATATCGCCAGCGCTTAATCCAAGCAACTCGGCCACATACTCGGCGGTCCGATGAGTATCCAGGAAACCTTCGCTTCCCGTGCAAGCATTGGCCCCACCGGAATTGAGAATAACTGCATCAACTCGTCCATCTTTGACCACTTGCTCACTCCAGATAACTGGAGCGGCCTTAACCCGATTGCTGGTGAAGCGCGCTGCAGCATTCTTCACGGGTCCATCGTTTACAACTAGAGCCAAATCTTTTCCACGGCTCTTTATCCCAGCAGAAACTCCTGCTGCTCTGAACCCTTTTGCGAAGGTAACACTCATGGCGCTATTCCATCGATTGATAATCCTGCTATCTCAGAAAAGCCTAGGGCAATATTGGCATTTTGAATGGCTTGGCCGGCTGCACCTTTCACTAGATTATCTAGCACTACCGTGATGACCGCTCGATCAACGTGTTCGTCCACGGCGGCTTGGATTTGCACCAAGTTGCTACCAAAGGTGGATGCGGTGTTGGGCCAAAATCCCTCAGGTAGGACCTGCACAAAGGATTCTTCACTGTATGCATCTACTAGCGATTGTCGGATCTGTGAAATGGATCCACCATTCAAGGGCGCCGATATTGTGGCAATGATGCCTCTGGTCATCGGAGCTAAAAGTGGAGTAAACGAGATCGCGACGTCTTCTCCTGATACACCTGCCAAGGCCTGCTCAATCTCCGGCGTATGTTGATGTATCCCGCCGACTTTGTAGGTCGACATTGAATTCATAACCTCACTTCCCAAGAGATTGGGCTTCAATGTTCGACCTGCCCCAGAAGCACCGGAGGCGGCCACCACAACAATGTCTTTGGACTTCACTAATCGGTCAGAAATCAAGGGAGCTAATCCAAGAATGATGCTGGTTGCATAGCAACCGGGGTTAGCGATCCGAGAGCTCTTGACAATCTGATCACGAGCACCTTTCAGCTCAGGTAATCCGTAGGTCCATTGCCCCGCGTACTTACCACCATAAAACTTTTCCCAAAGTTCAGAGCTACCGAGCCTGAAGTCGGCACCCAGATCGATTATCAGTTTCGTCTGACTCAATTCGCTGGCCAACTTTGCCGATTCGCCATGCGGGAGAGCCAGGAAAACCACATCTGCGTTAGCAAGAGTCTCAGAGTTGGTTGGCTCAATTATTCGGTCGCAAAGACTGGTTAACTGAGGATGGATCTCTCCCAACCTCACGCCTGCGCTTGCTTTGGCGGTAATCGCCCCAATTTCAAATAACGGATGCGCGCTTAAGATTCGAAGCAACTCTCCGCCTGCGTACCCACTACTTCCGGCGACCGCCACATTGAGAGTCATGTGCATAAATATACATCAAATCGATGGGTTTTGCATATTTATACGGCTAGCCATCCCTAAGTTGAGCTCCTAGCGCTACGGTGGCAGTTACTGCTGCTTCCCGGGCAGAAGCTGCTTCCGCTGCAGTCAGGGTTCGATCCGGAGCTCTAAACGTGAGAGTAAAGGCCAGGGACTTTCGTCCAATCCCCACCTGTTCGCCTTCATATACGTCGAACAGAGCCACTGCTTCAAGCAAAGGAGCCCCACCAGTTAGGAGTGCTGAGGTGATGTCGGCCGCCGCAATTTCCTTATCCACGATCAATGCAATGTCTTGTAGCGCTGGTGGGAAAGTTGAAATATCAGGAGCCCGAACTGGACTCTGAACTCCCAATTCATCCAGATTCAATTCAAATGCCACAGTTCGCGCCGGGAGATCTAAAGCGGTGATAACTCGCGGATGCAGTTCACCCGCGTAGCCCACAACATTGTCACCAAGCAGGAGTTCGGCGCAGCGCCCTGGGTGCCATGGTGACTGGAGGCCTGCTCTTACCGTGAGAGTGGCTCCAGCTGCCCGCGCGACCGTCTGCGCAGCTTCAACGGCCTCGCTCCAGTCAACTTGCTTAGTACCGCGCCAAGACGATTCACTTTCCCCGCAAAGCAACCCTGAGACAAATTGAGGCTGTTCGGGAACTAAAGCCATCAATTCGGCTACTTGCTCAGCAGAAGGTGCCTTATCTACGCCCAGTCTTGGCAGCGGTTTTTGATCAGATCGCCCAATAAAGATCGAGCCCAATTCGAAAAGAGCAAGATTACGATTACCGCGACTGAAATTTCTCTTGAGAGCTCCAATCAAACCTGGCAATAACGTCGTACGCATTAAAGGCGCTTCTTCCGATATTGGGTTTGCCAACTTCACACATGATCGTCGCGAGTCGGTCGCCTCTATTCCTAGCGCGTCAAGATCAGATGATCCAATAAACGGGTAACTAAGCACCTCAACAAAACCACTGCCAGCCAATGCCATTCCAACACGGCGACGTGTCTGCTGCTTAGCAGTTAGGCCATGGCTTGCAGGCGCGCTCGGCAAGATTGATGGGATCGAAGAGTACCCCTCCAAGCGAGCGACCTCTTCCACAAGGTCTTCGGCAATTTCGAGATCGGGTCGCCAAGACGGTGGAGTAACTTTCCAAATATTTGAGGCGGTTTCAATAATGCAACCAACTTGTTTGAGTCTTCGAGAAACCTGATCATGAGAATACTCTTGGCCGACCAACTTGGTAGGAAAATTTGGATCAAGATCAATGGCAAGAGTGGCTACCCGGAGATCAAGATCAAGTCCTGAAACAATTTGAGCGCCCCCGAATTCGCAAAAGAACGCCGCTGCTCTTGCGCTTGCTATCGGTCCGAGCTCACGATCGATTCCTCGCTCAAAGCGACGCGAAGCCTCAGAGGAAAGTTTGTGGCGCCTAGACATCCGAGCAACTACTTCAGGCGTGAAATGCGCGGCTTCCAATACAACTTCTGTTGACAAGGCATCTATTTCAGAGGTCAGACCGCCCATGGTTCCAGCTAGCGCTAGGGGCCCTGCTTCATGCCCAATGACTAAATCGTCAGCATTTAGTTTTCGGGTTATGTGATCTAAGGTCTCCAAAGATTCAGAGTTAGTCGCACGTCGAACTTGAATACCGCCGGACAACTTTGCCGCATCAAATGCATGCAGCGGTTGCCCCAATTCCAACATCACATAATTGGTGATGTCTACTGCCAGTGAAATTGAGCGCATACCTGCAAGGGTCAATCTGCGTTGCATCCAAATTGGGGAAACAGCTGTTGCATCCAGACCAGTTATCCGGCGCAATACCAAACGATCCGCACCCGAAGGATCCAGAATCGCACCAAGAGATGCATCCACATTCTCGATGGAGGCCTCGATAACCAGCGTTGGATCACGAAACTCAATACTGAAAGCTGTAGCCACTTCACGAGCAATACCGCGCATTGACAGGGCGTAACCGCGATCAGGAGTCACCGCAACATCGATCACCGCATCGCGCAACCCCAGCAGCGAAATACAATCGGTGCCAACCTCTGCGCTTCCTGGCGCCAAGACAACTATCCCGTTGTGGTCTTCACCCATTCCCATTTCGCGAGCCGAACAGATCATTCCATCGCTGACATGTCCATACGTTTCTCTGCTGCCCACTGAAAAACCACCTGGCAAGGTTGAACCTGGCTTTACCACGACCACTAAATCATTGACTGCAAAATTCTCAGCACCGCAAATCACCCATCGAGGATCGGTTTCCCCGGCATCAAGACTGACCCAACGAATAGGTTTCTTGTATTCGGTCAAAACTTCAATAGATAAGACCCTGGCGACTACAAGTTCGCCTTCAAGGTCCGCGCCGAATATCTCGACTCCCTCGACTTCTAGCCCTTGACTTAGCAAAGCATCGGCAATCTCACGAGGAGACAACGTGGCAGGAAGATCTACTAGTTCACGAAGCCACGAAATGGGAACTCGCATTAGATTTCAACTCCGAAGGCTGTTGTGAAGCGAATGTCGCCTTCAACCAAGTCATGCATGTCTTTAACTCCATGTCGAAACATCAGCGTTCGTTCGAGTCCCATTCCAAAAGCAAAGCCAGAATATTGGGAACTATCGACTCCACAGGCAATTAGAACTTTTGGATTAACCATGCCGCAGCCGCCCCACTCAATCCATCCTTCACCGCCACAAGTTCGGCAATCAGAGTCCTGGCCCCGACACAAGAAACAGCGAAGATCGACTTCAGCGCTGGGTTCAGTGAATGGGAAAAATGATGGCCTAAGGCGAGTAACGATTCCTTCGCCAAACATTGCAGTGGCGAAATGATCAAGCGTTCCTTTCAGATGAGCCATCGAAATATTTTTATCAATGACTAACCCCTCAACTTGACTGAACACTGGAGTGTGCGTGGCATCCAACTCATCGGTTCGATAGGTGCGTCCTGGCGAGATGATGTAAATAGGTGGTTTACGCGTAAGCATTGTTCGTGCTTGAACAGGTGATGTCTGCGTTCGAAGCACTAGCCCGTTTTCCGGTGGATCCACAAAGAACGTATCGGCCATGGTGCGGGCAGGATGGTCAGGGGCAATGTTCAAGGCATCAAAGTTGAACCATTCAGCTTCTAGTTCCGGACCTTCAGCTATGTCATAGCCCATACCGATAAAAAGTTCGGCCACCTTTTCGCGAATCGTCGTCAATGGGTGTCGCGCCCCTGGGGCTCGCCTTGCACTGGGAAGGGTGATGTCCACTTTTTCGTCAATCAAAACTCTGGCATCTCGCGCCTGTTCTAAGCGAACTCTGGCTTCTTCTAAAGCTGCAGCAATAGTTCCTCGGGCCTGTCCAATTCGCTTTCCAGCTTCTGCCTTGGCTGCTGGTGGCAAGGCGGCGATCTCGCGATTAGCTAGTGAAATCGGTGCTCGGTCACCAGAATGCGCCAGTCGAGCACTTTTCAACTCATCCAAATCAGTAGCACTGGAAAATGCCAAAAGCGCGTCGTCAACCATCAGGGCAATCTGCGTCGGATGAAGAGAGGCGACCTCGACCGGATCGAAATTGCTATTAGGCGCAGACAAGAAACACTCCCAGACTCTTAGGCGACGTTAAGCGGCGTTCTGATTCTACGCTCGCCGTTGGGCGCGTGCGCTTGAATAAAGCGCCAATGTCGCCGCCATCGAAAGATTTAGGCTCTCAGCATTGCCGAAGATGGGTAGCGACACTACAAGGTCGGCAAGCGAACGAACTTCAGGAGACAAGCCCCAAGCCTCATTTCCAAACAGCCAAGCTGTAGGAGCCTCCAATTTCCCGGCGCTTTCTAATTCTTCTAACTCAATTGCTCCCCCAGCATCAGCGGCCAAGACTTGAAAACCAGCTGCTGAGATTCTGGCAATGGTTTCAGCTAAGTCGACGTCAGCCACAACAGGTAAATGCCATAGCGATCCAGCAGAAGACCTGACGGCCTTTGGCGACCAAGGATCCACGCTCTCGGCACCAATTACCACGCCATCTGCCCCCGCCGCATCCGCAGAACGAATTGCGGTTCCGACATTTCCCGGGTCTCTAACATTGGAAAGGATGGCGATTAATTTGGGGTTGTCGTTATTCAAAATCGAAGAAAGATTATCTGTTGGCAATTTGCACACCGCTATAACCCCTTGCGGAGTAACGGTATCTGCCATTGCCTTGAGAACTTCATCTTCTACGACCGTAATTGGGACACTTGTCTCAGTTAAAAAATCCAATCGAGACAGAGCATCGGTTGTAGCGAATAACGAAATAACTTCGCTCCTGATATGACCCCATGCAAGTGCTTCTCGAACCGCCTGGGGTCCTTCAACTAAGAAAGTCCCGCTCTCTCGACGAGCCTGGCGCTTGCTTAGCGCTCTAACCGCAACAACCCGCGCAGATCGCGGACTTGTGGGGCCTTGGCTCTGACTCGATCGAGCAGGACTCCGCTCAGTCATTTAAATGGAAGCTACTGCCTTGCGAGAAAGCTCTACAAGGACAGTGAAAGCTGGCGCATCGTGGATTGCCATATCTGCCAGAACACGGCGATCAACTTCGATTCCAGCGATCTTTAAGCCCTGGATAAAGCGGTTGTAAGTCATGTCGTTGGCACGAGCACCTGCGTTAATACGCTGAATCCAAAGACGACGAAAATCGCCCTTCTTGTCCTTGCGGTCGTTGAAGGCATAAACAAGTGAGTGGGTAACTTGCTCTTTGGCCTTGGTGTAAAGCCGTGAACGTTGTCCACGGTAACCGCTGGCGCGCTCTAATGTTGTACGACGTTTCTTATGGGCGTTGACCGCCCGTTTAACTCTTGCCATGGTTCTTCACTCCTTCGAATCGGGCGGTTATTTAAGGCCTAGCAGACGCTTTGCGGTATTGCTGTTCGGGGTGCTTGCTTCAACATCCCCTGAGAGACGACGCGTGCGACGCGATGACTTGTGCTCAAGCAGGTGGCGCTTGTTTGCGCGCTCGCGCATGACCTTGCCGGTACCGGACAAGCGGAATCGCTTTTTGGCACCACTGTGTGTCTTCATCTTTGGCATGTCAGTCTCCTCTATGCGCTCTCTGCGTCATCTGAACTTGCTGTTGCTTCCGGACTTGCTTTTGCTTCTGTTACAAACTTTGGTTTAACGCCTCCGCGCAATGGTCCAACGACCATCACCATGTTGCGACCATCCTGCTTTGGCGCGAATTCAACGGTCCCGAACTCGGCCACATCTTCGGCAAGACGCTGAAGAAGTCGATACCCCAACTCGGGGCGGGACTGCTCGCGTCCGCGGAACATGATCGTGATCTTGACCTTGTCCCCCGCTTTCAAGAAGCGAACTACGTGACTTTTTTTGGTTTCATAGTCATGTGAATCGATCTTCGGTCGGAGCTTCATTTCCTTGACGACGATGTGCGTCTGATTCTTTCGTGCTTCGCGAGCCTTCTGCGCAGATTCATATTTGAACTTTCCAAAGTCCATGATCTTGCAGACCGGTGGTCTGGCATCCGGTGCAACTTCGACTAAGTCTAGGTCGTACTCGGCTGCCATTCGAAGAGCTTCGTCAATTGCGACGACGCCAATCTGTTCACCTTCAACTCCCACGAGGCGAACCTCTGGAACTCGGATCCGATCGTTGATGCGGGGTTCAGTGCTGATGCTTGCTCCTAACAGTTATGGACTTCTTCACAAGAGAACCAAAAAGGCTCCTCGCAACGCACGCGAAGAGCCCAAAGATTCCAGAATCCGCGAGGATCTGGTGTCTATACCTTCAAGACCAGTTGCCTTGAAGGTGGGAGGGTTCTCCACTTGCGGGTCTACGCCATTAGACGTTGACCAGACTTGGACATGCTACCTGACCGCGAGCCTGACCTCCAATTCACCAGTTAGGCGTAACAGGATCCGCTCGTCTTTAGCTAGAAGTGTGGCAAATCTGGAGAGTTCTCCCTCACTGGGCAGGATCTTTGGGCTATATAACGTGATGATCAGGTCCGATTGGGCACCTTGGTTTTGAGTTTGGAGGTCAAATTCCATCAAATTACCCTCTTGGAAACTGCTTGTGACTGCTTGGGTTACCGCCGCGGTGATCTCCTGATCCTGATCCAACGGGAGAAATTCATAACCAAGAGCCAAAGAGCGCAACGGTCCAATCCCCAATTCATAAGAGGTTGGACTCCCTGGATCAAGCAAGAGAACGCCACCCTCGGAAGCGGCAACAATGGCCACCCTTTCCACCTCGACGCCCAGCGGACGAGCCATCAGGTTCCAATTGGCCAAGGCGTTAAGGCTGGTGAAAATCGGCAGAGCCTTTTGCTTGTCTAAGGTCAACCAGGTCAAGGCCATGTGACTTTCTTGCTCGACCTTTAACCCAGCCTCCGTGGAGGAGGCACTATCAAGTTCTGCCAGAAGTGCCACGAAGACCCTGGTTTTTCCCAGTGCCGCCACTATCGCGTATGGATCGCCTTCGCCCAGAGCTCGGATCAGAGCAGGATCAGCCAAGCCATCGTCGTTTGGGAATAGGGGTTGGGCTATCTTCACTCGCCCATGTCAACAATCGCTGCGACTGGGCCACCGCCAGCAGGGCCTTGGTGCACTGCTGAAACCGATACGAATACCGCAGGATCTCCCGTTACTGCCGCGGCAACGCCGCCGACCGTAGCTTTGATCTGTCGGTGCCAGTGAACATCGGAATCGTCGAGCATCGCATTTCTACGTCCTCTCACAACCCCATCAGGTGAGACTTCGCATTTGAGGAAGAGATTCACTAAGCGGCCTTTGAGGTCCGTGTGGTGCGGGCGTTCGGGCAAATCTAAACCAGCACTCCTGATCGCGTTCCAAAGTCCATCTTGGTCAAGGGCGTCTTCCATGACTGAATGTCCGATTCGGTAGCGACCGCCGATTCCTCGGACGTTTCCGACAACTACAACCTGCGCTTGATCAAGTTCTACCCCTGAGGAACAAGACGCGACCGATGAGTAGAGGTCACGGTTATGCATGATGTCTGCATCTGTGACGCTTTTGATTTCACCAAGGGCGAGAGCAATTCCAAGCCCGGTGGTTGCATTAGATAGATCCATCGACTCGTGGGTCTGTTCTGTCCAAACCTTCTTACCGCGACTTTTGGCATCGCGAATCGTATGGATGGTCAACAATGGGGTCTTTGTTTGAACATAGTGAACATCAGCAACGTCGGTGATTCCGGCTTTTGCCATAGCGATCTTTACCGCGGCGGCAACCTTATTCACCATTCCCATATACCCAATTTCCTCAGGCAGAATTGCCTCACTCATCGCGAAGCCAACCGATACGCGTGGCTCGTCCGTCTTGACTGCTTTCTCAGGTGCAATCGTCGCAAAGATGGTCGCGTGTGGACTAATCACACCATCTGTCCCGCCTGACCAGACGATTGGAATCTGTTTGGCCTCTGCCATTGAACGGCTGCCCTTAGCAACGAGAACCTCACGGAATGCCCTATCGGCAATGATGCGGGTGTAATCGTTCACGCCACCGTTGCCTTCAGTCTTGCCGATTACCGCAACGACTCGATCGGCTTCGATGATGCCCGAGTCGATGAGTTCTTCTAACCCGCTCGCATCACTTACATGCTTGATAGCGACTTTACGGACCTCAATTGGTTGTGGCTTATCTGACACGACTACTCCTTCTGGTTGTGCAATCTTGGAATTGGATGCCATAAAAAAATTTAACTACCGACCACGATTGTGCCTACGTCAAAACGTCCATTTTCAATACTAGTAACTGCTTCTCTAATCTGATCAAGCGAGGTAACCACACTAATGCCACCGTTTTCGGCGAATCGACAAGCAGCTTCCACCTTGGGGCCCATGCTGCCACTAGCGAAATAACCATTTGCAGCCATCTTGCGTAACTCTGTTGTTGAAATCTTTCCAATGGACTGAGCCTGTTCGGTGCCCCATCCGATAACCGCATTGGGTACGTCCGTGGCAATTACCAAAACATCGGCATTGATTTGTCGCGCCAGGAGTGCAGCAGTGAGGTCTTTATCTAGAACCGCTTCCACTCCTTTGAAGCCTTTGCCCTGTCGTACGACTGGAATTCCGCCGCCACCGGAGGCAATTACTAAGAACCCACCAGCAATCAGAGTTTTGATCGCTTCCACTTCGAGAATCTCAAGTGGTTCAGGTGAAGCGACCACTCGTCGCCAACCCTTCTGTCCACGGTCCTGCCAGATCTGCCCATGCACCGAGAGTTTCTCCGCCTCAAGCCTTGGCACGTATCGGCCAATGGGTTTACTTGGACTAGCAAACCCTGGATCTTTTGGATCTATCAGGGTACGAGAAACCAATCCGACCGGGCGCGCCTGAATGGATCGAGCCGCCAAGGCTCCATCTAGAGCATTCATAATCAGCAGGGCGATGGTCCCCTGGGTTTGAGCACCACACCAATCCAACGGGACGGGAGGAACTACGTCTGCGGCGATTTCGTTCTTGACCAATAGATTACCAACTTGCGGACCATTGCCATGGGTGAGGACAACCTCAGAACCTGCGGCAAGTAGGTCGGCCACATGCTCCATAGCGCGCCCGATCGCCTCTTCTTGATCGACGGGACGAGCGGCCCCATCCGTGGCAGTCATGGCATTTCCACCAAGGGCAATTAGTAATCGCACGGTCAAAGCCTGCCTTATCTCTGCCCTAAACCGGCGGGCATGATTTGCCCAGAGTATTCACTTTCACCGGCGCAAAATGCCACCAAAATCCTTTTAAACCAAAGAACGACCGAGGTTTCGGTAACGCTTGAGTCGCTCCGTCATTCGAGCCGCTGGATCGGCGGCCATCAAGGCGATCAATTCATATTCCAGGATTTGAGAAACTCGAATTGCAAATGCCTCAGGTTCGCTCGCTGCATCTGGTCGTTCAGCCACTATCCGATCAACTATGCCGGCCTTTAATAGGTCTTTAGCTCGCACTCCCTGTTCCTGGGCCATCTGAGCGGCGAAATCGGTTGTGCGATGAACTATCACCGAGGCGCCTTCTGGCGGTAACGGCGAAAGCCAGCCGTGTTCGGCGGCGATGACTCGGTCGGCCGGCAAGATAGCTAGCGCACCACCTCCACCTCCTTGGCCTAGAAGCAAACAAAGAGTTGGCGCATCTAGCGAAATTTGATCGGCAAGTGAGCGAGCGATTTCACCAGCCAGACCTCCTTCCTCAGATTCCTTAGAAAGAGAAGCACCAGGAGTGTCGATGACCGTTACCAATGGGATCTTCAACTCTGATGCCAATTTCATACCGCGCCTAGCCTCGCGCAAGCCAGCCGGACCAAGCGGACGGTCATAGTTGACGCGATCTTGAGCTAACAAGATGCAAGGCGCACTACCAAAACGAGCTAGAGCAAGAAGCAGAGTTGGTTGGCTCTCGCCCTCGCCCGTGCCGTGAAGTGGCAACACGTTATTGGCGCCATACCTCAATAATGAACGAATGCCAGGTCGGTTCGGAGCTCGCGTGAGCAAGATGGATTCCCAAGCCGAGTGTTCACGTAATGGCTCTTTTTCAATTGTTTCGGCCGCCCTTAATCGATTGCGATCCGGGGCCAGGACTGACAATGCTCGTGAAGTTATTTCAGCTAACCGTTCCGGAGCAAGAACTGCGTCCAGCAGGCCATGAGCAAAAAGGTTTTCAGAGGTCTGAACATCTTTTGGAAACGGCTCGCCCTGAAGCGCTTCATATATACGTGGGCCAAGAAAGCCAATTAACGCTTCAGGTTCGGCAACCGTGACATGACCTAGCGACCCCCAAGATGCGAAGACACCACCGGTGGTTGGATGACGCAGGTACACCAAATAGGGCAAGCCCGCAGATTTGTGCGCGACCACCGCGGCCGTTATCCCTACCATCTGCAAGAAAGCGACCGTACCTTCTTGCATTCTGGTACCACCAGAAACTGGAGCGGCAAGAAGTGGCAGGCGTTCTTTAGTTGCTCTTTCGAAACCTTCGATAATTCGCGTTGCAGCGTTCACACCGATTGATCCGGCAAGAAAAGCAAACTCTCCGATTATGATCGCAACTTTGACGCCCTTGATCGACCCTTCTCCGGTAAGAATTGCTTCATCCACGCCAGATTTTGCACGAACATGTTCAAGCTCAGTTAAATAATTTGGCATCGCATTCAGCGGATCAGCTAGCGGGTGATCCCAGGAGACAAAAGAGCCGGGATCCAACACCAGATCAATAAGTTCTGACGCGGATAGCCGCCTAGTCATTGTTTTTCTACCTACCGTCTAAAGAAGAAAGCCAAGCCATAATTGAGTTGTTATGCTCACCCAATCGAGGCGGCGCTAATGGATCGGGACGGTGTCCAATTTCGCCAATTCCATCTATCCGAATGGGTGGTCCAGGAATAGTGATCTTGCCCAGCGACGAGTGTTCAACATCCATCAGGAGGCCCTGGGATTTTGTTTGGTCCCATTGATAGACCTCATCGATAGAACGAACCAGCCCGGAGGGAATCCCCAACTCTTCCAATTTGGCAAGCAATTCAACAACACTCCAGCTTTCAAACGCCTTCTCAATTTCGGCTACAACTTCGCTGCGCGCAGAAACTCGTAAAGCATTTGATCCGAAAGCTGGTTTATCAATTCCAAATGCCGGAGCAAAAGAGCGCCATAAATTTTCTGACCCAACTGCTATCTGCAGAAAACCATCACTTGCCTTGAACAATCCGTAAGGCACGATGGATGGGTGATGATTTCCACTGGCTCTTGGAATTTCTCCTGCCACGGTATAGCGAGTTCCTTGAAAAGCATGAACCCCAACAACAGAAGCCAGAAGCGAAGTTCGGACCACTCGTCCACGTCCGGTGCTATTGCGTTCATGTAATGCCGCGACTATGCCATAGGCGCCATACATACCGGCCAAAAGATCCGCTATTGGGACTCCCACTCGGGTGGGATGTTCAGGCGAGTCACCAGTTAGAGACATCAGTCCTGCTTCGCCTTGGGCAATTTGGTCATAACCAGCTCGACCACCTTGAGGCCCATCGTGCCCAAAGCCAGAAATTGAAAGAATGACTAACCGGGGATTCAACTCATGCAAATGATCAGTACTGAAACCTAAACGGTCCAAAACACCTGGTCGAAAATTCTCGATCAAAACATCGCCATGTTGAATAAGTCTGGTGAGAGTCTCTTTTCCAGTTTCAGTTTTTAGATCAAGAGTGATCGACTCTTTGTTTCTATTGCATGAAAGAAAATAAGTAGATTCGACTTCATCCGGGTGACCGACAAAGGGTGGGCCCCATCCGCGTGTGTCGTCGCCTCCTTCAGGGTTTTCCACTTTTATGACGCGCGCACCCATGTCGCCAAGCATCATGGCGGCGTGCGGGCCGGATAAGGCGCGCGAAAGATCGACTACAACTACACCTGCCAGTGGTCCGCTAGTCACACGAAATCAACCTCCGCATAAAGTTTTCCACCAGATAGTTGAGCGTACCCAGGTCCACGATCAAAGAAGGGTTCTACGCCAGTTTTGGTTAAGCGCAAATTCGCTCTTAGTTCGATCGAGGCTACCTCGTCGATCACTGGGAAATCTTTGGAACCGCTAGCCACCACGCCATAATCATTTCTTGCTCCTGAAAAGGAGATCTTTCCCCACCGGAGATCCCGCTCCACTTCGCCAAATGGCCGTTCTAAGGGATCGCCCCACCCGCCACCACCGGTAGTGCGAATCCGGATGAGTTCACCAGCTAGTACCGGAGCGGCATCGGCAAGAGCGTTTACTTCGCGTTCGTTTGGACCCCCAGGATTGATAACCACTGAGAAGGAAGCACCGGCTTTGCCACCTTTAAGACCCCAGCACGACAGAATTGATCGATCTGCGATGCTCATGAAGTTGGCATCCTTGAGCATTCTGATCTGTTTTTCATAACCAAGGCCGCCTCGATAGCGCCCAGCTCCCCCTGAATCAACTGCAAGCCCAAGGCGTTCGACAATGAATGGAAATCTGGATTCAGTGAATTCGGTTGGCAAGTTTCGAGAATCAGGAACGACGTGAATTGTGTCTTCGCCATCTGAGTAATAACGACCTCCTGAACCACCACCCAGAACTTCGCGCATCAGATAGGACTCACCATCCAAATCTTCGCCATAGACGCCGGTATATCTGATCGTTTCCTGATCCGCCGGCATCTTTCCGTCGACTGCTTTCGCCAGCACGCCGGCAAGAACACCTAGTAGACGCAAAATGACGAACGTTCTGGCATTGGTAGGCGCCGGAAATATTGGCGTAAGCAATGTTCCTTTCGGCGGAAATATCATTTCAATCAATGGCACTACACCTTCGTTTACATCAAGTTCGGCCATCCGCTCCGGAGTGTCGGCAAGATTACGCAAAATTGGTGCAAGCCATTTTTTGAGGAAGTTGCCATCTGCATAATCTCCACAATGATTGATCGGGCCTTTGGCTTGAGGGGAAGTGCCAGTGAAGTCAATTATGATTTTGTCCGGCGTTTTTGTTAGCGTGATTCGTTGAGTATGCAACCTTGGAGCATCCACGCCATCATGTTCAGCGTAATCTTCCCAGACGAAGGTACCGTCCGGAATTTTTGAGAGAATTTCTCTTTTGTATGTCTCGGTAGTTTTATCCAAGATAGCGTCGAAACAATCTTCAATTGTTTCGCGTCCATACCGATCAAATAGATCTGACAAACGTTGAGCTCCCATCAAACAAGCTGAACATTCTGCATCTAGATCTGCAGCCAAAGAATCAGGCATCCGGGAATTCCGGGTCATGATCTTCAGCGCCGATTCATTTGGAACGCCTTGATCCCATAGTCGAATAGGTGGAACCATTAAGCCTTCTTCGAAGACACTCGTAGCACCAGAGGGCATGGAGCCAGGACAAGCGCCACCGATGTCATCGTGATGTCCAAAAGCCTGAACAAAAGCAACAACCTCGCCCCGGTGAAAAACTGGAACGGTTACACACAGGTCAGGTAGATGCCCGATACCACCTTCGGATTGATAGACATCATTATGAAAAAACACATCCCCAGGACGCATTGTCGTTAGCGGGTAATCTCGAACGATCGGATGAACAAGAGCTGAATATGAACGACCGGTGAGTTTTCGCAATCTACGATCATGGATGCCGGCCCGGAAATCATGCGCATCGCGAATCATCGGAGATCTAGAAGTTCTGGCAATCGCCGTTTCCACCTCCATCTCTACGGCCGCGAGAGTGCCTTCAACGATTTCAACCAAGATTGGATCGATAGCCATTAGCGGTTCTCCTTGGTGACAATCAGATTTCCAAATGCATCTACTTTTACTTCGAAGCCAGGATGAATAGGAATCGTTGAACCAAACTCTTCAATAATCGCCGGGCCAGATATTTGATCTCCTGGCGCCAGCGAAGAACGCCAGTAAATTGGCGTGGTAACCCGAGGTCCATCGAACCAAACTTCTCGATCACCAGTTCTGGCCCGCTCCGGGATCCCGTCGCCCGCACTGATTTCTAACACGTCCGGTCTTCTAATCGGACCGATTCCTGATACTCGAAAATTGACCCATTCCATTTGTTGACGCTCATCGTCACGAAAACTGTAACCATAAAGGCGTTCATGTTCAGCATGAAACAGATCGCGAACCGAGTCTGCCCATTCGCGCGTTATTTCTCCTTCGGGACAGGCAACTCTTACTTCAAAAGCTTGGCCAAAATAACGCAGATCTGCGGTCCGACGATATTGATGTTGAGTCGTGGTGAAACCCTCTTTGTCCAAGGCACGTGCCGCCTGATCAGCCAGGTCAGCGAAAACCTTTCCTGACTGAAGAAGATCCAAGTCACGGTCTTTGGCGACCAAAGTTTGAACGTAATCATTTTTGACATCTACCGTCAACAGCCCAAAGGCAGACAGGTTTCCAGGGTTGACCGGCACGATCACTCCGGCCAGATTCAAAATATCTATTAGCCTGCAAAGCAAAAGTGAACCAGAGCCGCCAAAAGTTGTTAGATGGAAGTCTCTAACATCTAATCCTCTTTTTACTGTTATCTGACGTAGCGCATTGGCTTGATTCCACGCAGATATTTCCAGAATGCCAGTGGCACATTCCTCGATGCTTCGACCGATCTTTGTAGCTAACGTTTGAATTCCGATTGTCGCGGCAGCCAAGTCCAGCGGGATTTCACCACCGAGTAGATGAGGTGGGATACGGCCAAGAAATAGATGTGCATCGGTAATCGTTGGTGCGGTGCCACCTTTGCCATAACAAATGGGACCGGGGTCAGCACCGGCAGATTTGGGTCCCACTTTCAACGTGCCTTCTGGTGAGATCCAAGCGATCGATCCACCTCCTGCTCCCACCGTAACTACGTCAATCATTGGGATCTTGCTCGGATAACGTCCAACGCTGCCTTCGGTTGTGAGCGTGGGTTCACCATTGATTACTACGCTCACATCGGTCGAGGTTCCCCCACCGTCGCAGGTAAGCACCCGGTTGAATCCGGCTTTCGAAGCAATTAGAGCCGCTCCCAGCGCCCCGGCTGCCGGTCCTGAAAGAACGGTGGTGATTGGTTGATGTACAACCTCCTCAGCAGATAAAACTCCCCCATTGCTTTTCATAACATAGAAGGGGATCTGTCGATTTGTGCCATCTGAACTTGTAAAAGAGTCAAGGCGGGATTTGATGTTTGCAATGTATTTGGCGACCCTCGGTTTTACTGCTGCGTCCACCAGAGTTGTGATCGAACGTTCGTATTCGCGATATTCACGCAGCACATCACTGGAGATGGAAATAACTGCTTCTGGATGCACTTCGCGAAGCACTTCGCGCATCTGCAATTCGTGTGAAGGATTGGCGTAAGAATGCAGGAAACAAATCCCAATAGTGTTGATGCCCCGGTCTTTCAGGAACTGAGCCGCTGCAACAGCTTCATCGCGATCGAATGGACGAACCTCCTGGCCTCGAGCATCCATGCGTCCACCCACCGTCCTGACTAAATCCGCTGGAACGATTCTCGGTGGCTTAACCCAGAAGTAGGAATTTCCGTATCCATCGGGTACTGATTGGCGGGCGATTTCAAGGATAAATTCATAACCCTCAGTCGTGATGAATCCAAGTTCGTCGATCTTTTCTTCAAGAAGTTGGTTAGTTGCCACGGTAGTTCCATGACTGACGGCAGAGATATCTGATGCGTTAGCGCCGATAATTGCCAGGACTTTATCAATTCCATTCATGAACCCATCTGCCGGGTTACTTGGGGTTGATGGAGTCTTAGTTGAAACGATCCGTCCGGTGCTCTCATCGAGTGCGACCACATCCGTGAAAGTGCCACCAGTGTCGATACCGATTCTGATCCGTGCCACGAAGATCCGCCTGTCCATGCGTTGTCAATCCGAATCTCTACATCTACTGATATCTATTGATTCATATTGAATAGGCAAAAATGATCAAAACCTTGGTAAATCTTTGCTAAGGCTTTCGTCACTATTTGTTAGTCATCGTTGACTAGTCGCCGTTGGCCCTAATCCGCCAAACCTTCACCCCTTTAGGTCCTGGCGTTGCCGCGTTCCAATTAGCTAGTTCGACCCTGGCTAGCGAGCAAGTTGGCAGATCTAGATCCAAAAAGTCGCTAATAGAGGGGTTATGTCCAACCAGGATCGCACTGGTGAACTCGCTTGGGATGCCTCTGATGATCTTCAAAATCTCAGCATCGCTAGCTTCATAAAGTGCCGGCTCCTGCCTAAGGGGAACCGCGTATTTCAACTCGTTCGCAGCCAACTGCCAGGTCTGTAAGGCTCGAATTGCTGGTGAGACAACGGCGATACCAGGAATCAACCCACGAGCGGCGAACCAAGAGCCCACAGTTTTAGCGTCAGCAATTCCGCTGGCGGTAAGCGGGCGATTTCGATCATCAGCCGGATCCCATGCGTGCTTGACCGGCTTCTCCGCCTTTGCATGTCTGAGAAGGTAAAGCGTTGGCATATTTAAACGGTATCGGCTCTAGCCACCGATCGCGTGCACACCACCGTCGACGTGAAGAATTTCACCTGTGGTTTTTGGCAACCAGTCAGAGAAAAGAGCGATCGCTCCCCGAGCGGCCGGTTCAGGATCCGTTACATCCCAAAATAGGGCTGCCCGTTGGTCCCAAAGATGCTCGAATTGTTCGAAATCAGGAATGGATTTTGCGGCCACAGTTTTTATTGGACCTGCAGCCACCAGATTGACCCGAATATTTTCTGGCCCCAAGTCCCTAGCCAAATATCGGGTGCAAGATTCCAAAGCCGCTTTTGCCACTCCCATCCAGTCGTATTTGGGCCAGGCAACGGCGGCATCAAAATCTAGCCCGACCACACTGGCTCCTCGTTCAGGATCAAATAGTGGCTTGGCCGCCATCGTCAATGATTTCAGCGAAAAAGCTGAGATCTGGATGGCCGTAGCAACATCAGTCCACTCAGTGTTGAGAAAATTTCCACCTAAAGCTGCTTCGGGTGCGAACGCGATTGAGTGCAGCACTCCGTCCAGGCCGCTTACATGCTCTCTAACACGATCAGCTAGCGCTGCCAGATCCTCATCTGAAGTTACGTCCAACTCAACTACGGGAGCGGTCCGTGGCAGCCGTGCTGAGATGCGCTCGGTCAACCGTTTGACTCGTCCATATGAAGACAGGACGACTTCAGCGCCTTCCTCCTGGGCCAATTTGGCTACGTGAAACGCGATTGACGCCTCGGTTAGCACTCCAGTGACCAAAATTCGCTTACCTTCAAGAATTCCCATTACTAATGTCCCATTCCCAATCCACCATCGACTGGGATTACGGCCCCAGTTATATATCCAGCCGCATCTGAGGCCAGGAATCGAATTACTTCAGCAATTTCCTCCGGCGCGGCATAACGCGCCAACGGAACCGAACTTAGTATTTCATTTTTTCGCTCATCGCTTATCTCTGAGGTCATATCCGTTTGAACAAAGCCTGGCGCAACCACATTGGCCGTGATCGAGCGGGAACCCAATTCACGAGATAGTGACCTAGCTAGGCCGATCAAGCCCGCCTTAGTCGAGGCATAGTTGGTCTGACCTGCCGAGCCCATCATCCCGACGACAGAGCCGACAAAGATCAAACGTCCGCGCTTAAGTCGAAGCATCCCTTTGGCGGCTCGCCTGGCGCACCTGAAAGCACCCACCAGATTGGCATCCATGACTTCTTCAAAATCAGCATCGCTCATCCGTAGGACAAGTCCGTCTCTGGTCATACCCGCGTTGGCGACCAAGATTTCCACCGGGCCAAATTTCTCCTCGGCGGCGGCGAAAGCCGCCTCAACCTGCTCAGTTGAAGTCACATCGGCTTGAACTGCATGGAAGCCAGCCGGAGCTTGACCACTTCGATAAGTAATCGTCACGTTATCCCCGGCTGCCGCAAAAGCCTTGGCCGTAGCCAAACCGATCCCTCTGTTTCCGCCCGTGACCAGTACCGATCTTGCGTTGCTCACGCACCCTCCAAATTTCTGCCTAGGGGTAGAACTTACTATTGACCATGCCCACTTGTGTGAATTGGACAGGTGGGCGAGTTCTGAAAATCAGACATCACGCTGTGGATCTTGGCTACTCTTGCGCCCCGCCCGAGGTGGTGGTGGAGTAGGGGCAAGACGCAAATGCGTTATGGAAGCGGTAACTGAAGTGAAAATCGCAATGCACAGACGAACTCATGAACCCGTACAACACTCCATCACAAATGCGCGGATGTCTTTGCGCGAGGATGTTGCAGCCAGACAGCGGCGGTATTTCATCTCAATGATGGTTCGCACCCTCTGCTTCATCCTCATGGTGGTATTTGAAAGTCCTTGGCGCTGGTTCTTTCTTGTTGGCGCATTCACATTGCCATATATCGCAGTAGTGGTTGCTAATGCTGGTCGTGAACCAAACGTCACGCCCATTTCACTAACTGAGTTTGGCAAGAACGAACTCGAGCCACCACAAAGCTAAGTCCAAACCTCGACTTATCCACCTATTGCTGACATCGGTCGGTCTGGCTGCTCAAAACCCGGATCGCCTATTCCATGCCCTGCCATCTTCTTTGCCACAGAACCAAATAGAACCGCCGCTATCTCTGCATCGACGTTGGCCGAGCCAGAGCGAAGAATTGACCTCACATCATCTTCTTCGCGCGCGAATAGACAATTAAGTATCTGCCCATCGGCGGTCAACCGAAGTCGATCGCAATCAGCGCAGAAAGGTCGGGTGACGCTACCAATAATTCCAACTGTTTCAGGCCCATCGCCGACGAGAAACTCTTCCGCAGGCGAGGACCCTCGGCTCTTTTGTCCGACAGGAGACAGATTGTGGGTGCCGAGCAACTCGCTATAAATCTCATCAGCGCTAACCATTTCCGCACGACTCCAGCCGTGTTGTGGATCAAGTGGCATCTGTTCTATGAATCTCAATGCGTAACCATTTACTAGAGCCCAATCAAGGAGCGCAGGCGCTTCATCATCGTTAATCCCACGTAGCAAGACCGAATTAACCTTGATGGGTTTCAACGTCGTTTTTTTGACTGCCTCCAGACCAGCAATCACATCGTGCCAACGATTCCGATGAGTAATCTTTTGAAACCGCTCAGCATGTAAGGTGTCAAGCGAAACATTGATTCGATTAAGTCCGGCACTTGCCAAAGGCTCTGCTAGCGCTGCCAAACCGATTCCATTGGTAGTAAGGGTTATTTCAGGACGCGGCGAAAGAGTTGAGATTTCTCGCACAATCTCAACCAGTGAGGGCCTAATCAAGGGTTCGCCACCGGTGAGGCGTACGCGTTCAATCCCATGTTCGACTGCTATTCGAATAACTCGGAATAATTCATCGTCGGTGAGAATCGATTCATTTTGCAGCCAAACCAATCCTTCAGCAGGCATGCAATAGGTGCAGCGAAGGTTGCACCGGTCAGTAAGAGAGACTCTGAGGTCTCTTTTCTGGCGACCAAAGCCATCGATTAACTTCGGGCGTGCAGACATAGTGGTTTTAAGGCTACCTTCCTCCTGTGTGGCGCGCCATTTTTGGACCTAAGGCTCTAGCCCTGTCCCTCATTGCAGTCTTGGCAATGACCCTCTGCGTTAGCCTCGGAAATTGGCAGTGGGGGCGAAAAATCACTCGCGACCAGGTAAATCAGATCCTGACTTCCAATTTGAAAAGGCCACCTGTCCAATTGGCCGAAGTGATGAGAGTGGGCCACTCTCCAGCGGAATCAGATCGGTGGAGACGAGTTCAAGTATCGGGACAGTACCAAGTTGGCACCAGCTACCTCAGAGGTCGTAGCTATCAAGGCAAATACGGTTTTGCGGTCCTCTCGCGCTTTAAAACCGAAAAGGGAATGCTCTGGGTTGATCGAGGATGGATTGCAGCGCCAGGAGATGCCACCGAAGCACCCATAGCCCCTGAACCGCCTGTTGGGATGGTTCGATTGGTTGGGCGAGTGCGGGACCTAACTTCAAAAGACAATCCCGGTTTGGGCGGCGCCCTTTTCGGCCTGCCGTTTAAAAAACCAGTGAGCGTGGCTGATTTTGTAGCCAATCAACATTCAGATGACCCAACACTCGACGGATACATCGAACTTGTAAGTTCATCTCCTAGCGGCACAGACCAACCGGTGCCTTTAAATACCCCGACGATCACGCCGGGGCCGCACTTGGCGTATGCAGTTCAGTGGTACCTGTTTGCGCTCCTATTTCTATTTGGACGCATTCTGATCGGAAGAGATGACTACCGACGCCAACAAAAAGCAAATAGACAACTTCAGCGCTCTGCGAATTGACGACGATAGAGATCTGAATACAGTCCTCCCAATTTTAGCAAATCTTCGTGCAACCCTCTTTCAACAATTCGCCCATCGCTAACAACCAATATTTGATCTGCATCTCGGACGGTTGAAAGACGGTGAGCGATCACCAAACTTGTTCTCTGCGCCAGGGCTGCTTTCAATGCCTCCTGCACAAGTGCTTCATTTTCGGAGTCCAGATGCGCGGTCGCTTCATCCAGGACAATCATGCTCGGCGCTTTCAGCAGTAGCCGAGCTATTGCCAATCTTTGCTTTTCACCACCCGAAAGCCGATGACCACGATCACCAACGATCGTATCCAAGCCATCGGGCAGCGAAGTGATTAGCGACCAAATTTGGGCAGCCTGACAAGCTTGGGTTATTTCCTCAGCTGTCGCATCTGGTTTGGCGTAACGAAGATTGGCCAGAATTGAATCGTGAAAAAGATGAGCATCCTGCATAACCATTCCCACTGCATTTCGGAGTGATTCCAAGGTCACGTCACGAATATCGACCCCGTCGACAGCGATCGAACCCGAGCTCACGTCGTACAGTCTTGGTAGCAAAGTTGCCAGGGTAGTTTTACCTGCACCAGATGGCCCCACTAGTGCAGTCATTGTTCCTGGTTCGATAATGAAAGAGATGTCCTCGAGGACTGGCCCGGTTGGCATTGACTCAGGCTTTGCAATGGACTCCAAAGAAGCCAATGAAACCTCGCTTGCGCTCGGGTAGGCAAACGAAACGTTACGAAATTCAACTCGTCCTGGAACATTTGACATGCTCGTTGCATTTGGCCGATCGCTAATTAATGGTTTCAGGTCAAGAATTTCGAAAACCCTTTCGAAAGAAACAAGTGCAGTCATGATCTCGACGCGCACATTTGATAACGCAGTTAGCGGCCCATAGAGCCGACCCAGTAAAGCTGTAAGCGCCAAAACTGTGCCAAGCGTGATCGAACCTGAGACCGCAAGAGAACCACCAAGACCATAGGTAATCGCAGTGGCTACAGAGGCAATCAGGGTCAGCGAATTAATGAAATATCGGTTTAACATTGCCGTCTTAATTCCAGTATCTGCGACTTTGCGTGCCCGCGTTTTGAAGAATTCGTGTTCGCGTGCCTCACTTCCAAACAAGGTGACCAACAAAGCGCCAGAGACATTGAATCGCTCAACCATCGCACTCGATAGTTCGGCGTTCAGATTCATCGCTAATCGGGTCAATTTTTGGAGTTGCTTGCCGATCCATTTACTTGGCAAGATAAACAGCGGCACGATGATTAGGGAAACTAGGGTCACTTGCCAGGAGAGATAAAACATTGCAGAAAGAACCAGGGCCAAACCGACTACGTTGCTCACAACATTCGACAGAGTTCCGGTAAATGCTTGTTGGGCACCTATAACATCGGAATTTAATCGCGAGATCAGAGCTCCTGTTTGGCTTCTTACGAAGAATGCAATTGGCTGTCTTTGAACATGTGCGAATACTCGGGTTCGTAAGTCGTAGATCAAGCCCTCGCCAATACGAACTGAAAACCATCTGCCAAGCGTGGTCACCGCAGCATCAAGGATTGCTATGAGCCCGACGATGACTGCTAAAACTATTACGACGCCAGATTTCTTTGGCACAATTCCCTGATCTACAAGACGCCTAAGCAGCAAAGGCGCGCTAACAGTCAAAACTGCATCCAGAACTACAGTGCAAAGAAATACGACTATCCAAGATCTGTATGGGGAGGCAAATGAGGCAATTCTCTTCAGTGTCCCTGGCTTGAGCCTTTGATGTTTAACCGCGGAGTCTTGGGACATGCTCCTAAGCATCATTCGAGATTCATGGGAAGCCATTAACGCCCAATCAGAATACGTAGTAGTTTGCTTTGCTCTTGACGTTCGGCCAGAGTTTGAGCCTGATAATTATTAGTTAGGGCATCTAACAACAATCTCTTTGTTGCCCGCATCGATGCTTCTGGCAAAGCCAATAAATTTCTAACTAAAACATCAACAGAACCGGATAATTCTCCCAGTGGCACAACCTCATTAACTAGACCGATCTGCAACGCCTTTGGCGAATCTACCGGTCTGCCTAGCAACGCGATTTCAAGTCCTTGTGAATAGCCAACCAATTCGATCAGCGGCTTAGTTCCGGCCAAGTCGGGCACTAGGCCAAGGGAGGTCTCTCGTAATGAAAACCGAGCGTCATCGGCAGAGATTCTAAAATCGCAGGCCAAGGCCAATTGAAAGCCAGCACCAACTGCATCACCTTGTACTTGAGCAATCGTTATCGCATGTGTGGTGCGCCAGCAGGTAAACGCATCTTGAAACACTCTAATTTGGTCTTGAATTTCTTCATCAGTGCCAGTTAGAAGGGCCGCAAGGTCGGGCTTGGCCTTCCCCTCAAAAACCTTTTTATCTAAACCTGCACTGAAAGCGCGCCCCTCGGCGCGAACTACGACGACTCGCACGTCCGTCGGTATCTGGTTTCCTATCCTGGCAAGTTCGGTCCAAGTCTCTTCTGTCATGGCATTTAATCGGTCTGGATTGTTCAAGATCACATCAAGTCGCGGGCCCTCACGAAGGATCTTGATCATGCGGTCATGCTAGAGCAATGAGGTCTAAATAGTCTTCGTTCCAAAGGTCTTCAACCCCATCAGGGAGAAGAAGAACACGCTCGGGGTTGAGCGCGGAAACAGCTCCTTCATCATGGGTCACCAAGATGACTGCTCCTTCATAATTGGCTAGCGCCCCTAAAATCTCTTCACGGCTCGCAGGGTCCAGGTTGTTGGTCGGTTCATCCAAGAGCAGAACATTGGCACTGGAGACAACGAGCATGGCCAACGCGAGTCGAGTTTTTTCACCACCAGATAGAACTCCAGCCGGCTTGACTACTGCATCGCCACTGAAAAGAAAAGATCCAAGAACGCTCCGTAGTTCAGTGTCATTCAAATTGGGTGCGACTCGAGTTAGATTTTCCAAAACTGACATTTGAGTCTGCAAAGTTTCGTGTTCCTGCGCGTAGTAACCAAGTTTTGCGCCGTGACCCAAGTGAATTTCACCAGTATCCGCAGGTTCGATCCCCGAAAGTATCCGTAACAAGGTTGTTTTACCTGCCCCGTTTAGGCCAAGCACAACTACTTTGCTACCTCTATCAATTGCTAGATCTACGTCGGTAAAGATCTCCAATGAACCGTACGACTTGGAGAGTTCTTTTGCTTGCAGAGGTGTTTTCCCACATGCCTGAGGAGTTGGAAAACGGAGCTTTGCGACCCGTTCGGCTTTTCGCACGCCCTCTAAGCCAGAGATCAAGCGCGCTGCACGCTTATCCATATTTTGTGCGGCCTTAGCTTTGGTCGCTTTGTAGCGCATCCGGTCTGCTTGGGCATGAAGGATTGAAGCTTGCTTTTCAGCGTTTGCTCGTTCGCGTTTGCGCCGCTTCTCATCGGCCTCGCGCGCAGTCAAGTAGGCCTTCCAGCCAAGGTTATAAAGATCCAGCACGCACCTATTGGCATCAAGGTAGAAGACTTTGTTCACTGTTGCTTCCAATAAGGATCCGTCGTGACTGATGATCACGAAACCGCCTTTGTGTGAAGCCAGAAAAGTTCTCAACCAAGCAATTGAGTCTGCGTCTAAATGGTTTGTTGGCTCATCGAGAAGAAGTGTTGGTGCTCCAGAAAATAGGATTCGCGCCAGTTCAACTCGTCTGCGTTGTCCACCAGACAAAGTGCTAAGTGGTTGGACCAATACTCGCTCCGGTAAACCCAAACTCGAAGCAATCGATGCCGCTTCGCTCTCGGCTGCGTACCCACCTTGTTGCTGAAACTCTTCCTCTAGCCGCCCCCAGCGTTTGGCTGCTCGCTCACCAGTGCGGTCATCGCCCATCTGTGATTCTGCAGCACGCAGTTGTCTAATGGTTTCATCCAAGCCTCTGGCCGACAAGATTCGATCCATCGCGATTACTTCAAGGTCCCCGGTTCTAGGATCTTGCGGTAAATAGCCGACGTCTCCGCTTGTAACAACGTCACCAGAGGCCGGCAGAGCCACTCCAGATAGCACCTTCATCAATGTGGTTTTTCCGGCACCATTGCGTCCGACGAGCCCGATTCGATCACCAGGAGCAATCTGAAAGGTCGCTCCTTCAAGTAAGAGTGCCGAGCCAGCACGTAGTTCTAGACCGCGGGCTTGAATCATGGTTTCTTAACTATTGATCTGAATTAAACCGTGAAACCAAGAGCGCGAAGTTGCTCCCGGCCAGAATCGGTAATCTTGTCTGGACCCCAGGGAGGCATCCATACCCAATTTATCCGCACATCGTCGACCAGTTCCGATAAAACTTGTCTGGTTTGATCTTCAATGACATCGGTTAGTGGACATGCTGCTGAGGTAAGAGTCATATCTAGATAGGCGACATTCGCGTCGTCCACTAAGACTCCGTAGAGAAGACCTAGATCAACGACGTTGATTCCCAACTCCGGATCAACAACATCTCTCATTGCCTCAGTTACATCCTCGTTCTTAGCGCTCATTATTACCCCCATCGGCAATCTGGCCATTGTCTTCACGATCAGTCAATTGCAAGATCGCATCTTTGAGCGCCATCCAACCGAGCAGTGCACACTTTACTCGCGCTGGATACTTCGCTACACCACTGAAAGCCACGCCATCTTCCAGGACATCTTCATCTGGAACCACCGTGCCCCTGCCTTGCATTAATTCGAGGAAGGAATCACTTACTTTTGCAACTTCATCAAGGGATTTTTCATCTACCAAGGTGGTCATTACCGATACTGATGCCTGTGAAATTGAGCAACCAAGACCATCCCAAGACAATTTCGCAATTCGGTCTCCAGATAGAGACAGACGCAAAGATATTTCATCACCACAGGTGGGATTGACGTGATGCACTTCAATTCCAAAAGGTTCATGAAGGCCTTTATGCGAGGGCCTCTTATAGTGATCAAGAATTATTTCCTGATAAAGAGCCTGAAGATCCATCAGGCCACCTTAAAGAATTTCTTTGCTGCTTCTACCCCAAGAAGCAAGGCATCTACATCTGACTCTGAGTTATAAAGATAAAATGTTGCTCGAGTTGTCCCGGAAATTCCAAATCGGCGCATCAGCGGCCAGGCACAATGATGACCGACACGCACTGCGATTCCAAGATCATCAAGCACCTGACCAAGGTCGTGTGGGTGAATCTGATCAATTACAAACGAGACTGCTCCACCCCGATGAGCGCCAAGCTTCGGGCCGATTATTCGAACGCCTGAAATTTCCGTCAACCCCATAAGGGTACGAGCGACTAGCGATTCTTCGTGCTCCGCTATTGCTTCCATGCCGACTGCATCCAAATACTTAATTGCCGCCGCTAACCCCACAGCTTGCGCCATGTTCGGCACACCCGCTTCAAATCGTTGGGGCGCCTTAGCGTAAGTGGCTGAGTCCATCCAGACTTCTTCAATCATTGAGCCGCCGGTCAAAAATGGCGACATGTCATTCAACAATTCCGCTTTGCCATACAGAACACCCACTCCTGTGGGTCCGAGCATTTTGTGACCAGAGAAAGCAAGAAAATCTACGCCCAACGCTTTAACATCAACACTCTGATGTGGAACCGTTTGGCAGGCGTCTACCAAGAAAAGAGCGCCTCGATCATGAGCGATCTTTCCTATCCCCGCGATTTGATTTACAGTACCCATCACATTGGACTGATGAGTCAGTGCAACGATCTTTGTGCTTGAAGAAATCAGTGAATCAATTTCGCTCAAATCCAAATGGCCGTCTTCAGTTATAGGGATCCAACGCAACTTGGCCCCAGTGCGTTTTGCCAACTCCTGCCACGGGATCAGATTGGCGTGGTGCTCCATTTCAGAGACCAGAATTTCATCCTTTGGACCAATGTGGAAACGAGAGTTATTTGTGAAATTGGAATTTGAAAGTGAGTAAGCAACTAGGTTTATTGCCTCAGTTGCACTCTTGGTGAAAATAATTTCGTTCGGTTGAGCCCCGATGAAATTGGCCACCACTCCCCTGGCGTTCTCATAAGCTTCAGTCGCCTCTTCAGCCAACTGGTGCGCGCCACGATGAGCGGCAGCATTATGGAACTCATAAAACTCTCGCTCTGCGTCAAGAACAGATCTTGGTTTCTGACTAGTTGCCCCAGAATCCAGATAGATAAGTTCTTTGCCGCCACGAACCGTCCTATCAAAGATTGGAAAGTCCTGCTTTAACCGAGTTGCATCCAGGGACATTTTCAGTCGGCCTACGCGTTCACGTAATCTGCGTACCCATTGGCTTCCAACTGATCTGCCAACTCAGGTCCACCTGCTTCAACAATTCGTCCATTTGCAAATACGTGTACAAAGTCTGGAGTTATGTAGCGAAGGATTCGAGTGTAATGAGTGATCAGCAGAATTCCGATATCACTCGCGCCCTTGACTCGATTAACACCTTCGGAAACGACTCGAAGGGCATCCACATCTAGACCTGAATCGGTCTCGTCAAGAATGGCAAACTTTGGCCGTAATAACTCAAGTTGAAGAATTTCATGACGCTTCTTCTCGCCACCTGAAAAGCCTTCGTTTACATTCCGTTCAGAGAACGCTGGGTCCATCGATAGTTCATTCATCGCCGTCTTTACCTCAGTCACCCAGGTTCGGAGCTTCGGCGCTTCACCTCTAATTGCGGTGGCTGCAGTGCGCAGAAAGTTTGAAACCGAAATGCCCGGCACCTCAACTGGGTATTGCATCGCCAGAAAAAGTCCAGTACGCGCTCGTTCATCAACTGTCATGGTGAGCAAATCAATGCCGTCGAGAGTCACGCTACCTGAAGTGATTTGGTACTTCGGATGTCCGGCGATGGAATAGGCCAGGGTCGACTTTCCTGAACCGTTTGGACCCATGATCGCGTGCGTCTCACCTGACTTAACGGTGAGATCTACGCCTCTGAGGATTTCGCGCGGACCGTCCTCTGCCTCAACACTGACATGCAAATCTTTAATTACTAACGTGCTCATTTTTTCCCCTCGATAACTACTGAATCGCCGATCACTGTTACAGAATAGGTTGGCAAGGCCACTACCGCTGGCGGCGTATCGGGCTTGCCGGTGCGCATATCAAAGCGTGAGCCATGAAGCCAACACTCAATATCGAATCCGCTGATTTCGCCCTCTGACAGCGGAATATTCGCATGAGTACAAACGTCGCCCACTGCATACACTTGGCCGTCGATTCGGGCTACGCAAAGGGGTTCGCCATTTATCTCAATACGCGTAGGTTTACGATCTTCTAAATCTGCAAGTCGAATTCGATAATTCATATTTATGCTTCAACCTCTCCAAGACCCGATTCAATAGCGCGAGTCAAACGCTCGCGGGTCATTTCGTCTTTTACATTGACCAATAACTCAGCGAAGAACCCACGGACAACAAGCAGACGCGCTTGCGCTTGTGGAATACCGCGAGATTGAAGATAGAAGAGTTGCTCATCATCAAAGCGTCCAGTCGCACTGGCGTGACCTGCTCCTACAATCTCGCCAGTTTCAATTTCAAGATTAGGCACCGAATCGGCACGTGCGCCATCTGAAAGAAGTAGATTTCGATTCAACTCGTAGGTATCTGTTCCCTCCGCATTTGGCCGAATCGCTACATCCCCAATCCAAACCGACCGCGAGTTAAACCCGGTAAGCGCCCCTTTGTAAGTAACTCTAGAACGGCAGTTCGGTTGTCCATGCTCAACATGGAGGCGGTGTTCAAGATGCTGGTCAGCAGTAGCAAAGTAGAGCCCAAATAGTTCACAAGATCCACCTGCACCAAGAAAATCAACCCTAGGTGAAATGCGCACCAGCGATCCGCCGACTGTGACGACAACAGATTTGAAGCGAGCGTCTTTGCCCAAGTAAGCAGAATGCGAAGCCACGTGAACTGCATCGTCGTCCCATTCTTGGGTTGATACCAGGGTTAAATCCGCATTCTGACCCACCCGGATTTCTAGTTCCTCAGCCAGTGTCGAATTTCCAAAATGTTCCAGGATGACCGTGGCACTCGAGTTCTCTTCAATTTCGATAACTGTTCGACTCAGATGAATATCTCCCACCTGGCCAGTACGAGTTAGTCGAATTGGAGAATCAATAGTTTGGTTCTTAGGAACCAAAAGATAGGAAACAAAATTGGCTTTACTCCGGGCGTTGTGAATAACCGGGTCATCTGTGTGAGCAGAAATCGCCACTCTGGGGTCTGTTAATGGCAACTCCGCGAACAGCGCGGGAGCGTCCAAAGAGACAGCCATATGCAAATCACTAGTTGCAACGATCTCTGGCTCATGAATCCCACGCAAACGATTTAGCGGAGTGAACCGCCATGCCTCCTCTCGTCCGGTTGGAGTATGCGGTGCTAGAAATTCGGAAATAGTGCTTGATGACATCAGCCGACTGCGCCTTCCATTTGCAATTCGATAAGACGATTGAGCTCTAGGGCGTATTCCATCGGCAGTTCTCTAGCAATGGGCTCTATGAAGCCACGCACAATCATGGCCATGGCTTCATCTTCCGCGATACCGCGAGACATCAAATAGAAGAGTTGATCGTCAGAAACCTTTGAAACAGTGGCCTCATGCCCCATGGTCACATCGTCTTCGCGCACATCTACATAAGGATAGGTATCTGATCGACTGATGGTGTCAACCAAAAGCGCATCACATTTCACGGTACTTCTTGAATGGTGCGCCCCCTCGTTTATCTGTACTAGTCCACGATACGAGGTCCGGCCACCGCCTCGAGCCACCGATTTAGAGATGATCGTCGAAGATGTGTAAGGCGCAGCATGAACCATCTTGGCTCCTGCATCTTGGTGTTGCCCTTCACCTGCGAAGGCAATCGAAAGTGTTTCGCCCTTGGCATGTGGCCCCATCAAGAACACTGCTGGATATTTCATGGTCACTTTTGAGCCGATATTTCCGTCAATCCACTCCATGGTGGCGCCCTCTTCGCAGATAGCACGCTTGGTGACCAAGTTGTAGACGTTATTCGACCAATTCTGAATTGTTGTATAACGAACTCTCGCGCCCTTCTTCACAATGATTTCGACTACAGCACTGTGCAGTGAATCAGAGGAATAGATAGGGGCTGTGCAACCTTCAACGTAATGAACATACGAATCTTCATCGGCGATGATCAAAGTGCGTTCGAATTGTCCCATGTTTTCAGTGTTAATTCGGAAATAAGCCTGAAGTGGGATATCGACCTTTACGCCTTTGGGAATATATATAAACGACCCCCCTGACCAAACAGAAGTATTCAGTGCGGCGAACTTATTATCGCCAACAGGGATGACCGTCCCGAAATACTCTTTTAGCAAGTCCTCATGTTCACGAAGCGCGGTATCGGTGTCTACGAAGATGACACCCTGTTCCTCAAGATCAGATCTGATCGCGTGATAAACAACTTCCGATTCATATTGAGCAGCGACTCCAGAAACTAGCCGTTGCTTCTCAGCTTCAGGAATTCCTAGCCGGTCATAGGTGTTTTTGATATCTTCTGGCAAATCCTCCCAGGAGGTTGCCTGCTTTTCGGTTGAGCGCACAAAGTACTTGATCGTGTCAAAATGAATTCCTGATAGATCAGATCCCCAATTTGGCATTGGTTTCTTCTCGAATAGACCCAGACCCTTTAAGCGCAGGTTGAGCATCCATTCGGGTTCGCTCTTCTTGCTAGAGATGTCACGCACAACATCTTCATTCAGACCCCGTCGAGCACTTTCACCGGCCTTGTCAGTATCTGCCCAGCCGAATTCATACCGACCAATACCATCAAGTTCTGCATGCGCAGTACTCATGTGCGTGCCTTTCGGTTATTTGTGACTTTTTCGTTGCGCGTTGAGGGAACAAAAGTTGTACAGACCCCATCGCCATGCGCGATAGTTGCCAATCGCTGAACATGGGTACCAAGTAGTCGCCCGAAAGCTTCAGTTTCGGCATCGCATAATTCAGGAAATTCAACGGCAACATGGGCAATCGGACAATGATGTTGGCAAAGCTCGTGACCTAGGGCTACTGGCATTAATTGAATAGATGCAGCAAAACCATCATCGCTCAATCCGCTTGCCAGGGTTGCGAGCCTCTGATCTAAATCGACACTGGTTAAAGCTGGAGCATGACGACGCTCGATTTCAGCGGCTCTGGACTGAGCAAAACCCACCAGCGCTTCTCGTCCACCATCGTTTACTAAATAACGCAACGCTGAAACCGCGAGGTCATCGTAGGAGTGCTCAAAACGCTCTCGACCACGATCTGTGAGAATAAAAACCTTCGCCGGCCTACCCCGCTCGCGTGCGCTCGCAGTTAGGCGGGGCTCGTGAGCTGTTAGAAATCCATCAAGCACCAGCGCTTCTAAATGGCGTCGAATCCCGGCCGGGGTGAGTCCTAGGCGCTGGCCGAGCGCATGGGCGCTAGAAGGTCCATTTTCCAAGATGCTCCGCGCGACTTTGTCACGAGTCGAGCTCTCCTGGGTTTTCACAACACAAGTGTGACGTAATTCCCTGGCCTGAGCAACTCGGCTCCGTGAGCCAATACTCTTACCTGGTGTCTGCCTCCACATCGCCTCGCGCCCAGAAAATCTATATCGCCTTAGCGATCGCCCAATCAGCCATTATCGTCTCCGGTGGGTTGGTTAGATTGACCGGTTCTGGCCTCGGCTGTCCTACCTGGCCAAAATGCACCACCGCCTCCTACCTGCCAAGGACTAGCTCGTTGCACGGCTTTCATACCGCCATTGAGTTCAGCAACCGGATGGTCACCTTCATTTTGGTGGCGCTAGCGCTGGCCGCACTCATCTTCGCTATCGATGAAGTAAAAAAGGGCAGCAGCAAAAAGTTGATCAAACTTGCCGTTATTCAAGTTGCTGGCGTCTTTGGACAGGCCTTACTTGGCGGAATAACGGTTCTCACCAAATTGAATCCGCTCCCGGTGGCCGGACACTTTCTACTCTCGATTGCCTTAATCACCGGCGCCATAGCATTGGTCCGAGAGAGTCGACCAGTTGAACAATTTGCGCCGGTTCGAAAAGAGATCCGACAACTGAATTTAGTCCTGCTCATCATGGCTGCCCTGGTGGTAACTCTAGGAACCTTGGTTACTGGATCAGGTCCGCACGCAGGCGATGCATCAGCCAAGAGATTCCCGTTCGATCCGAGAACAATTTCATTTCTGCACGCAGACCTAGTGATCGCATTCTGCGGTCTGACACTTGCGGTTTGGTTGGCGCTACGAGTGACGCACGCCGACTCCCGCATCATTGAATCGGCTCAACTCCTAATCACTTTTATTTTGAGCCAAGGCGCTATCGGCTACACCCAGTACTTCACCAAATTGCCTGAAGCTTTAGTTGCCTTGCACTTGATTGGCGCCGAATGTGTTTGGATTTCTACTTATCTCCTATATAGCCGAATCAAACGTGCTGGCGCGGACACAGCAACAGGCCTGAGAACAGAAACTTAAAAGTGAAGAAGTGGATCAATCGCCACCGCTAAGAAAATGAGCGAAAGGTAAGAAATTGATCCATGAAACAGCCGCATCTCACGGGGTAGTTCTTCCCTCTTGACCCTACGCTGCAATGCATAAGCCTCAAAAAGAAACATCGCGCCAAGAGTTAATGAAGCGACCAAATAGATCAGCCCCATTTTTGCAACCGGCACGAGCGCTAACGAGACCACAACCATCACCCAGGAATATTGAACTATCCGCTTAGTTACCAAAGCGTCCGTGGCAACGACGGGAAGCATCGGAATCTTGGCCCGCTCATAGTCGTCGCGATATTTCATCGCTAACGGCCAATAATGCGGAGGTGTCCAAAAGAAGATCAACAAGAAAAGCACCACAGGTGGCCAAGACAATGAGTTAGTGACGGCGGCCCAGCCAATTAGGACTGGGAAACAGCCAGCTGCCCCACCCCAGACGATGTTGGATGGAGTTCTGCGCTTCAGGCCCATCGTGTAAATGAATACGTAAAAAAGAATGGCACCCAGAGCCAGTATCGCAGCCAACAGATTGACTAGAACAGAAAGCCACAACAAAGACAGAATGCCAACCACGATCCCGAAGATGAGTGCACGTCGGGGCGCTACCCGGGCTTGAGCCAACGGTCGGTGAGCGGTACGAATCATCACCGCATCAATATCGCGATCGATATATGAGTTGAGAGCATTGGCGCTTCCCGCAGCCAAGGTTCCACCGATTAGAGTCGAGAGCACCAACCAGAGCCCTGGCAGATGACCAGCTGCCAAAACCATCGTTGGCAAGGTGGTAACCAGAAGCAATTCGATGATCCGTGGCTTGGTCAGCGCAATATAGGCTCGCACTCGAGCCCACATTCGCAAATGGCGCGAGGTCATGGTGAGGGAGTCTACTGACCAAAGTTGGTTAAGGTTGAGGCAATCCGTTTTATGACCCTGGAGACCTCTGAAGATGCCTTCTAAAACTCAAAACCCGTCGTTAGATTTTAAATCAATTGATCTGTCAGCCATTGCCTATTCGAGGGCATTGGCTGCCGATGCGGTACAGAAGGCCGGAAATGGTCATCCGGGAACTGCGATTGCCCTAGCCCCGGTGGCCTACCTACTTTTTCAACGTCATCTGCGCCACGATCCAAGCAACCCAACTTGGCTGGGTAGAGACCGATTCATTCTCTCCTGTGGGCATGCAAGCCTGATCCACTACACCCAACTTTTCTTGAGCGGCTATGGCCTTGAGATGGCGGACTTGGAGCAATTTCGCACCTGGGGTTCACTCACCCCAGGACACCCCGAGTATGGGCACACCGCCGGAATTGAAACAACCACCGGACCCCTCGGACAAGGAATTGCAAATGGGGTGGGAATGGCAATGGCGGCTCGCTATCTCCACGGCCTGCTTGATCCAAAGGCCCCATTGGGCAGCGGACTTTTTGATTATCTAGTTTGGGTTATTGCCTCAGATGGCGATTTAGAAGAAGGACTGAGCGCCGAAGCCTCATCACTGGCCGGTACTCAAGGTCTTGGCAATCTGGTCGTTATCTATGACGACAACAGAATTTCGATCGAAGGTGATACCCACGTTGCTTTTACTGAAGATGTCGCTGCTCGTTACCGGGCATATGGCTGGCACGTTCATGAAGTTCCTACCTTGCCAAGTGGCGACGTAGATTTGGTGGCACTCGACGAGGCAATGAACCAAGCAAAATCGATCACCGACAAACCCTCACTTATTCGTCTTCATAGCGTGATCGCTTGGCCAGCTCCGCACGCCCAAGGAACAGCCAAGTCACATGGATCTGCGCTTGGAGATAGCGAAGTCGCTGCGTTAAAGAGCGTTCTTGGATTGGACCCGACCCTCACTTTTCAAATGCCTGACGAAGTGCTTGCACACACCAGGAAAATTAAGGCACGTGGTGGCGAACTTCAGGCAAGTTGGCAAACCAGGTTTGCAATCTGGCAAGGCGCCAATCCTGAATTGAGTGCTCTACTTAATCGAATTACGACCAGAGAACTTCCTGACGGCTTAGCCGAGGCTCTGCCAGTGTTTCCTGCTGACAAATCTGTTTCAACCAGAAAAGCCTCTGGCGAGGTAATCCAAACATTGGCCGAATGGCTACCCGAGTTTTGGGGTGGTTCGGCAGATTTAGCCGAGAGCAACAACACCACCATCGAAGGAGGCGGATCTTTTCTACCTGCTTCCAGCAAAATGAAGGATGCGAATCCGTTTGGCCGCGTTATCCACTTTGGAATTCGGGAACACGCAATGGGAGCTATTCTCAACGGCATCGCGTTGGCAGGGTTAACTCGTCCCTTCGGTGGCACCTTCATGGTATTCAGCGATTACATGCGACCGGCCGTACGCATGGCCGCACTTATGAAACTTCCGGTCACCTTTGTCTGGACCCATGATTCCATCGGCCTAGGCGAAGACGGCCCCACACACCAACCCGTTGAACAGTTAACCGCACTTCGCGCAATCCCTGGGCTTGATGTCATTCGACCCGCAGATGCAAATGAAGTTGCTAGCTGCTGGCTGAACATTTTGGAACGTAACCGACCGGCCGGTTTGATACTGAGTCGACAGAACCTGCCAGTTTTCGATCGAACCTCGATGGCTTCTGCTCAAGGCGCCGCCAGAGGTGCCTATACCTTGGTGGAAGCCAGCAGTAACTCACCTGAGGCCATCATCATCGCTACGGGATCAGAGGTCAGCATCGCGGTAGCAGCAAGAGAAGAACTCGAAAGCCAGGGCATCCCAACTCGAGTGGTAAGCGCACCTTGTCTTGAGTGGTTCGCTGAAGAATCCGCCAGTTATCGCGAAAGCGTATTGCCAACCAATGTTCGGGTCAGAGTTAGCATCGAAGCGGGAATTTCGATGTCTTGGCGCGGTCTAGTGGGTGACCGTGGCCGATCCGTCTGCCTTGAACACTTTGGTGCTTCAGCCGGCGCTGAGCGCCTCTATTCCGAGTTTGGCATCACCAGCCAAGCGGTTGTCTCAGCCGTTCACGAATCGAGGTCAGCAAAGTGAATAACTTGGAAGCTGTCACTCAACTTGGTACCTCTATTTGGCTTGATGATCTGTCCCAAGCTCGCTTAATCGACCCAACCGCGGCAAATTCATTGACGAAACTGATCAATGAATTTCAGGTGAGCGGAGTTACTACCAATCCCAGCATTTTCGCCGCGGCGCTTTCTAATTCGGACCTTTATGCCAAAGCTTTCGCGGAATTGAAGGCCAATGGGTCCACGGTTGAGAATGCCATCACCGAAGTAACTACAAACGATGTGCGAAGCGCCTGCGACCTACTCTTGCCGGTCTATGAAATCTCAGGTGGGCGTGATGGTCGCGTCAGCATCGAAGTGGATCCCAGAAGTGCCCATAAGACCGAAGAAACCCTCCTCGAAGCTCGGCAACTATGGCAAAAAGTGGATCGACAGAATCTGTTCATAAAGGTACCGGCAACTTTAGAAGGGTTACCGGCAATCCGGACCCTCACATCTGAAGGCATCAGTATTAATGCCACTCTCATTTTCTCGATTGATAGGTACGAAGCCGTTCTTGAATCTTTTATTGCCGGACTTGAAGATCGAGCCAGACAAGGCCTCCCCCTCTCAGGGATCGAGTCAGTTGCTTCATTGTTTGTATCGCGAGTTGATAGTGAAATCGACAGACGATTGGATCTTCTTGATACATCTGAAGCAAAAGCAGTAAGAGGCAAGGTTGCTATTGCTAACGCATGCCTGGTTTACGAGTCTTTTCAACGCGTTAGCGCACTGCCTAGATGGCAGCAGCTCGTTCAACTTGGTGCCATGCCACAGCGCCCGCTCTGGGCCTCAACCGGCGTCAAAGATAAGTCCTACGACGACACTCGTTACGTCGTCGATCTTGTGGCTCCACAGACCGTTAACACAATGCCCGAAGCAACCCTGCTGGCTGTTGCCGATCACGGAGTTAGTAAAGGAGACACCATTTCTGGAAGTTTTGAGATCTCCCATCAAGTTCTTGATGCTTTGGCTGGTCTTGGAATCTCTTATGACGAAGTAATGGACTTTCTTGAAGTCGACGGCGTGACAAAGTTTGAAGCCGCATGGATCGGTCTACTGGCCGGCGTGGCCAAATTATTGAAATAGGGAGTTCTACTTGATCAGCTTAAAAAGTTCAATCGTTCCATCCATTGCCGTTATTAACGATTTGCAGGCCGCTGCCCCGCGCTTGGCACAGAAGGATCCAACGCTGTGGGGCAACGAATTTTCATCCGAGTCTGCCACCAGACTTGGTTGGGTAAGTTCCCCTTCAGACGCTCTGCTATTGCTGCCACGAATAGCTGAACTCGTCAGTTGGGCCGCGGGGCGCCAACTTAATAGAGTCATTCTCTGCGGAATGGGGGGTTCATCACTTGCCCCCGAAGTTATTTGTAACAGTTATGACAAAGAAATAATCATCGTAGACACGACAGATCCTGGACAAATACATTCAGCAATTGCCGGAGACCTCGCCCATAGCGTGGTAGTCATTTCATCTAAGTCCGGTTCTACTATTGAGACAGATTCGGCGAAGCGAGCTTTTGAAGCAGCTTTCAAATCTATTGATCTGCGCCCCTCTGAACATTTAATTATCGTCACCGACCCGCAATCCACACTTCACAATTCAGCGGTAGTTGACGGCTACCAAGTACTACTGGCCGATCCAAATGTCGGCGGTCGTTATAGCGCTCTCACGGCCTTCGGACTCTTACCCAGCGCTTTAGCTGGCGTGGATATTGCCGGCTTAATTCATGAAGCCATAAGTGCAAGTTCATCGATGGCAAATCTTGACTCACCGGCCATTGCCCTTGCCGCAATTCTTGGGGAGCACGAAAAATCTTCACCATACGTTGCCTTACTGACCAAGCATGGAATCGGGGATTGGATTGAACAACTAGTAGCTGAATCCACTGGAAAGTCCGATCACGGACTCCTTCCAATAGTCGTGGAAAACTCATCTAGTCCAGGGTTCAAAGCCCAGAGCGTTCTATCCGTTTCTATCAATCGCGAAGAATCTGCGGATCTAAATATCGATGCTCCGCTTGGTGCTCAATTCGTTCTGTGGGAATGGGCAACCGCGCTGGCCTCTCGAATTATTGAAATAAACCCATTCGATCAACCCAATGTTGCAGAGTCAAAAGCGAAAACTGCACTGATGCTTGAAGACACTCACCAACTGGAGATCAAACCAAATCTGTCTTTTGAATACCTTGAAGTTTTCGGCAATTATCAGGGTCAAAGTCTGGCCGATGCATTAGCCCAGTTCATGAATCAAATTCCTTCGAATGGCTACCTTGCAATTATGGCTTTCTTGGACCGTTTCACTGACTCCAAAGCTATTGAACTGCGCAGTTCTATAGCTTTATTGATTGAAAAGCCGGTTACTTTCGGATGGGGACCACGTTTCCTTCACAGCACTGGGCAATTTCATAAGGGGAATCCCTCGATCGGTTCTTTCCTGCAGATCACCGGAGATACCTCTGCTGATTACCCAATTTCTGAACGTCCGTACTCTTTCCACACGCTGCAGATGGCTCAGGCAATTGGCGATGGTCAGGCACTTAAGGAAAGACAAGTTCCAATAATTCGACTACATCTGAAAGAACGAGACCTAGGACTTGCAGCGATCGGGGAAGCAGTAGCCGAACTTATTCTTCGCCGCGAAGTTTCCTGAGAGCTTCTTCCAGGATCGAATTTCCATCCACATCTGACCGACGTTCTTTGACGTAGGCAAGGTGGGTTTTATAAGGCTCATTCTTTGGAGGTGCTGGAGGATTGTCTTTGTCTCGTCCAGCCGGCAGGCCACAGCGTGGGCAATCCCATTCAGTTGGCAACGCAACGGCGCCATCGTCGGCAAAAGAAGGTTTAGTTTCATGCCCATTGGAACACCAGTAGGAGATCCGAAAACGAGGAGCCGCGTCGCCGCGCTCTGCCTCGCCCATTGGGCCGGCTCCAACTCGACTACCTCTGATTGCGCTGCCACTAGCCATTAGCTTCCTCTACTTCTTTAGGATTAAGCCGAGCGCAACAACTGCTGCGAACCAGACTGAACCAGCGACGATCGTGATGCGGTCTAAGTTTCGTTCCACTACCGAAGATCCACCGTAGTTCGAGGAAATTCCCCCACCGAACAGGTCAGACAGTCCGCTGCCTTTACCCTTGTGGAGCAAGACCAGAAGGATCATTAGCACGCTGGTGAGTACCAGCAAGATCGATAAGGCCATGACCATCTTGAGAACCTCTTTTACGTTTAGGCGACATTGGCTGAACGCCAGGGGTTAAGGATACCGGTATGTCGGGGTTATTTCGCCGCAGCCAGGCTGGGGAATCGGGCAATTCGGGCAAATTCCTCAGGATCAAGGCTTGCCCCGCCCACTAGAGCGCCATCAACATCAGGCTGAGCCATGATCTCTACGACATTTGAGGCCTTAACCGATCCGCCGTAAAGGATAGAAATCCCATTGGCCACGCTCTGATCGGCCATCTGGGAAACCTTGCCGCGAATCGCTAGGCACACTTCTTGAGCATCTTCTGGGGTGGCAACTAACCCTGTTCCAATCGCCCAAATTGGTTCGTAGGCGATCACAATCTTGGCTATTTCGGCAGGCTTAAGTCCAGCGAGACCATTTTCCACCTGAGCCAGTACGTACTCGAGATGAGTCCCGCTTTCCCTTATTGAAAGCGGTTCGCCGATACAAAAAATCGGTCTCATCTCATTGGCCAGGACAACCTTAAGTTTTGAGTTCACCAACGCGTCGGACTCATTGTGGTGTTCTCGCCGTTCGCTATGACCAGCTAAAACATAACTGCAACCGAGTTTGCGCAACATCGCAGCCGAGATCTCACCAGTGAATGCGCCATTTGGATGAATCGAAACATCTTGGGCGCCATATTTCAGTCGCAAATGATCGCCATCAATCAGCGTCTGAACAGACCGGATATCGGTAAAAGGTGGAATCACAACTACATCGACAGCGTCGTAGTCCTTATCCGCCAGTGAAAAAGCCAATTTTTGAGTAACGGCGATTGCTTCAAGATGATTTAGATTCATCTTCCAGTTTCCGGCCATCAATGGTTTACGGGCTTGCGACATTATGACTCCAACGCTTTTAGACCTGGCAGGATTTTGCCTTCTAGATATTCAAGAGATGCTCCACCACCGGTGGAGATATAACCAAATTCATTATCTGCAAAACCCAATTTCCTAACAGCTGCCGCAGAGTCGCCGCCGCCCACAACAGTCAAACCATCGGTTTCAGTCAGGGCTTTTGCCACGACTCGAGTACCTTCGGCGAAAGCATCGAATTCGAACACGCCCATCGGTCCGTTCCAAAATACAGTTTTGGAGTCTTTTATTGCTGCAGCGAACGCTGCAGCTGAAATCGGCCCGATATCAAGACCCATCTGATCTGATGGCATTGCGTCGAAAGAGACCAAAGTAGGAGTTGCATCCGATGAAAAGGTTGGAGCCACAACTAGGTCAGTGGGCAACAAGAGTTGTACACCCAATTTTTTCGCTTTAGCCATCAGACCACGGACTACCTCGAGTTGATCAGCTTCAAGCAGGCTGGTTCCAACTTCATTACCAAGTGCCGCTAAAAAAGTGAAGACCATTCCGCCACCGATAGCAAGAATGTCAACTTTGCCAAGGAGGTTTTCAATAACACCAAGTTTGTCGGAAACTTTTGATCCACCTAAAACAACTGCGTAAGGCCGTGATGGTGATTCAGTCAACTGGCGAAGTACATCCAATTCGGCACGGATAAGGTCACCCGCTGCGTGTGGCAACCGAGAGGGAAGGTCGTACACCGAAGCGTGTTTGCGGTGTACGGCTCCAAAACCGTCGCCAACATATAAGTCGCCAAATTCCGCCAGTGCATCTGCAAGTACCGCCCGTTCGGCGTCATCTTTACTTGTTTCGGCACCTTTAAATCGAACATTTTCCAAAAGTGCAATTTCGCCCGGATGTAGCGCAGAAACCACACTCCGAGCGCTCTCTCCCACGGTATCGGTCGCGAAGTGCACTTGAGTATTGAGCAACTCTCCCAGCCTGCGAGCAACTGGTGCTAAAGATAAGTCCGGCTTGTGCTCCCCTTTGGGTCGACCAAGGTGAGCCAACACGACAACGCTTGCCCCGCGCGCAAGCAAATCCTTGATCGTAGGTAAAGAAGCTCGGATACGGCCATCATCAGCAATGACACCGTCCTTGATTGGGACGTTAAGGTCGCACCGCAATAAAACAGTGCGACCCTTAACGGATAAGTTTCTTGAGGATGGGAGGAAACTCATTAGAGCGAGCGACCAACGTACCCAACGAGATCGACTAACCGGTTTGAATAACCCCATTCGTTGTCGTACCAACCCAGCACCTTAACCATGTTGCCCATGGCAATTGTCAATGAGGCATCAAAAATGCATGACGATGGATCGGTGACAATGTCACTCGAGACGATCGGGTCTTCGGTGTAGGTCAGGTAGCCCTTGAGTGGGCCATCCGCCCATTTCTTCATGGCAGCGTTGATCTCCTCTTTGGTGACTTCTCGCTCCAACTGCACGCTCAGGTCAGTTGCTGAACCCGTTGGCACCGGTACTCGCATCGCATATCCATCAAGTTTGCCTTTAAGCGATGGAATAACCAGAGAGATTGCCTTTGCAGCTCCGGTGGTTGTGGGGATCATGTTTGTTGCTGCCGCACGTGCGCGACGTAGATCTTTATGAGGGAAATCAAGAATGACCTGATCGTTTGTGTAGGCATGGATCGTTGTCATCAAACCTTTTACGATTCCAAATTCTTCTACAAGAACTTTGGCCATCGGTGCTAAGCAGTTGGTAGTGCAGGAAGCATTACTGATGATGTGGTGATTCGCTGGGTCATAGATTTCGTGATTGACACCCATCACAATCGTGGCGTCTTCGTCACTGGCAGGCGCTGAGATAATTACTTTCTTCGCCCCAGCCGCCAAGTGTTTGCGAGCATCCGCTGCCTTCGTAAAGTGCCCAGTTGATTCAATAACTATGTCGGCCCCTAATTTGGCCCAAGGTAGCGCTGCTGGATCGCGTTCTGCAACGACCGCGAAAGTCTTCCCGCCCACAGTGATGCTCTCATCGGTGAAGGAGACTGGTTGACCCAGGCGGCCAAGAATCGAGTCATACTTGAGCAAATGAGCCAGCGTCTTAACATCGGTCAGATCATTTACTCCGACAATTTCAAACTCGGCACCACTTGCCATCGCCGCCCTGAAGAAGTTTCGCCCAATTCGCCCAAAACCATTAATTCCGACCTTGATAGCCACAGAAATCTCCTCGAGTTATTTACTCCCTCGCAACAAGCGAAGGCCACCCGCCGATACGGGTTACCACTTCTTCGGGGTAGTCAGAACTTTATCATTGATGCCTTTTTGCTCAGGCGACCAGGTCTGGCAGATCTCACCGGTTGAGTCAGGAAAGCATCTCTGGAGTGAGCCCGGCTTCGGTATCTGGAATCCCCGCCTCGGCAGCCTTCTTGTCGGCCATAGCTAGAAGTCGTCTAATTCGACCAGCAACGGCATCTTTGGTCATCGGGGGGCTAGCCAAGGAGCCAAGTTCTTCAAGACTGGCTTCGCCATGTTCGATCCGAAGATCTCCGGCCTGCCGTAGGTGATCAGGCACTTCATCGCCAAGAATCTCTAGCGCCCTAGCTACTCGAGCGGCCGCTGCGACTGCTGCCCGGGCTGAGCGACGCAAGTTGGCATCATCGAAATTAGCAAGGCGGTTGGCGGTTGCCCTGACCTCACGCCGCATTCGACGCTCTTCCCAAGCCAACACACTTTGATGAGCACCCAATCGCGTCAACAGTGCTGAAATAGCGTCCCCATCGCGAACAACGACTCGGTCAATTCCTCTAACTTCCCGCGCCTTTGCTGGTATTCCAAGACGGCGAGCGGCTCCGACCAGAGCCAGCGCGGCTTCTGGACCGGGGCAAGTTATTTCAAGAGCCGAGGAACGGCCAGGTTCGGTCAGCGAGCCATGGGCCAAGAAAGCTCCACGCCAGGCGGCTTCGGCATCACACAGGGCCGCCGATACCACCTGAGGGGGTAAACCACGGATAGGTCGACCCCTGCCGTCAATCAGACCAGCCTGACGAGCCAACGCTTCACCATCATTCACCGAGCGAACTACGTACCTACTGCCCTTTCGTAAACCCCCTGGTGCGATTACCGCCAAGTCGGTTTCTTGTCCAAACACATCGGCGATGTCTTTACGCAACCTACGTGCGGCTATCGCGGTATCCAATTCTGCTTCAATGACAATCTTCCCACCGACGATATGAAGTCCTCCGGCAAAACGCAGTAGCGCCGAGACTTCCGCTTTACGGCAGCATGATTTGGTAATCGTTAAGCGAGAGAGCTCGTCCTTCATCGCTGCAGTCATTGCCATTAGTGCATCCTCTCGGCTCCGCTATCAAAAACATCTTTTAAGGCACTTGCCAATTTCCAAGAATCATGACGAACCGAATCGGGACCATCTGCCAGATCAGCTACCACGACTCTGGCACCAAGATCTTCAGCAACCTTACTTAACCGCCCGTGATCGGAGACCGTGGTCGGATCAACCATCACCACATCCAAGCGCAATCCGGGTGCGTGGGTAGCCAAAAGTGTCAGGAGATCTTCCGGTGGCCGCCCACCAGCCTCATCTGCCAGGCCCTTACCTGGGCGGGCGTCCAGATTAACTAGGACCACCTTCTTGGCTTTGGTGGCAATCAAGGCATCACGCTGTGCAGGTACTAGAAAATGTGGCAGAACCGAGGAATACCAAGATCCTGGTCCAATCGTTATCCAGTCTGCCTCTTGTACGGCCGCGATTGCCTCGGGTCTTGCAGGTGGATCTGCCGGATCCAACGAAATTTCCAGAACCCGCCCCCTGGCGGTAGCCACCGCAACTTGACCTCTAACTTCGGTCACTTCTTTCGAAGAGTAATCCTGAACTAGGGCACGAATCTCTAGTGGAATTGCTGCCATTGGCAGAACACGACCGACCACTCGCAGCAACTCAGCTACTTGATCAAGACCGATTACCCAATCATCATGCATCTCCCACAATGCCGCCAACATCAGATTCCCTAGCGAATGTCCGCTGACCTCACCGTCCCCACCAAACCTGTGCTGAACAACTTCGGCCCACCTCCTACCCCAATGATCGTCTGCGCACAGCGCCGCCAGCGCCATGCGCAGATCCCCCGGAGGCAAAATTCCAAATTCAGAGCGCAGCCTCCCACTCGAACCGCCATCGTCAGCAACCGTAACTATCGCAGTTATTCGTGGCGTAATCCTGCGTAGCGCAGACAAAGTAGCGGCCAAACCATGGCCACCTCCAAGTGCAACGACCTTAGGGCCATGTTCATATTCCAACGCGTGCAGATTGCTCATTCGCGACCAATGTCTCGATGGACCGCAGTTGTCTCAATTCCGCTATCGCGCAATTTGGCAGCAAGTCGCTGTGCAACCGCCACACTGCGATGTCTACCACCAGTGCAACCAACAGAAAGTGTTAGATATTTTTTGCCTTCACGCTCGTAATTTGGTGTTAGGGCCTTAAAAATCTTTACATAGCCGTCAATAAATTCGCTTACTCCATCGGCCGACAATACATACTCACTGACTCTTGGATCCAGACCTGTTCCTTGTCTCAATTCAGGCACCCAATGTGGATTTGGAATGAATCTGGCATCGATCACAAAATCCGAGTCGTAGGGCAACCCATGCTTGAAACCAAAGGAAAGCACAGTGACCTTGAGGTGATCCGCCTCGGCTCCACCAAAAATCCGTTCGATCTTTTCCCTGACTTGATGAATGTTCAATCCAGAAGTATCGATTAGTACGTCAGCTTGGTCGCGCAAATCAACCAGGAGGGCTCGCTCACCAGCGATCCCATCAAGAATTCG
>Ga0315270_10000052_pt1 | contig 59160 bp, 54 predicted proteins | sample C1_bottom_MG_FD_204932 | JGI IMG/M metagenome (GOLD analysis project Ga0315270, IMG submission 204932) | Sediment microbial communities from Yellowstone Lake, YNP, Wyoming, USA - C1_bottom | ecosystem: Environmental > Aquatic > Freshwater > Lake > Sediment | place: USA: Wyoming | collected... | reverse complement strand
CTGAAGGCAGCACCGGCAGGCTTCTGCAGCTTTGCACGGGCTATTTCCTGGTCTACATCGTGACGGGCCTGGTGGTGAAGGCGTTTACCGCCGCGCCCCACACGCCCATGGGCACGCCACCCATGAACGCCATCGCCTTCCTGGGCTACAACACGCTGGGGGCCAACCTCACCTGCCTGCTGCCGGTCTTGTTCCTGGGGTGGTTCCGTCTGCGGTCCATTCGGCCCATGCGAGTGGCGGGCCTGACGATCCCCTCGGAGATCCTCTACATCATCCCCAGCGGCATTTGCACGGCGGTCATCATCCCCACCACCACCCTCATGTACACCCTGCCCATCTCCGTGATGGTGGCCATGGTGATCATGCGCGCCAGCGTCATCGTCATCGGCCGGGTGGTGGACGGGCTCCAGATCGCCCAGGGCATCCTGCGGAAGCGCATCTACTGGGAGGAGAACGCCGCGGTGGTCTTCGCGGTGCTGGCGGCTTGCATCGAACTATTCGGGTCTCCCACCGAAGGCTTCGCTTTCATGCGCAACAGGGCCGCGGTGATCATCTTCACCAGCTACATCGCCGCCTACGCCATCCGCATCTACATCATGAACTACTTCAAGAACACCCGGCCCAAGGGCGCGCCCCTGGACAACACGGGATTCTTCGGGCTGGAGCAGATCTCCGCATCCCTGACCATGGTGGCCGTGGCCCTAGTGGTCTATCAGAGCCCGCGCCTCTTTCCCAGCTGGCTCCAGGCCCCGCAGGTGGTGGCCTTCATCGGCTCCATCCAGGCCCCCGCCCCGGGGTGGTACTGGGCCGCGTTCTCCGGCATCGCCTTCGGCCTGGTGGCCTTCTTCTCCGTCTTCATCTTCATGTTCAAGGGCAGGACCGCCACCTTCACCGGCCTCCTGAACCGCCTCACCTCCCTGGTGGCGGGAACCACCGCGACGATCGTGGGGCACTGGCTCTTCCGCAGCCGGCTCCCCAGTGTCCAGAACTGGGTTTCACTGGGCTTCGTTCTCGTGGCCGTGGTCTTCCTGGCCAGGGCGGAGCGCCGGCGGGCGCAGGAACTGAAACTGGCCCAGGAAATTTGAGGCGGGGTACCCTCAAGGCATGGAACCCACCACCCTCCGCGCTGTCATGGCCGCGCTCCGCAAGCCGGAGGCGGGCTGCCCCTGGGACTTGAAGCAGGACCATCAATCGCTGGCCCGCTACCTGCGCGAGGAGGCGGCGGAGGTGCTGGACGCGCTGGCGGCGCACCAGCCCGGCGACCAGGCCACGGAGGCACACCTCTGCGAGGAGTTGGGCGACCTGTGGCTCCAGATCGCCTTCCACGCCCAGCTGGCAGCAGATCGCGGTGCCTGGGACATCCACGACGTGGAGCGTACCGTGGTGGAGAAGCTCGTGCGCCGCCACCCCCACGTCTTTGCCGAGGTCGAAGTCGACGGCGCGGACGAGGTGCTCACGAACTGGGCCGCCATCAAGCGCGAGGAAAAGGGCCTGCACGGCGAGGAGCCGCGGCTGCTGGAGGGCATCCCGGCCTCGCTGTCGCCCATGGAGGAGGCCCTGGAGATTGGCCGCCGCTGCGCCAAGGTGGGCTTCGAGTGGCCCGACCTGGAGGGCGTGCTCGACAAGGTGAAGGAGGAAGTGGCCGAGTTGCAGGCGGAGTCCGAGCCCGTGCGGGTGGAGGAGGAATTCGGCGACGTGCTGTTCAGCCTCATGCAGTGGGCCCGCAAGAAGGGCGTGGATCCGGACATGGCCCTGCGCCGCCAGATGAGGCGCTTCAAGGGGCGCTTCCAGGCGGTGGAGGATGATGCGCGGAGTGCTGGCGGTTGGGATCAGCGGACCCTCGATGAGATGGAAGCCGCCTGGCAGGCGGCCAAGCGGAGGGCGAAGCCATGATGTCCCTGGCCCTGCTCGCCACGCGTGGCGGCCCCCCGCCGCCGCCCGTGGTTCTGCTGGTGATCCCGGTGGTCTTCCTGGTGATCTCCTGGTTCTCCAACCGGCTCATGGGCCTTCCGGCGCTCTACAAGACCTTTCCGGTGGATCCCACGGATCCCATTGAAAAGAACCTGGGCTGGCAGCAGGTTGAGTTCGGCGCCTTGCGCGGCCACTCGCCCATCTCCCTCAAGGCGGGTCGCCGGTGCCTGCACCTGAAACAGCCCTTCCCCTTCCAGCCCGCCTGGTGGCAGGGCCCCGCCTCGATCCCCTGGGACCAGATCCGTGTGGAGAAGGAGGCCAGCGAATCCTCCTGGGCCTTTCTCAGCTCCGCTGAATTCCGGTTAGGCGTCGAGGGCCGGATGATCCGCCTACGCGGCAATGCCGCCCGGACGCTTCAGGTCAAGGTCCAGGAGAAGCAGGGGCTGCGGCTGGGCATGCCCTCTGGACAGGGGGCCATCCGGCCACGATAGGACCTATCAGCGATCGCTCAAGATGAAAGGATGGAACGTCCCGCCTACTTCTTGACCACCTTCGCGTCCTCGATGATCACCGCGTAGTTGTAGCCGGCGCCGAAGTCCTTGTGGGTCTGGACCACGCCACTGATGGTGACGGTGTCGCCTGCGGCCGCCTCGTCCTGGCTGGTGACGGTGATGTCATTCGTGCCTTTCTTCGAGGTGCCGCTGCCGTCCTGGAGGTGCAGCCAGTTCTTGCCCATGATGCCCTTGCTGAATTTCACGACCTTGCCTCGCAGGGTGACGTTCTTCCCCTTCAGGCCGTCCTTCTGGGCCCAGATCTCGGCCACGGTGCGGGCCTCCACGCCGGAGGCCTTCGCCACCTTCCCGACCTTCACGGCCTTGGCGGGCTGAGCGCCCTGGGCGTGGGGGTTGGCACCGGCCGCCGGAGTCGCGGCCCCCGCCGTGGCGAGGATGCCGAAGTACACCTCGGCAAAGGTCCGCTTCAAGGTCTTGGATTCGAAATCCGTCATCAGCACGGCATTGGCGACGGTGACCTCGGAGCCCTTCTCGGCCTTGGCCTCGGGGACAGCGGTCCATACTTCGCCCTTCGCGGTCTTCAGGCGGAGGTAGCAGTAGGGCGAAGCCTCGAGGCGCTCCAGCACCTTGCCGGTCAAATCCTCGCCCTTGGGCATCTGGGCCCCCGTGGCATGGGGCGCGGCTGCCGCGGCCTGGGGCGGGGTGGCCGCCGCGGCAGTCGAGTTGAAACCCGCCATCACCGAAGCGACGAGGAGGAGGGAGAGGGCGCTGGGCATGGGGGAACTCCTTGGTGGATGGAGATGGAAATGCCAGTTGGATCCGAGGTGTTCAGGTTCAGGCGGCCGGGTGGGGGTGCATCTTCGGCATCTTCGAGCCGAGGTGGCCGAAGTGTTTGCCATAGGCGCCCATCATCTCCTTGCAGGCGCTGAGGAGGTAGCGGCGCTTGAAGCCGTCCGGCAATGCCTTGATCTGCGGAATCTTCTGCGCGTAGAAGGTCATGTAGCAGCGCCCCAGGGCGATGGCGACCTCCTCGAGGGTCATGTCATAGGGCTCGATGATCGGGGTGGACAGGTTGTACTTGGAGTAGTCGTGGACACGCACCCTGTCCTGCATCTGGTCGTAGAGGGGGGTGAAGGGCATGGGCGTCAGGACGGGGAACACCGCGATGTCGGGGTTCATCCGGATGGCGACTTCGATGGTGCGGTCGATGGAGGCCTGGGTCTCGGTGGGGTGCCCGATCATGAAGGAGGCCTCGGTGACGATGTCGTGCTCGCGAGCCAGGCGGATGGCCTGGGCGATGGCGTTCACATCGTTGCCCTTGTTGAGCGAGGCCAGCAGCTCGTCCGTGCCGGCCTCGGCCCCGATGTACAGGTGCACCACGCCCGCCTCCCGGTACTTGGGCAGCAGGTCCGCGTCGCGCACCACATCCTCCGCCCGGGTCTCCATCAGCAGGCGGATGCCGAGTTTCGCGTCGATGATGAGGTCGAGGAGCCGTTCCCAGCGCGCACGGTCGTGGGTGGGATACGGGTCGATCATCGTGATGGATTCGACGGCGTAGCGGTCCACGAGCAGGCGGATCTCCTCGATGACGTCCTCCGGCGTCCGGGCGCGCCAGTCGCCCCGCCAGAACGCCCGGTGGCTGCAGAAGGAGCAGCCCATCATGCACCCGCGGGAGGTGAGGATGGAGGCCATGCGGCCCGGGGGGTCGATCCGGTAGCGGTAGGCGTCCCAATCGAGCAGGTGCCAGGCCGGCTTGATCGTGTCCAGATTCTGAATGTGGGGGCGGATCTCCGTGACGAGGACGAGCCCGTCCCGGCGGAAGGCGATGCCCTTCACCGTGTCGAGCCCGCCATCTTGCAGGGCTGCCAGCAACTCCGGCAGGGTGGCCTCGGCCTCGCCCCGCAGCACGATATCCACCGGGCTGGCGGGATCGTCCAGCAGCTCCTGGTATTTGAAGGTGGGGAAGGGGCCCCCCAGGAAGGTGGTGATGGCGGGGTCCACGGCCTTGGCTAAGCCCAGGGCCTTCACGGCCGCGGGCACCACGGCCGTGCTGATGGCGCCTGTGACAGGCAGGTAGTCGTAGGCCACCACGATGTCCGGGCGGTACTGCTCCACTTCCGCGCGGATGGTGTCGAAGCTGGCGCCCTCGACGTTCATGGCGTCATAGATCCGGGCCTCGTGCCCCGCTCCTTCGACGGCTCCCGCCAGGTAGGCGATCTGGAGGGGCGGCCAGGTGCCGATGACCTCCACTCCCCAGCTGGAGTAGGGCGGCACCACGAAAAGCACCTTGGTCATGGCGTCAACCTCATCAACTCCCAGGACAGCATTCTAGCTTCAAAGATGACAAAAAAAGTCACAATGGACCCAATCCCTGGGCGGGTCCTTTCCTCAACGCGGTTCACTGGAAGTAGGCCGAGTGCAGGGAGGGGATCAGGAACGGGAAGATGAACGCCGTCAGGATGGACACCCCGAAGCAGCCAATGGTGATCCAGGCCGTGGCCCGGGGGCCCAGGCGGTAGAACAGGCGCAGGTGCAGCAGGGTGCCGAAGCAGAGCCAGGTGACGAGGGACCAGGTCTCGATGGGATCCCAGCCCCAGTAGCGGCCCCAGGACTGATGGGCCCAGATGGCCCCCGCGATGATCGTGGTGGACCAGAACACAAAGCCGAAGCCCACGAACCGCACCATGGAGGCGTCCAGGATCTCGGCCGACGGGAAGCGCTCCAGGAAGCGGCTGGTGGCGCCCTTCAGCTTCCGCAAGAGGATTACCGCCGCGGCGAAGGCGAGCAGGAAGGCCCCCACGGCCAGCTTGGTGAAGAAGATGTGGAAGATGAGCCAGATGGAACGCAGCGTCGGCGGGAGTTCCCGCGCCTCGGGGCTGGCGAGCAGGCCCAGACCCATCATGAGGATGGAGGCCGGCAGGGCCACCAGGGCCAGGCCGGCCCAGCTGGGCCGGCGCCACAGGACGATGAGCAGCATGAGCACGGCGATCCAGGCATTGGAGGACAGCACCTCGTACTTCGCCATGTAGGGCCCATGGCCCACCTCGATCCAGCGCACGAGGAGCGCCGCGGCGTGGGGCAGCAGGCCCAGTGCCGAGAGCCACCGGGCCCAACGCACACGACGTACGTGATTCCACAGCAGGGCGTGGACGAAGAGGACAGTGGCCAGGATGTAGAAACCCACCGCCACCCAGTGGAGAAGCGTCTCGAGCAGGAACGGTTTCATGGCTTCGGGCCCTCCTTCGCGGGCGGACTCATCATGCTGTGCGCGTCCCGCACATCCATGCTCCAGGGAACTTCCTTGCGTCCCACCTGGGGCGGGGCCGTGAACGTGGTCTCCTCCACCAGCCAGGTGCCCTTGTGGTAGCTGAACCGGTAGCGCATCTCGTAGTGGTCCACCGAGGCTTCGCCCATCTGCCTGCCGGTGGCGGCGCTCACATCCCGGTAGCGCCACTGCTCCCGGGTGCGAACCTGAAGCTCGTCCTTCAGTTGTTCGACTCCGGTCACCTCCAGGGCCTCCAGGCGGGAATCCAGGATGAGGCCCATGTCCATGCGCACGCCGATCAGGCCGAGGAGGCGTTTCCCATCGGGGGCGTCCGGTCCCACCACCTCGTCGATGAGGCGGATGTCCCCCTTGCGGTAGGCGTCGCTCACCACTTGGTTGTAGCGGGCCACCAGCATCCTGGCTTCGCTGGAGGACACCCGCGAGCAGCCGAGGGCCAGGGTCAGGGGAAGGGCCAGGAAGGCCAGGGCAAGGAAGGTCCGCATCGTCATACCTCGCCTCCATGGTCCCGTACCAGCCGCTCGAACCGCTCCTGGAACAGCGGGGCGAAGCGGTGGGGCCGCAGGGCGACGATCACCCGTTCCGTATTACCATCCGGGGCGACGGCGATTAGTTCATCCACCTGCACCACCCCGTAGGTGAGGACCGCGCCTAGCAGGGCCAGGGCGAAGCCCAGGTAGGCCAGCCCGATGGCGGGGTCGTGGTTGCCGTGGAGCCGCGCCCAGTAGGGCAGGCCGTGCAGCTTCAGCAGGCCACCGCCGGGCAGGGCCAGCGTCTCCCCGGGCTTGAGCGTGGCTTCTGCGAGCGTCGAAGTGCCATCGAGGATCCGTACTTCAGCATGGTCCGGGCGCTGGCCATCCGCGGGCATGGGCACCCGGATGCGGGCCCGGAGGGTTCCGGGACCCGGAGTGTAGGCACCGAAAGCGGCGGTTTCCTTCTTCTCCAGGAGGACGGCGGAGCCAAGGGGCGGGGCGGCGGGAAGGGTCCATTCCACCAGCGCCGCGGGCCCGTGCTGGGCTTCCACGTAGAGGCGCCCCCGGCTGACGGGCAGTTCATCGTTGATGCCCATCTCCCGGATCTGATCGTTGCCGGGCTCCCCCTCAGCCAGCTTCAGGTGAAGGTTCATCAGATCGCCGGTCTCGTACCGGGTGCTTGCCACCGACAGCAGCTTCAGGGGTGTGTCCAGATGAAAAGGGTGGCCCAGGGGGCCGGGCCATTGGGCGCCCCAGGCCTCCACCGTGGCCGGGAGGGTTTCACCCTCGTAGACGTCCACCACGGCCTGGACACCGAACAGGGCCTGCAAGGCGCCTGCGAGGATCACGCAGAGCAGGCCCGTGTGGAACAGGGGCGATCCCGCCAAGGCCAGGCGGCCCCGGGTGCGGATGGCCACCGAGGCTGTGCTGGGTCCGGTCGCGGGCCGGCTGAATTCGTGCCGGAAGGGCGCGCTCCGGAACTGGGCTTCCGTGGGAGCCTGGCCCCAGACGGCGCGGAGCCGGCGGATCTGTTCGGCCACCACGATGGACAGTGAGGCTGTGGCGAAGGCGAGGGCGGCCAGGAACCACAGGCTCGTGAACACGTGATCCAGGGCCATCCACCGGACGAGGGCGCTGGCAATGGTTCCGTGCTCCAGCAACCTGGCCACCGCCACCGCCGGGGAGCGGCCTGCCTGGGGCAAGGCTGCGCCCAGGGCGCAGGCGGTGGTAATGACGAGGATCTCCGCGATGATGACGACCGGGCGGCGCAGGAACCGTTTCAGGAATCCAGGGGCCCCCCATCCCGCCTTGGGACGCGGAGAGGGGGCGCCAAAGGTCACCAAGTCTCCCCTCCCGTGATGGCACCGTGGTGGGGGACCGTGTTGCAGTTGCCTGTTCCGTAGGCCTGGGGGGTGGTCTTGATGAAGCTCAGTATGATCGCGTTGGCCATGTTGTTCTGATAGGCATAGCGGGCAGGCATGTTGACATTGTTGTTCAGGAGGCGTGACATCTTGCTGCCGTGGGGGATCACGACATGGCAGTTGTAGCAGGGGTGGTTCATGTGGGTGCTGTTCCGGTTGTGGATGGTGTTGGTGATGCCGGCTGAGATCACATGGCAGTTCTGGCACCAGGACTGGTTGCTGACCGTGGTCGTCAGGGCGTTGGTCAGCGTCACATTCGGCCAGTTGATCACCGGTGGCTTCCCGACGCCGAAGTCGCGCAACATGAACTGCGCTGCCGATCCGTGTGGGCCCTGGGCCGCTGGCGAGGCCGCATCGGTGTTGTGGCAATCCGAGCACAGCATGGTCTGCGTGCCGACTGCGGTCCAGGGGGCCACCATTTGGGTGGCGAGCAGGGCCTTGGGCGCCACCGAGCCCGTCTGGCCGGTCAGGTTGTTCACCACCGGATGGGCGGAACGGTTGGCCGGGTTGAACTCCTGGGCCAGGTCCGTCTGCTGTCTGGTGATGGTGTAGGGCGCGGCAGTGGCATCGGTGGTGCCCGTGTAGGCCGTGGCAAGGGTGAGACTGGTGGCCGATGTGTAGCCCGCGATCTTGTAAGACGGGGAGGTGATGCTCTTCTGGATGTACATGCCCACCATGAACGAGGTCCAGGTGGTGCTGGTGCCGGTGACGATGGTGCTGCCGTTCGTGAACTTGGCGTTGCCGGTGTTGTAGGTGGTGATGCCGCCAGGGCGGGTGGTGCCGAAGCTGTCATAGCTGGTGTGGCACTTGAAACAGACCTGGTACTCGAATTCGGCCCCGCTGGCGGGCACGGTGGGAGAGCCACCGGCGATCTTGGTGAAGGTGGGGGCGGTCCATGCGGTGCTGAAACCAGACACGGCGACGCCATCCACGCCCCTCAGGGCGCCGATGAGGTTGGTGCCCGTCGCAGTCCTGATGCGGTTCCGATCCACAGTGGCGGTGGTGCCGTAGGTATGCACGCCGGGGACGGCCATGTGGGGGTTGTGGCAGTCCGCGCAACCCACCGTGCGGCCGCTGGTACGCTCCACCGGGTGGTGGTTGGTCTTGATGATCTGGGTGCGGACGTCCTTGGCCGGCGCGCCGTCATGGCAGGTGAGGCAGAGGTCGGCCTGGGCGGCGCCCAGGGCGAGGGCGTACTTGCCGCCCGGATTGTTGGGGTCGGGCCAGCCATGGGGGGTGTGGCAGTTCTTGCAGGCGCCCCGGTCGGCGGCAAGAGTGTAGGCGGGATAGGTGCTGCCGCCGTACTGAGCGCCCGGCCAGAGAATGCCGGTGGTGGGGTTAGTATGCACATTGGCGGTGGTGGTGTCGGCCAGGGTGTGGCAGTCCACGCACAGCGCCGTGGAGTTGCTCATCCGCAGCAGCATGCCCAAAGGCGTGGTGGCGTTGGAGGAGCCGTGGATGTCGTGGCAGGTGAGGCACTCGACGTTGCCCAAGGCATTGAGGATCAGCGTGGCCGAGGGGGCCTTGGTGTTGGGGGCGGACGCCCGGTTCACATGCACGGGATGCGAGGTGCCGCCCTTGCCCACGTTGCGGGGGGCATGGCAGTCGCCGCAAAGGGAGCCTGTGTCGTTCGCCACCCGCTGGAAGTGGCGGTTGTTGGTGGTGCCGGCGGTGTAGGTCGGAGAGGCGAGGGGATCGAAGGGCGCGTTCGCCTGCAAGTGCTGGTCATGGCAGGTGGAGCACATGACCTTCCCGCCCTCGATGTGGGTGGACATGACCGAGGTGGGGTTGACCAGGTCGGGCCGGACGTAGAGGTAGAATATGTCGTTGAGGACGAAGGTGCCGGTGCTGGAGAAAGCCAGGGACACGCCCGTCCCGGTCAGGAGCTGAGCCGTGGTGCTCGTCGTGATCGTGGAGGCGCCACCGAAGGTGGCGGTGCCGTTGGTGGTCTGGGACCAGGCGACGGTGGCCGTGCCCGTGGCGCCGCCGGTCAGCACCTGGAGTTTGATGGTGGCGGCGTAGGCGCCGGTGTAGTCGCCCGAGGGCGTGATGGTGCCCGTGGAGGAGTTGGGCGAACCCTTGATGATCCGGCCCGCGGCGCTGGAATCCCAGCGGTGGGAGGTGCCGCCGGCCGTGGAGCCCACCAGGCTGGCGCCCGCGGGCACGGCCTGATCGATGGCCGTGAAGGCCTTGTTGGTGGCGAGGCCGCCCGTCACGTGGCAGCTCAGGCACAGGTTCGTGTTGCCGCTCTGGGTGCCGAGGGTGCCGCCCACGGCGCCGTGGATCTTGTGGCAGGTGGAGCAGTAGTTGAGCGTGCCGTAGGAATTGGCCGTCTCGATTTTGTGCGGTGGATCCGTGGCCAGCAGGGATGTTCCTGCGGCGGCCAGCAAGCCCAGGGTGAGGGCGAGAAGGGTGGCGCGGAAGCGGGTCACTGGGCACTCCCTGTCAGGTTCACGACCTTCACATCGGCGATGCTTTCGAAGGTGCGGCCGTCCGTGAGCCGGCCCGAAAGCACCAGGAAGGCTTCTCCGTCGGGCATCGTGGCCACCAGGCGATCCCGGTCGAACCAGGTCCGGAACTCGAAGCGGCCGTCGCCGTCGAAATCCCCGATGAAGGCGCCGGGAACATGGGCGGCGGCAAGGCCGTTGGCGGTGATGGAATCGGCCTGGATGGTGGATGGGTCCACGCCCGGGATCTTGATCAGGACCGACACGAGCTGCCGGCGCATGGGCGCGAAGTCGTCATCCGAACGATCCTCCCGGCGGTCCCTGGAGATGGCGCGCCAGGCCGAGGCCCTGCGGCTGGAAGGGTCCTCCCGGTTCAGGTCGTAGGGATTGACCGTGAGGTCGGCGGACAGGATGTGGGGATCGGTGTAGGCGTCCAGGCCGAAGATCTCCACCCGGGTGTTGCCCGGCGCGGCCACGAAGAGGCGGTTGTTGCGGTCGATCGACAGACTGGCGGGTCCGGAGAGCTGGCCCGGGCCCGAGCCGAAGGCGCCGAGGTTGCCGAGGATGGTGCCCGTCGAATTCACCACCACCACCACCCCGCGGTAGGAATCTGCCAGGTAGATGCGGCCCTGGGCGTCAGCCAGCAGGCCCTGCACGCGGCCGAAGGTGGTGTTGGAGCCCAACATGCCGATCAGGCCGCCGAACTTGCGGAGGAAGGTGCCAGAGGCGTCGAAGACCTGGATCCGCTCGTTGCGCTGGTCGGATACGAAGATCTCCCCGGCGGGTGTCACGACGATGCCTGTGGGGAATTCGAACTGGCCCGCAAGTCGGCCGGGGCCGCCGAACTGCCGCGCCAGTTGGCCGTCGGGACCGAAGACCTTCACCTGGTTGGCCAGGCTGTCCACCACGTAGATGAGGCCGTCCGGCGTGATCTGGATGTGGTTGGGCAGCTGGAACTCGCCATCGCCCTGGCCGAGCGCCCCGGCGGAGACCCAGCCTGGCGTGAAGATCGAGACGCGGCCCTTGCCCGCCTCGCAGACGAAGATGCGGCCCGAGGCGTCCACCGCCAGGCCCAGGGGTTTGTCGAAGCCGCGCTTGACGGCGAGGAACTTCCCGGATTCGTCCCGGACGGTGATGGCGCCCAGGCGGGGATCCGCCACGTAGAGGCGCCCGGCTACATCTGTGGCCAAGCGCACGGGCTCGCGGAAGCCTTTGTCATAAGATCGCAACGCCGTGGCCGTGGGGAGCGTGGCCTGCGCCACCAGCCCCGGCGTGGCCAGGGACAGGATGCCGAGGAGGAGCAGCGTCCATCGAAGGAGGGTGAACCGGCCGTTCATGGGATCGACCTCCACGAGGGAGTTGCGCAGGGTTCGGGATGGTGGTCCAGGCCCACGGCCAGGAATTCCCATAACAGTAGGCCGATTTGCTTTTTCACGACGAACGTGTGATCTATGCCGGCAAACATGGGTTGGTTGCAATAAACAAGAAATGGCGACAATCCTGACTCTTAACAGGAAAAAAAAATCATATGATGGAAATCACAAAAATAGATGACCCACGGTTCGCCTATGAACTCTATCGTCTCGGAGGTCGGCTGACAGGTTTCTGTGACGTTGTTCGACACAAGACACCCGGAAGGCAGGAAGCATGTCCAATTTCTCCACCAAGCTGTTCGTTGTTCTCGCGCTGGTCGCGGGCGCGATGGTGCCCCTTTCCGGGCAGAAGCCCGCCACTGCCCCGGCTCAGCCCCCGGTGGCGCAGGATGAGGTGCTGGCATGGCCCGCGCCGCCAGCGCCCGCCCGCATCAAGTGGGTGGCCGAGTACCGCAATGCGTTTGACGTGGGCGCCAAGAAGAAGCGCAGCTTCATCGACCGTCTCGCCGGCAAGTCTGAGGAGGTGATCTGGCTCCAGCGTCCCCTGACCGTGGCGGTGGATGACAAGGGCGTGATCTTCGTGGGCGACTTCACGCTCGGGATCATCGCCATGGATCCCGCCAACCAAAAGATCTGGGCTTTCTCAAGCATCAGTGGCGCCGCCCTGCCCACGCCCACGGGCCTGGCGGTGGATTCCAAGCTGGTCTACGCGGCCAGTGCCAACACGAGCCAGGTTGTGGTGTTTGACAAGGAAGGCCGCCAGCTCAGCGCCCTCGGCAAGGCCGACGGCATCAGCCGCCCCGTGGGCTTGGCGGTGGATGAGGCCCGGGACCTCCTGATCGTGGTGAACGGTGACGAGCACGCCGTGCGCCTCTACAACCGGAACCTCAAACTCCTCAAGACCATCGGCGGCCGGGGCAGCGAGGAAGGCCAGTTCAACTTCCCCTCCTATACCTGCATCGTGCCGGGTGTGGGTTTCGCGGTGGCCGACACGGGCAACTTCCGCATCCAGATCTTCGATTTCAACGGCAGGTTCCTGCGGACCTTCGGCAAGGTGGGCGACATGCCGGGCCAGTTCGCCCGCCCCAAGGGCCTCGCGGTGGACCCCGACGGCCATCTCTACGTGGTGGATGGCACCTTCCAGAATTTCCAGATCTTCAACCAGGACGGCCGGATCCTGACTTTCGTGGGCACGGGCGGCGTGCGCCGGGGGCAGTTCCAGACCCCCAACGGCATCGCCATCGGCCCAGACGGTGGCATCTACGTGGCCGACCAGATCAATCGCCGCATCCAGAAATTCCAGTATTTGCGAGAGGAAAAGGAGGCACCCTCCTCCAACCCCACCCCGCAATAACAGCAGCACTGCGCTGTTTTTCCCTCCCCACCCCCCAACCCACCTACGAGGTGAACCATGAAGTCCCTTCTCGTCGCCCTCCTGGCCGTCGGCTCCCTGAGCCTGAACGCGACCATCGTCGGCTCCAAGCACGACCTGAGCAGCACAGGCCCCGGCGGCAAGACCAACACCGCCCAGGTCTGCGTGTTCTGCCACACGCCCCACAATGCCTCCATCGTCGCCAACCAGATCATTCCCCTGTGGAACAAGACCACCACGGTGACGACCGGCTTCACGATGTACAACACCACCAACAACCCTGCTTCCAGCCTTCAGGGTGTCGTGGACGCCACCCCCACCGGCACCAGCATGGCCTGCTTCACCTGCCATGACGGCACCGCGGCTGTGGGCGCCATCAACAACCTGCCCAACGGCACCGCTTCCATCACCTACACCGCGGGCGGCCTCATGAACGCCACCGGTTTCCTGACCGGCGCCGTCCTGCTCGGCAAGGACCTCACCAACGATCACCCGATCTCCATCACCTACCCCGCCACCGACACGGGCCTGACGGCCAAGGCGACAGTGCTTGCTCTCTCCAACAGCGTGAAGCTCTTCGGCGTCGCGGGCTCTGAGAAGGTGCAGTGCGCCTCCTGCCACGATGTCCACAACTACGGCACCGCTGGCACCACCGCGCCCTTCCTGCGCGTGACCATGGCCGGCTCCGCGCTCTGCGTCGTTTGCCACATCAAGTAAGGACCTAGGCATGGATCGCGGGGGGTGGATTCACCCGCCCCCCGCTTTTTTTCTAGCCTCCTTCTCCGAAAGTCTGTTGTGAAGCTCCGCCTTCTCACGCTGGTGCTTGTGATCGCGGCCAACCCCGCGCAGGCGGAGGACTATCCGCTGCTGCTCAATCAGCGATTCCAGCTGCACTACAACCAGTGGCAGTCGACCCAGGCGCCCACCATCTCCACCACCCAGGCCATCTACGAGGCGGATGCGAGCCTGCCTATCTTCACCTACCGCCTGGGGGCCCTGGCCCTCAACGGGGCAGTGGAATACAACCGTCTGGCCTACGGCGCCGGATCGAATTCCGACAGCGGCCTGAGCCGCTACGGAGCCCGGATCAGCCTCTTCCCCTACCGGCCCTTCCGCCTTTACATGGATTACCAGCACGCCCAGTCGCCGGATCTCTTCGATTCGGGTCGGGTGAAGGGGGATACCTGGGGCGCTGGCATGAGCTTCAACAGCCGGATCCTCCAGGACATCCGCCTTTCGTACCGCCACGGGGATTCGAAGCTGGGGAATCAGCGTGACGATTGGTCCCTGTGGAAGCTGGAGGCGAATCAGCACGTGGGGACCACGCGCCTGACATTCCAGTCCACACGCCAGGAATTCACGACCCTTGCTCCCGGCCAGGGCTGGCGCTTCTTCCAGGCGAGCCTGGACACCGATTCCCGCCTCGGCCTGGAGTGGATGCTCCGCACGCGGTCCCAGGTGCAGGACACCGGCACCGGCCGTTGGTTCGACCTCGGCGCCACTTTCTACGGCCCCATCAGCGGAGCCTGGCATTCCCTCAGCACGGTTTCCTCGGGCGCCACGACCACCGGGGCCTATCGCACCTCGACCTCCTTCGCCTCTGAATCCCTGGTCTATGCTGCGGGACGCTGGCACGCCTACACCAGCGGCGCCACCAGCCAGGCCACCACCAGCAGCCTCGGCCAGGGCAACCGGGCGAGTTCGGCCACGCTGGGCAGCACCTACGCCCTGTCCCAGGACTGGCGGATCCACGGCGATGTGGGTGTCTCGGATCTGAAGCAGAGCCTTCCCGGCCTGGACACTTCCCGGACCACCACCACGATGAACCTTGGCATCGCCCGCGGGGGCGATGTGCCGGAGCTCATCCGCCACTCCCTCTTCTTCCTCAGCGACTGGAGCTTCAACCGCCGGGTGCGTGAGGAATACCCGCCCGATTTCGTGCCCTCCGAACTGGCCCAGGAGATGTTCAAGCGGCGCATGCGGCAGACTGGCAGCTTCGGGTTCACCGCGGATCTCTGGCGCATCTCCGACAACGCTGGCCGGGGCAAGGTGGACTGGGCCCGCGTGACCGGCCAGGTCCAGACCAGCGGCAACCTCACCCTCTACCTCGCCGGGGATTACAAGAACGACAGCAGTCTGTCCCAACTTGGCGTGGACACGCGGAACACCGATTTCTTGATGAACGGGTCGTACCGCCTGGGGGTTTCGTCGATCACGGCCTCATTGGGCTACAGCGACTCCCGCCAGCGCCTCACACCCGGCGCCGCGGCGTACGGCTACGCGTGGGTGGGCGGCAGCCTCGACGGAGCGAGCCGGAACTATTCCGTGGGTCTGACCTCGCGGCTGGGCAAGTTCCCCGTCGGCGCGCTGGTGCAGCGCTACGACGCCAGTCTGGCCCCGGCGACCACGACCCTATCCACCTGGGCCGACCTGAGCTTCCGGCAGATCTCGTTGCGGGTGAGATACGAGGCTTCCCGCATGGATAATGGATTCCGCAGCAACCGCATCACGGTGGACCTGCTGCGCTGGTTTGACACGATCACCTCGAGGGCCTGGCGATGAGGCGATTCCTGACGGGTGCCGCACTGGCCGGCCTGTTCCTGGCCCTTCCCCTGGGTGCCCAGGCCACCCGCTTTCAGCAGCCCATCCAGACCAAGGGCGGCCCCTCCAGCGCCCACGCGAACTGTGCCGCCTGCCACAAAGGGCATCGGGCAGTCACGCCGAGCCGGTCCAAGGCCGGACGCACGAACCCCGACGGGGTCTGCACCACCTGCCACGAGGGGACCAACCTCGCCACCACGGCGGACCGCGCCCCCAAGCTGCCCATCTGGAGCGGCCAGGGTTCCGGGCACCTCAAGAACCGCTTCAGCTCCCGCCGGGCAGAGGACTACACCCGCACGGTCAAGACCAGTGGCAAGCCCCTTCGACTGACCCAGGATTGCACGGGATGCCATGATCCCCACGGCAAGGAGCGCGGCCGCCTCCGCCTCACGGCCTTCGATACCCGCGGCCAGTTGCTGGACCGTCGGCCCCAGTCCGTGGCCGAGGTCTGCTTCGGCTGCCACGCCGGCCCCGAGGCGGCGCTCCTCCAGTCCGGCACGTCCGATCTGGGCGCCCTCTTCGCCAAGGGGATCGTTTCCAGCCACCGGATAGGAGCCACGGCGGCTGGACGTCCCGAGCTGCCCAGCCTGCGAGCCTCGGCCTTCCAGGGGCCCCTCGACTGCGGTTCCTGCCACGACAACTCCGATCCCTCGGGCGCGAAGGGTCCCCATATCTCCACCCAGACCGCCATCCTGAAGGCCCCCTTCGGGCGGGAGAAGGATATGGCCCGGCTGGGGGAGCGCGCCAACGACCTCTGCTTCCTCTGCCACGACAAGCAATCCATCCTCGCCAACCAGTCCTTCCCCTTCCACGGCCAGCACATGAATGGCTTCACCAGCAGCGGATCGCTGGCAGCCCAGCGGCAGGCACCCGCCCTGTCCGAAGCCGCGGCGGTGCTGGGTTTGCGCTCACCCCGGGACTTCCGACCCGGGCGTGGCGGGGCTTACCTGCCCGGCTACGGCGAGCCAGCCACCTGCGCCACTTGCCACGCCTCCCACGGCTCCACGCGGCAACCAGCCCTGGTTGAGTTCGACCGGTCAGTGGTGAGTCCCTCCTCGGTGGGCGCGCCATCCTTCCAGCGCTCCATGCTGGGCCATGGAACCTGCACCCTCTCCTGCCATGGCTACGATCACGTGCAGACGCGCTACTGAGCTGCCAGCCGGGCACTCCGAATCCAAGCTCCAGGAGCCTCCATGCATCAAGCTTTCTTCTTGCGGAACGGCTTTCCCCGGTTCCAGATGGCAGTCCTCCTGGGCGTTCTGGCCATGGGTTCCACCGCCCCGGCGGCCCCCGCCAAGCGTCCCGTCCGTGCCGCCGCCACCGCATTGGAGCGACAGAAGGCGGTCCTGGCAGCGAATCCCGGGCTTTCCCTCGAAGCCGCCAAGGCTCGGATCGCCCGTATGGAGAAGGCCTGGGTCCGGGCCGAGGCAAAGGGCCTCCTGAAGACCCTCGATTGGCGGGAGAGCCGCCAGGAAGGGCGCCAGGCCGTCCTGGGGAAGGCCTACCTGGACACCAGGCCGGGCCACCCGGGCATGACGGAAGCGCAGGTGCAGGCCTCCTTCCTGGCCCAGGGCGAGGAACGGCGCGTTTCGCACGTGCTGTGCAAGACCCAGGAGGACGCCGAGGCGGCCCTCAAGCGGATCCAGGGCGGGGAGCCCTTCGAGAAGGTGGCGGCGGAGGTTTCGATTGATCCCAGCGCGGCCAAGAACCGGGGCGACCTGGGCTGGATCCGCCAGAAGCAAATGGTGGCGGCTTTCGGCGACCCGGTGTTCGCCGCGCCGGTGGGCACGCTGGTGGGCCCCATGAAGAGCGAGTTCGGGTGGCATCTGGCCAAGGCCTGGGAAGCCCGCCGCAAGACGGCCGAAGATTTCACCGCCGAGCGCGACGGCCTCATGAAGGAAGCTGCTGCCGCCCAGTTGAAGATGAAGCGGGATGCAGCCCTGGAAATGCTCAGGCCCCGCTATTCCCTCGTCCCTGACATGGACGTGCTGGGCGCGGACCGCACCACCGAGACGCTGCCCGGCGATGACAAGAAGGTGGCGGGCCGCGTGGCAGGCACCACCATCAGCCTGCGGGCCCTGAAGCGCCATCTGGTCGATGTCCTCAAGACCATGGGCCAGAGCCACTCGCTCGGGGCTGCCACGAAGGCCAGCTTCATGGAGGAATTGGCAGACCAGGTCCGTCTGGCCACCGCCGCCCGGAGGCAGGGGCTAGATCGGCGCCCCGAGGTCCAGGCCGCTTTCTGGGTGGACGAGCGGGAAAGGGCCTATGCCCGGTACGCGGAAGCGTTCCTCGCGGAGGCAAAGGTTCCCGAGGCCGAGCTGGAGCGGCATTACAAGGCTTTCCCCGACCGGTTCCGGCAGGTCGGCGCGCTGCGCCTGCAGGTGCTGGTGGCCGATTCCCAGGGCCCGGTGGACGAAGCCCTGAACCAGATCCGGATGGGCATGCCCTGGCGCGCGGCCGTGGCGCAGTTCGGCAGCGCCGAGGCCACGGGCGATCCCGAGCCCGGCTGGGTGGAGGTGGCCTCCCTCAGCGCCATGGTGCCGCCTTCGCTCATGCAGCCGCTCCTGGCGGGCCCCCTGGGGCAGCCCGTCGGCCCCATGCTGGGACCGGACGGCTACATGATCTTCAACGTCCTGGAACGGCGCCCTGGCCCCGTGTCGCCTCTGGCCGAGTGCCAGGACGCGGTACGGGCGGACTACCTCAAGGCGCACGGCCAAACCCTGGTGGACCAGAGCCTGGAGGGCTGAGAGTGTGTTTTAGAATTCCCGCGAGCCGCGACGGCGGCCAGCCACGTGATCCAGCAGATATCAGCCTGTCTTGCGTATCGCCGCAGGCGATACCAAGAAGGAAGCACGCGCAGGGCGATGCGGGACATCGTTCAAGCGTGGTGACGCCGCTGGGCGCGTGGCTGGGTCGTCCCTCCGGGCTGGGGCGGCGGGGAGGCTCCACCTCCGCGAGCTTGCGAGCGGGAGCCACGCATCACGTGGCGTCAGGTGGAGGGCCTGGCGTCGTCCAGGGCCCTGAACATGGAACCACCATGCCTGCGGGCCCCGTCCTAGCCATGCTCGCCCGGCGCTCCCAGCGCGGCCCGTGCGAATTCTAAAACACACTCTGATACCGATTTGCCTTCAACGGTAAAGGATCCACCACGGAGCCACGGAGCATGGGCACACGGGAGGCGCCGGACCCGGATGCCCATGAAGGATTCGGACCCGGCGCCTTCCGTGGCTTCCGGCATGGCCGGAAGCGGCCTTCGGCCTGCCCATGGTGGAGGGTCCCGGAGACCTCCGTGCCTCCTCTGTGGCCTCGGTGCCTCCGTGGTGGATCTTCGGATGAACCACCTGATTGGCACTCACAACTAGTCGCCTCGCCCTACTTGTGGCAGGCGTCGCAGCCGGTGACGACCAGCAGCTTCTTGTTCTCGGAGAAATGGGGCTGGTGGCAGGACAGGCAGGAGAGCGTCTTGCCGGTGCCTTTGATGATCCGGTCCGAGGTGGGGTGGTTGGCGGTGGGGTGGTTGGCCCGCTTGTCCTTGTGGCAGTTCAGACACAGAGCCTGGACATTGCCGCGGGGGAAGCCCTTGGCGTCGCCGCCATGGGCGGTGTGGCAGGTGGCGCAAAGGCCATCCATCACGGGCTTATGCCGGGATGCCGCCTTGTTGGCCTCGTCCCGGAGGCCGTCGTGGCACTGGAGGCAGAGATCCTTGGGGTTGCCGGCGAGCAGCGAGGGCAGGCTGGATGCATGGGGCGTGTGGCAGGTGGTGCATTCACCGTTGGCCACCGGGGGATGGGGGAAGGCCTTCTTGGCGGCGGCGGCCACGCCATCGTGGCAGTTGAAGCAGAGCCCCGGCATCGCCTCGTTGGTCGCGAAGGGCTTGGACGCGGTGGACTCCGCGTGACAGGTGGAGCACCCGCCATCGGCCACAGGCGGATGCGCGCTAGCCCTGAGCATGCCGTTGTTGTTTGATCCGTGGGGATCGTGGCAGGTGACGCAATCCTTCGCGGCCACGGGATAGTCCTTGTGGGGCTCCTTCAGGTCGTTCAGATCATGGCAGGAGACGCAGAGTTTCTCCGCGGGCTGGTTGAGGCCCTTGGCGATAGAGCCCTTGTGGGCGGCGTGGCAGGTGAGGCACTCGCCGGAAGCCGCGGGCGGATGAGCATGCTTGGCCTTCACGGCGGTGGCGATGGTCTCATGGCAGCTGAGACAGAGTTCGATCGGCTTCTGGCGCAGCAACCCCTTGTCTTCGGTGAAGTGGGCCACGTGGCAGGCCCGGCAGTTGCTGTCGAGGTAGGGTTTGTGCCCCCAGCCGTTCTTGGGTGCCTCAGGCTGACCGTGGCAGGTGACGCAGATCTGGCTCTGGGGCTTGTCGAGCAGGGCGTCGTTGCGGGAGGCGTGGGGTTTGTGGCAGGTCAGGCAATCGCCGGTGCGGAAGGGCTCGTGCTGGACGGCTGTGCCCTTGGGTTCCAGGTTCGTGTGGCAGGAAGTGCAGAGCTGGGGCATCCGCCGGGCGAGGTGGAGTCCGATGCCGGGGATTTTGCCCGGGTCCTTCAGCGCGTGGCAGGTGGAGCACCCTTCGGTGCCCATGTGGCAGTTGGCGCAGCTCTGCGTGAAGGGGGCATGGGCGCCCTTCAGGATGAGACCTTTCTTCATGGCGGTGTGCGGCTCATGGCAGCCGGTGCAGTCCACCTTCCGCAGGGAAGCGACGAGGTGCTTCTCGCGGAGGGCTGCGTCATCCAGGTCGTGGCAGTTCGCGCAGGTCGCCTGAATCGTGGGCGCGATGAGCATGGCCGGTCCGCTGCCGGAATGCGGGCTGTGGCAGCTGCTGCACCCGCCATCGTTCACGGGGGCGTGGACTACCTGGAATTTGTCCTTACGGCTGTGGCAGGCGTAGCAGCTGTCGGGTTGTTCGCGTTTGAGGAACTTCGCACTGTCGCCACCGTGGGGGTCATGGCAGGCGAGGCAGCCGCCCTTGCCCGTGGCGGGCTTGTGTTTGGCCTCGCCCCTCAGCAGGTTGTCGTGGCAGCCCGTGCACAGCTTCTCCGTGTCGTCCTTCAGGAGCTTGGGAAGGCTGCCGCCGTGGGGCGTGTGGCAGGCGCTGCACTCCCCGTTCTTCACGGGACTGTGGAGCACCTTCCGGTTCACGATCTTCGGGTGGCAGGCTCCGCAGGCAGCGAGCTGGCCGCCCTTGATGAGGCTGGAGGCCGGGGAGGCGTGGGGCGTATGGCAGACGAGGCACTGCCCCGTCTTCGCAGGTTCGTGGCGGACGTTTCCCTTCGCCACATCCGTGTGGCAGGTGGCGCAAAGGTCGGCCGCCGGCTGTTTGAGGATGGGGGCGATGGGGCTGGAATGGGATTCGTGGCAGGCGAGACAGTTGCCTCCGACGGCGGGCGCGTGCTGGCTCTTCCCCTTGACCAGATTCTCGTGGCAGGTGAGGCATAGCTTCCCGGCGGGCGCGGTGAGCAGGCCCTTCTCGGTCGAGTCGTGGGGCTTGTGGCAGTCGCTGCAGGCGCCGTCGCGGAAGGGGGGATGCTGGGACTTCCCCTTCACGAGCCCGGCATGGCAAGTGACGCAAAGCTCCTGGGGAGGCGCCACGAGGAGCCCTTTGCCATTCGCCGCGTGGGGCGTGTGGCAGGTGAGGCACTGGCCGGCCTTGGCAGGCTGGTGCTGGACACCGGGGCCGGGCAGGGGGCCGTGACAATCCAGGCAGAGGTCTGGCGTGGGCTTCGTCAGCTTCACGGTACCGCCGGAAGCGGGGGCGTGGCAATCGGAGCACTGGCTGGGCGCGAAGGGCGCGTGCTGGCGGTCCCGTAGCATGCCCTTCGCCTGGGCCCCGTGGGGGTTGTGGCAACTGGCGCAGGCGCTGGCCTTCAGAGGGAAGTCCGCGTGTGATTTCGAAAGGCCCGCGACGTCATGGCAGGTGTCGCACTGCCCAGGAGCGCCCGCCTTCAGGAGGTAGCGGGTGGCCGATGGATGGGGCTGGTGGCAGGCCAGGCAGTCTTCGGTGGCGGGATGGGCATGGGCCGAAGTGGTGCGGGCCTTGATCTTGGCGTGGCAGGAGAGGCACAGATCCTGGGTCGCCTTGCGGAGCAGGTTCTTCCGCCCCGTGTCGTGGGATCCGTGGCAGGCGCCACATTCGCCCTTGGTTTCGAAGCGGTGGGCCGCCCGCTCGCCCTGGGGCTTCTTGAACCCCTTGTGGCAGAGGACGCAGAGCGCCCGGCCGCCGCCCTCATGGAGCAGGTTGACGTTCGCATTGCCGTGGGGCTTGTGGCACCACCTGCAGTTGCCCTCCAGGAGCGGCTTGTGGGCTGTGGCTGGGGCGGCGCCTTGGACCACCTTGGGATGGCATTCCTGGCATTTTTTGGGCGCGCCGGCGGCCCGGCCAGGGATGAGGCTGGCCATCAGGATGGACAGAAGGAGGGCGAGGGTCCGGCGTGAGAAGGTCATGGCGTCGGCGGTCTCAGAAGGGGGCCCAGTGGGGGGGCAGATGGGCATATCTCATCTTAGTGTCATCTTTGTTTTGTCCAAGGTCTTCGGTGCCCCTTCCGCAAAGGGGTTTCCCATGAAAAGGTGCCTGGGTTTGTCTATTTCCGGCCTGACTTGGAGGGGTTTGGCCAGTGGCTCGCCCAGGTCTGTCACGAGAGGGTAACGGGATTGTCCGAGCCCTGGCCTGTATCATCAGGTTTCCAAAGACAATATTTCCGGACTTGCTTCGTGACTGGGTGGGCGCGGGTGGTCCGACAGGTCCCAGCTGGCTCTTCACGTTCCGGGGCAGGTGATGCCGGTCACGATTCGTGTGGCGTGGGCTGGCGACCGGAACTCGCGGCCGGAGGAACCACAACTGACCGCCCCGAGTGGGGAACGGCGGGGTTTACCTGCTTGATGCAGGTTACCGGTCTCGTGGTAGTGGATCCAATCACACGGCGTCGGCGATGGCCTGGCCCATGTCCACGGTGCTGGCCTTGCCGCCCATGTCGGGGGTGCGCAGGCCACTGGCCAGCACCTTCTCGATGGCGGCCACGACGGAGGCGCCGGCTTCGGGGCAGCCCAGGTGGTCCAGCATCATGGCCCCGGCCCAGATCTGGCCGATGGGGTTGGCGATGCCCTTGCCGTAGATGTCCGGGGCCGAACCGTGGACGGGTTCGAACATGGAGGGGAACTCGCGCTCGGGGTTCAGGTTGGCACTGGGGGCGATGGCGATGGTGCCCGTGCAGCCGGGGCCCAGGTCCGACAGGATGTCGCCGAAGAGGTTGGAGCCCACCACCACGTCGAACCAGTGGGGATTGCGCACGAAGTGGGCACAGAGGATGTCGATGTGGAACTGGTCCACCTTCACCTCGGGATAGCGGCTGCCCATGGCCTTCACCCGCTCATCCCAGTAGGGCATGGTGATGGCGATGCCGTTGGACTTGGTGGCCGAGGTGAGGTGCTTCTTGGGCCGCGACTGGGCCAGGTCGAAGGCGTATTTGAGGATGCGGTCCACGCCCTGGCGGGTGAACACCGTCTGCTGCACGGCCATCTCCTGGTCGGTGCCTTCGTAGAGCCGGCCGCCGATGGAGGAGTACTCGCCCTCGTTGTTCTCGCGCACCACGATGAAGTCGATGTCGCCCTCTTTGCGGCCCGCGAGGGGGCAGGGCACGCCGGGCATGAGCTTCACGGGGCGGACGTTGGCGTACTGCTTGAAGCCGCGCCGGATGGGGATGAGCAGGCCCCAGAGGGAGACGTGGTCGGGCACGCCCGGGAAGCCCACGGCCCCGAGGAAGATGGCGTCGTGATGGCGGATGCGGTCCAGGCCGTCCTCCGGCATCATGCGCCCGTGTTCCAGGAAGTACTCGCAGCTCCAGGGGAACTCGTCCCACTTGAAGCGCAGATCGTGTTTGGCCGCGGCGGCCTCCAGGACGCGGATGCCCTCGGGCACCACCTCCTTGCCGATGCCGTCGCCAGGAATGACCGCGATCCTCAAGTCACGCATGGAGTTCTCCTGTGAAGAAACCTGCAAACGCATCTAATCAGGGAATGTTATGAAGTCCAGATGACAGCGTAGATACCTCTTCACACTATGCGACTCGGAGGTAGACTACGCACCGAAACTCCATCCCATCCTAACCATGGAGGCTCCTCATGAGCCATGAACCCGTTTCCGGAACGGCCCCTGCTGGAGGCCCATCCGGATGGCAGGGCGCGAAGCCCATCCCGGCCCTCGCCACGTTCGCCCTCGGCCTGATCCTGTACTTCGGCCTGCCCCACCTGGTATCCGTGCCGGATGCCAAGCTGTTCACCGGCCAGCCCGCCGTGGCCAAGCCAGCCTCGGCAGCACCCGCCAAGCCTGCGGCCAAGCCCACCACCGTGCCGGCGCCGGCCCCCGTGGCCGCCCCGGCCCCTGCCAAGCCTTTCACCAAGGCCCAGTTGGAGGCCAAGGCGAAAGCCGATGCGGAAGCCAAGGCCAAGGTCGATGCGGAAGCTAAAGCCAAGGCCGAAGCCGACGCGAAGGTGAAGGCGGAGGCCGATGCGAAGGCCAAGGTGGATGCCGAAACCAAGCGGAAGGCCGACTGGGTGAAGGGCCTGCACCTCTTCGCCATCTTTGTCACCACCATCGTGGGCATCATCGTCAAGGCGCTGCCCATGGGCGCCGTGGCCATGATCGGCATCGCGGTCACGGCCCTCTCGGGCACCCTCGGCATCGCGGATTCCATGAGCGGCTTCTCGGACGTGGTGATCTGGCTCATCGTCCTGGCCTTCTTCATCTCCCGCGGCTTCATCAAGACCGGCCTGGGGGCCCGCATCGCCTACACCTTCATGGCCCTGCTCGGCAAACGGACGTTGGGCCTCAGCTACGGTCTGGCGGCCACGGACCTGGTGCTCTCACCGGCCATCCCCAGCAACACGGCCCGCGGTGGCGGCATCGTCATGCCCATCATGGCCTCGCTGGCCCGCGCCTACGGCAGCAACCCGGGTGATGCCAGCGCCCGCAAGATGGGTTCGTTCCTCACCCTCACCGCCTACCAGGTGAACTGCATCACCAGCGCCATGTTCCTTACAGCCATGGCCGCCAACCCGCTGGCCCAGAAGCTGGCGGGGGATCTCAAGGTGAACATCACCTGGGTGGGTTGGGCGGTCGCCGCAGCGGTACCGGGCCTCGTGGCGCTGCTGGTGATCCCCTACCTCATCTATCGCCTCCACCGGCCCGAGATCACGGAAACGCCGGAAGCCGTGGAAATGGCCAAGGGGCATCTGCGCGACCTCGGCCCCATCAAGCGCCAGGAATGGGCGATGCTGGGCGTCTTCGTGATGCTGCTGGTGCTGTGGATCTTCGCCAAGCAGCTGGGCGACCTCAATCCCACCACTTCCGCCCTGGCGGGCCTGGCGGTGCTCCTGCTGACCGGCGTCCTCAACTGGGATGACATCAAGGCCGAAACCGGCGCCTGGGACACCCTGGTGTGGTTCGCGGCCCTGGTGATGATGGCCAGCTTCCTCAACAAGCTGGGCATGGTGCCCTGGTTCAGCAAGACCATGGGCGGCATGGTGGCGGGCAAGGGCTGGATCGCGGCCTTCCTGGTGCTGGCGCTGGTCTACTTCTACAGCCACTACTTCTTCGCCAGCAACACGGCCCATGTGGCCTCGATGTACGCGGCCTTCCTCGGCGTCTCCATCGTGGCCGGCGCACCGCCGGTACTGGCGGCGCTGGTGCTCGCCTTCTTCAGCAACCTCTTCGCCGGCATGACCCACTACGGGACCGGACCAGCGCCGGTACTCTTTGGCACGGGCTATGTGGAACTCGGCACCTGGTGGCGGACGGGGCTCATCGTGAGCGTCGTGAACATCGTCATCTGGGTGGGGCTCGGCGGCCTCTGGTGGAAGGTGCTGGGCCTCTGGTAGAGGTCGTTCACCTACGAAAAAGCCCCGCCATCCGGCGGGGCTTTTTCGCATGGAACGGCGGTCAGGCGAAGAGCTTCGACAACCCATAGGCCACGCAGGTGGAGACGCTGACGCCGATGAGGCCGGGGATCATGAAGCTGTGGTTGAGGAGGTACTTGCCGATCCGCGTGGTGCCGGTGCGGTCCATGTTGATGGCGGCGAGGTCGCTGGGGTAGAAGGCGAAGAAGAAGTAGGCGTAGCTGGCGGGGATGAGTCCCAGCAGCAGGGAGGTGGGCAGGCCCAGGGCGTAGCCGAAGGGCAGCATGATGGTGAGTGTGGCGGCCTGGCTCTTCACGAAGGCGGACACGCAGAACATGGCGATGGCGAAGGTCCAGGGGGCCATCTGCACCATGGCCTTGATGTGTGCCACCAGGTAGCCCTCGTTGGCCTTGATGAAGGTCTCGCTCATCCACGCGATGCCGAAGATAGAGACCACGGCGATCATGCCCGCGATGAAGACGCTGGAGCGGGCGATGTCGGGGGCCTTCACTTTCGTGGCAAAGAGGATGAAGGCGCCGAAGGCCAGCATGATGATCTGCACCACCGTGGTCATGGGCACGGGCTTGCCGTTCACCAGGGGCAGCAGGGCGGGCTTCAGGGCGATGAGGACGATGGTCAGCACGCCCGCGAAGAAGAGGGCCACGGAGAGCTTGGCCTTGAGGGGGATCTCCTTGTCTAGGGTCGTCACGTTGGCGTCCAGGCCCTTGGCGAAGTCGGGATCCTTCATGCGTTCCAGGAACTCGGGATCCTGGTCCAGTTCCTTGCCGCGGTTGAAGCTCCAGGCCGCGGCGGCCAGGACGCCGATGATGCCCGCCGGCAGTGTGACGCGGACGATGTCGAAGAGGCCCACGGGATGGCCGTTCTTGGCGGCCATGGCCAGGAAGGTCGTCACGGCCGCGGCCACCGGGCTGGCGGTGATACCCATCTGGGAGGCCACGCTGGAGATGGCCATGGGACGCTCAGGCCGGATGCGGGTCTTCAGGGCCACGTCGGAGATGACCGGCAGCAGCGCGTAGACCGCGTGGCCCGTGCCCACGCAGACCGTGAGGAAGAAGGTAGAGAGCGGTGCCAGGATCGTCACGTACTTGGGATGGGCCCGGAGCAAGCGCTCCGTCAGCTGCACCAGGTAGTCCAGACCTCCAGCCACCTGGAGGGTCGCCGAGGCCGTCACCACCGCCAGGATGATGAGCATCACGTCGATGGGCGGGGTGCCCGGGGCCACCCGGAAGAGCAGCACCAGCACGGCCACGCCCAGGCCGCCGATGAGGCCCAAGGCCACGCCGCCTTTCCGGATGCCGAGAAGGATGGCGGAAAGCACGAGAACGAATTGGATCCAGAACATCAAGGCTGGGGACATCTCTGATTCTCCTGTGGGTAAGGGCTGGTGGTCTGACCACTGATCCTGTGACGGAAGAATCGTAGCAGATGAATGAGTCAAGAATGACGAAAGGCGATGATGAGGTGTGGCCTGAATCACACGCTGATCCTGGAATGACAGGCTGAAGGACAGTGATTCCAACTGCTTCCTGGAGTCGCCCCGGGGGAGGAGGGTAGGATGGCGGGATCGGATCTCCTTTGAGCACCCTCCCTTTCCATATCGTCACCTTGAGCCACCCCGGTTGGGAGGAGGCCCTGGCCTGCGCGCAGCGGTTGCCAGAGGACGCCCTGCCAGAGCTGCGCCTGGACCTGTTTCCCGAGGCGGATCCCGAGGCCATGGTGGGCGCCCTCCAGGGTCGCTGCCTCGTCACCTGCCGCCGCGAATCCGAAGGAGGGCGTTGGCCTGATGGGGACGAGGCAGGCCGTCTGGCGGGACTGCTCCGCGCCGTGAAGGGACACCCTGCCTGGGTGGATCTGGAATGGGACCTGCCCGTGCCGCTGGAGCTTCAGGCTGCCCGGCCCCAGGTGCAGTTGCTGCGCTCGGTGCATGTGGCGCCCGGAGTCTTCGACCTGGATCAGCGGCTGCGCGCTTTGCCCGACGGCGAAGCCTTCAAATGGGTGGGCTGGGCCGAGCGGCTGGGTGACAACGGCCGTTTAAGACCTGCCCTGGCCTGGGCCCGGGATCACGGCGTGGCCCTATCCGCGTTCCTCATGCGATCCAGGGGCCTCGCGAGTCGCGTCATGCAGGCGGCCTGGGGTGGGTCCTTCACGTATGCGGCCCCGGACGACGGCCCCGCGGCGGCGCCGGGCCAACTCCCCCTGGCCACCCTTCGGGCCTGGCGGTGCGCGGACCTGCGTCAGGGCCACGGCCTTTGCGGCGTCATCGGGGATCCCGTGCTGCACTCCCGGGGTCCGGCCTTCCACAACCCCCGGTTCCAGCAGGCTTCCAAGGCTCTCGTGTACGTCCCCCTGGTCTGTAGCGACGCCGATGAGGCCGTGGAGGCTCTGGAGGCGCTCGGTATCCTGGGCCTCAGCATCACCGCGCCCCTCAAGCTGTCCCTGCCGCAGGCGCTCGGGCTGGAGGGCCCCTTGAACACGCTCTGGCGCCGGACGGCGGGAGACCCCTGGCAGGGGGCCAACACCGATGCGGAAGCGCTTGGACAGTCACTGTCGCATCTTGCTCCGGGTCCCGTATTGCTCTTGGGCAGTGGCGGCGTGGCCCACGCGAGCCTGACCGTGCTGAAGGCCGCGGGTCGATCTGTGCTCCAGGTTTCGCGCCAGGCGCCCTCCAGTCCCGCCGCCGTGGCGGCCTTCGCGCCCGTGGGCGTGGTGCAGGCCACCAGTCTGGGCATGGCGCAGGAGGATCCCCCGCCTTTCCCGGATCTGCTGGAGGCCGCCCTCTCCAGCGCCCGCTGGGCCGTGGAATGGATCTACAAAGAGGACACGGCATTCACCCTCTGGGCTCGGGAGGCGGGCCTGCGGCTGACCGGAGGCGTCGCCCTCTTCGAGGCCCAAGCCGGTGCGCAGAGCCAGAGGTTCATCGAGGGCTGTGGCGGAGCCATCTGACAGCTGATAGCTGATAGCTTCTTTCCATGGACCTCCTTCTCGTCGAGGACAAGGACAGCTTCCGGCGCCTGTTGATCCAGGCTCTGGAGGGTTCGGCCTGGTCCGTGCGGGCGGTGGCGGATCCCCAGGAGGCCCTGCGGGCCCTGGAGGTGGCGCCATCCCATGTCCTGGTGACAGACCTGCGGCTGCCGGGCATGAGCGGGCTGGAGCTGATCCGCAGGGCCCGGCAGCTGCATCCCACCCTGCGGGTGGTCCTCATGTCCGCTTTCGGAGAGCCTCGGGACATCGTGGAGGCCATGCGGCTCGGCGCCGATGACTTCCTGCCCAAACCCTTCGACCTGGATGTCTTCCTGGCCCTGCTGGACCGTTTGTGGGCCCTGGCAGGCGCGCCCCCCCCGGATCCCGCCGAACCCTGGATCGCCCACAGCGCCCCCATGCAGGCCCTCGACCAGGCCCTACGCCAGGCAGCGGGTACGGGATTGCCGGTGCTCTTCCGCGGGGAGGGAGGGGCCGGAAAGGGCCGCTGTGCCCGCCGTCTCCACACCCTTCGGCACCCCGGGACGCCCTACCTGTGTCTGGCCGCGGCCACGCTGGGAGCCGAAGGGCCGGATCCACGCACCCTCCGGCTGGTCCAGGGGGGGAGCCTCTACCTGGCGGGGCTGGAACATCTCGCACCGGAAGCGGTGGCGCCGCTGGTTCGCGCCATGGATAGCCCGGGCGGAACAGGGTTGCACTGGATGGCCGGAATGGATGCCACGGCGGCCCTGCCTCCCGATCTGGCCCAGCGCCTGGGGGCCCTCGAACTGAAGGTGCCACCCCTGCGCGAGCGTCGTGAGGATCTTCTGGCCCTGGTCAAGGCCCTGCTGGAGGGCGCGGCGCGGCGCGATGGCCGGCCTGTGCCCTGGCTGGAAAAGTCTGCCGAGCGCCAGGTGATCGAGCACACCTGGCCTGGGAATGTGGGTGAGCTGGAGGCTCTGGTGGGCCGGACCCTGCTCCTCGCGGAGGGGCACGCCATCCGGGCCTTCCCGGATCTGGCGCTTGGTGGCGCCGAGCTCATGAGTCTTCCCTGGCCGGGCCCGGGGCCCTTGGAGACCATGATGAAGGCCGCCACCCGGTCGGCCGAGGTCCAGCTGCTGCGCCGGGCCCTGGCCCAGGCCGCCGGGGACCTCCCCCAGGCGGCGGAGCGTCTCGGTCTCACGGTGCGCGGCCTGGCTCAACGCTTGCGGGATCATGGCATCCCTCTGGAAGATAGAGAAAGCCCCGCTCCCCGGAAGGCCCCATGATCCAGGATCCCGCCCAGGCACCTCCCGTCCTCGCCCCTCCGATGCGCTTGCCCGAAGGCATCCGCCCGGCTGCCCAGGCGGGGCTCACGGCGCTCCAGGCCGTGGTGGTGGGGAAGGATGCGCAGGTGCGGCGGGCCTTCGCGGCCCTGCTGGCCGGGGGCCACGTGCTGCTGGAGGACCTGCCGGGGGTGGGCAAGACCACGCTGGCCAAGGGGTTGTCGCGCATCCTCGGCGGCAGTTTCCAACGGGTGCAGGGAACAAACGATCTGCTGCCTTCGGATCTATTGGGCATGCACCTCTGGGACGCCAAGGAACAGGTCTTCCGATTCCAGCCTGGCCCGGTCTTCTGCCACGTCCTGCTGCTCGACGAGCTGAACCGCATCGGGCCCAAGACCCAGAGCGCCATGCTCGAGGCCATGGTGGAAGGCCAAGTGACGCTTGACCGCAGCACCCACCAGCTTCCGGAGCCCTTCTTCGTCATTGCCACGCAGAACCCCCTGGACCACGCGGGCACCTTTCCCCTGCCGGAAAGCCAGCTGGACCGCTTCTCCTGCGCCCTGCATCTGGGCTACCCGGATCGCGAGGCCGAGCGCCGGATCCTGAAGGGCGAAGCCGGTTCGGACCGCCTGGACGGGTTGCGGCCCGCCCTGGACCTGGACGGCTGGAAGCTGGCCCGCGCCGCCGTGCGGGCCGTCCGGGTATCCGAGGCGGTGATGGACTACGCCGAACGCATGGTGGACCGCATCCGCGCGGGCGGTGGTTTCTGTTCCACCCGCGCCGTCAAACACTGGCTCGGCTTGGCCCAGGCCGAGGCCTGGCTGGAGAACCGGGACTTCATCACGCCGGACGATCTGCAACGCACTCTGGCCGACACCATGGCGCACCGGGGCAGCCTGGACGACCGCCGCCTCAGTCGCAGCGACCGCCGCGAGCAGCTGGCCCGGCTGCTCAAGGATCTGCCCGTAGGATGGGCCGGATGACGCCAGTGGAGAGGACCGTAGGCCAGATCCTGCGGGATGCGCGCGTGGCCAAGGGGCTTTCCCGCGAGATGTTGTCGGTGGAGTTGAAGCTGCCGCTGCGCCACATCGAGGCCATCGAGGCCGACGACTGGGAGGCGCTCCCCCCGGGCCGCCCCCGGCCCCTGGCCCGCCAGCTGGCCGAGCGCCTGAGTGTGGAGCTGGATTTCCACACGGGCGCCTTCCAAACCGTGCCTGGCGTACAGGAACTGGTACCCCCGGATCCCAGGCAGGAGCGCCTGGAGCGCCTCGTCATGGGCCTCCTCACGGCGGCCTCGGTCCTGGTGGCCCTATGGCTGGTGGTGCCCGGCCCCAGCCTGGGCCGGAAGCCGTCCCCAAGCTATCTGACGGCCCTTCCCAGGGCCATGCCGCCGCCACCGCCAGCGCCTTCCACCTCGCCCTATCCCGTGTTGGGCGAGCTCCTGCCCGAAGCCCCCCTCAACGACCAGGGCGTACTGGTCAGCCTGCGGTCCCTGGATACCTGCGAGGTGCGTCTGGAACCCTCTCCCGACTCGGGCGAGCCGGCCCAGGCCCGCACCCTGCGGGTGTCCGAGCCTTGGCGGCTCCGCGTCAAGGGGCCCTTCACCCTCAATCTGGATAATGCAGGCGTGGTAAACGTGGAGGTGGCGGGCGTCCGGATCCCCCACGGCCAGAACGTGGGCGAGGCCTGGGTGGGGCGCTTCGATACCGAAGGCCGCTGGCTCCGGCCGCTCCGACCGCCGCCGCCTGTCCCCACCGAACCCCAGCCACCCGATGATGACGAAGAAGACGGAACGCCGCCATGAGCCTGCACCCTATCGTTGAGCGGTTCCTCCAGGGCAGCCTGCCCGAGCCCATGGCCATGGCCCTGGTGGGCGGGAGCCTGCCCGTCCCCACCCTGGATCTGCTCCAGGCCCAGGCCCAGGCTGTTTTCCAGGAGACGCCCTACTCGGCCCGGGCCCTCGAATGCTTCGCCTCCATGCCCGAGTCCATGCTCACAGGGGTCCTGCTCGAGCCCATGGATCCGCCCGGGCCCCTGCAGCTGGTGCTCTGCCACCGGAAGGAGCCGGCCCTGCTGGAGAAGGCCCTGCTGAATCCTTCGCTGACGGCGGAGATCGTGGAAGCCTCGGTCCCCAGCCTGCCAGGCTCCGTGCTGGAGATCGTGCTGAACAACCAGGTGATGTGGATCGAGCGGCCGAGGATCCTCGATCTGCTGGAGGAGCATCCGGAAGGCGAATACGTCATCAAGCGCCGGGTGAACGAGTACCGGTTCGATGTGCTCCGCCTGATCCCCGAAGAGGTCAAGAAGGAGCGGCTGGAGATCCTCGATGAGGTGGAGGCCGGGACACTCGACAAGGCCTGGGCCGAACTGCCCCTGCCCAAGGAGAAGTCCCAGGAGGAAGCCGAGGCGGAGATCGAATCCCAGGAAATGGCCGCGGAGCGCCGCCTGCTGGCGCAGAAGCCCCTGGTGGACGACCAGGGTAAGGAGATCGTCCTCACCCTCTCCCAGCGCGTGGCGAGACTCCGGACCAACCAGAAGATCATGCTCGCCATCAAGGGCGGCAAGGAGGAGCGGACCATCCTCATCCGCGAGTCCAATCGCCTCATCCAGGTGAACGTCATGCGGAACGGCCGCATCACGGAAGGCGAGGTGGCCTACATCGCCCAGATGCGCACCGTGAACGAGGAGGTGCTGCGGATCATCTCCAACAACCGCGAGTGGATGAAGAAGTACCCCATCACCAAGGCCCTGGTCCTGAACCCCCGCACGCCCCTGCCCATCGCCATGACCCACTTCAAGCGCCTCATCGAAACCGATATGAAGCTGCTCATGAAGGATCGCAACGTCGCCGAGCTGCTGCGCCGCGAAGCCAAGCGGTTCCTGGAGCAGAAGGCGATGGGGAAGGGGTAGGCCATCGTTCGTTCCGACCCCATCTTTTCTCTAGCTCCAAAATTCAGGGCCCCCGCAGGGGCCCTGAATTTTGGAGCGGGCGATTGGGATTCCTCCACGTCGCCATAGGCTCCTACCTGCGTTTCAAGTAGCAATGGAGGGCCTTTGCCGCTAATAGGAGGGTGGGAATATCGCGCCGCTCACCCTTCATGCTCCCCGTCGCTGGATCATAGACTCCGGGATCGCCGTGTGCTTCGTGGTATCGCTTTAGGGTCGCGAGAAAACCTCGCTGCCTCCGTTTACTCAGGTGTTCAGTCACTTCCAGCGCGTCAATCTCGGGGCCGCCCATGAATTTGCCTTGATCGAGGGATTGGATCTGTTTCCGCAGATTCTTGGACGCGTCGTGTATCAGGGCGTTCCATTCCTTCCGCTTATCCTGAAAGATGGCAAAGCGATAGCCCCCGTAGAGGCCAAGGGGGAGGGAAACGATGGCCCACCCACTCTGAAGATGTCCTAAGACAAAACTTAGAAGGCATTTTTCGACCATTTTGTGATTCCCCTCAGTATCAGAAGTGTCGTTGGGTATGCCCTTACGATCCGGTACCGAAAGCGGTCGATCAAGAAGGACCGGCGGGTTCCTTAATCGACTCGCTAGGCTACCTCGTTTCGAGTGGGTTTCCTCTGGTACGGAAGGAAGGCGATAGCATTCTACGCGATCAACTTCTCACCCTCTTTGCATACTTCACCGGAAGGTGAGAGCATGACGGCAGAAAATTACAAACATTGCGCTGGCAGCGCATAAGGGGAAGAGATGAATAAGAAGCAAGCCCTTGGCATGATTGGGGCAGCCACCTTGGCCTTCGGGGTGTTCGCGCCGTTCGTTAGCGTTCCCTTTCTTGGGAGCACAAATTATTTCCAGAATGGAAAGGGTGATGGAACTCTAGTCCTTGCCCTTGCTGTCCTAGCATTCGTGTTTGTGTTGATAAACGCCTACAAATGGCTCTGGGTGATGGGGGCTGCTAGCCTTGCCGTTCTCCTTTTTACGTTCGTCAATTTTCAAACGAAGATGTCTTCGATGAAGGCTGACATGGCGCGGGAATTGGCTGGCAATCCATTCGGGGAAATTGCCAACGCAGCTCTCCAATCGGTCCAGCTCCAATGGGGGTGGCCTCTGCTGGTCATCGGATCATGCTTTCTTATCGCCAGTTCTGTCATCAAAGAAGGCGCGGTGCCCGAGGCGTCAGAATGACCGAAGGCGCAAATCAAAAACAAAAACATTTGCCTTCGAACTCTTGAGGAGGTGGCATGAGGACCGTTATTGCGATGGTGCTACTCATAGCGCAGGCCCAGCAGCCCTTAGCATTCGACGAAAAGGACGGCATCCGGATCGAAATTACCAAGACAGACAAATTGAGCACTAAGGCGTGTGAGTTTTACACTCGCATATCCGGGATCAACCTAAATAATTACAAGTCGATAACCATTGTCGCTTCCATCGCTACCGGGCTTGATTCTTGGGCGGACCTCCCTCCGGTAGAGATTGACTTGCCATGGGGGAAGGGAAGTTGGTGGATCAGGGGCGAAGAGACAGATGTAGCGAAGTGGACCGGTGCTGCGAAGGTCCGCATAGTCGCAACCAAGATCAAGCCGGAAGTGATTGAGGCGGGACGGGCCGCCCTTGAGGCAAAGCGGGCGGAAGCCGAACGCCAAGCCCTCATCAAGAAACAGCCAAAGGGGCTTCAAAAGCTACTGTCGGATCGAAAGATCAAGGTGGGGCTTACGAAAGGACAAGTCCTTTTGTCTTGGGGCAAACCAGGAGATGTCAACACGACAATCACGGCCAGGGGGCGGCGGGAACAGTGGGTATACAGCCTGAAAAGCTATGTGTATTTCGATGATGGTCTGGTGACTGCTATCCAGAATTGAACCGCGCGGTCGAGGTAGAGCGAGCACCCATTGGGCATGACAGAGTAGAAGGGGAGTAGAACAGATTCCCCATAATGCAAATCAGGCACCCGTAAGTGCCTGATTTTATTGGAGCGGGCGATCGGGATTGAACCGACGACATTCAGCTTGGGAAGCTGACGTTCTACCACTGAACTACGCCCGCGGCAGGGGATCATCCTAGCGTAAGGCGGGGCTGGAGGCCAGTCCTGGCTCAGCCCAGGTAGGCCGCGATGACGCGCTCGTTCCGTCCCAATTCCGCCGGCGTGCCTTCGACGGCGATGTGGCCGCGCTCCATGACGTAGGCGTAGTCGGCGACTTCGAGGGCGCTCTTGGCGAACTGCTCCACGAGGAGGAGGGTGATGCCTTCGTCCTTGAGGCGGCTGATGGTGCGGAAGACTTCCTGCACGATGACCGGCGCGAGGCCCATGGAGGGCTCGTCCAGCAGCATCACTTTGGGCCGGGCCATGAGGGCGCGGCCGATGGCGAGCATCTGCTGCTCGCCGCCCGACAGGGTGCCGGCGGCTTGGCGGGACCGGTCCTTGAGGCGGGGGAACAGCTCGTAGACGCGATCCAGATCCGCCTGGGCGCTAGCTTTGAACCCGAAGAACTTGGGCAACCGTCCGTAGGCGCCGAGTAGCAGGTTGTCCTCCACGGACAGCGGGCCGAAGACCTTGCGGCCTTCGGGCGAGTGGGCGAGGCCCAGGCGGGCGATGCGCGAGGCGTCGAGTCCCTGCACGTCCTTGCCGTCGAGCACGACGCGCCCGCGGGAGGGCCGGAGGACGCCGGAGATCGCCCGCATGGCGGTGGTCTTGCCAGCGCCGTTGGCCCCGATGAGCGCCACCACGGCGCCGGGTTTCACCGTCAGGGACGCGCCGATGAGCACCTCGCTGGCGCCGTACCCCGCATGAAGATCTTCCACCACGAGCATGTCGGTCCCCTTCACGCGGGCTGCGGCTCGGTGCCGCTGGAAGGCTTCGGGCCGCTGGGCGTGCCCAGGTAGGCCTCGATCACCTTGGGATGGCGCTTGACCTCGTCCGGCGCGCCTTCCGCGATGATCTTGCCGCCATCGAGCACTGTAACGCGGTCGCACAGTTCACTCACCACGTCCATGTGGTGCTCGATGAGGATGATGGTGACGCCGCGGGCGTGGACCCGCCTGATGATCTCGATCTGCTGGATGACGTCCGGATGGGCGAGCCCCGCGGCGGGCTCGTCGAGGATCAGCAGGTCGGGCTTGCGGGCCAGGGCCCGGGCGATCTCCAGGAACCGCTGGGCGCCGTAGGTGAGGTCTTTCGCCTTGGTGCGCGCCTGGTCCTTCAGGCCGATGAGGTCCAGCAGGGCGAGGGCGTCGGCCTGGGCGCGGCGTTCCTCGAGCCGGGCGAAGCCCAGCAGCACCAGGGGGAGGGGCATCCGGTAGACCCCCTTCAGCGCGACCATCACGTTCTCGATGGCCGTGAGCTCGCTGAAGAGCTGGAGGTTCTGGAAGGTGCGCGCCACGCCGGCCCGGGCCACCCGGTTGAGGCTGCCCTGGGGCAGCTCGGAGCCGCGAAGGGACATCCCGCCCGAGGTGGCCGTGTAGAGGCCTGAGATCACGTTCACCACGGTGCTTTTGCCGGATCCGTTGGGTCCGATGAGGCCATGGATCGTGCCGACGCGCACCTGCATGGACAACCCATCCACGGCCTTCACGCCGCCGAAGTGCCGCCGGAGGTCATCCAGAATGAGCAGGGGACCATCCACGCGTGACCGTGGCGGCAGCACCGTATCCAGGTCCGAGGGCTCCGGCAGGGGCGAGGGGGGCACGCGGAACAGCTTGGCCAGGAAGATGGCCAGGAACCCCATGAGGCCTTCGGGCAGGCCCACCACGACGGAAAAGAGCATCAGGGCGAAGATGCCCTTGCGCCAATCCTCGGTGTTCTCCACGAAGAAGCCGCCGATGGCGAGGATGCCCATGGCCACGACGGGGGCGAGGGCCTGGAAGGGGCGTGTGGACTTCTTGACCAGGCCCCGGAGGCCCGCCGCCAGGGCCACGGCGAAGCCGGCCCCGCTGAAGACATGGAAGAGCAGGCGGTTGGATAGCAGGTTGGGAAGCAGGACCACCACCGTGGCGCCCACGAAGGCGCCCCACAGGCTCTTGCGGCCGCCCAGCACCACGCCCAGCAGGAGGATGATCATCAATTCGTAGACGAAGCTTTGGGGCTGGAGGTACTGGAAGTTGAAGGCATAGAGGCCGCCCGCGAGCCCGCCAAGGCCCGAGCCCAGGGAGAAGGCGGCGACCTTGTGGTAGTACGTGCCCACGCCCATGGCGTCCGTGGCGATGGGGCTGTCGCGCAGGGCCTCGAAGGCCCGGCCCCACTGGGAGGACAGCAGGTTTCGCATCACCATCCAGACCAGGGCCAGCAGGACCATGCACAGCCAGTAGAAGAGCGAGGGCGTGAGGGTATGGCCGAACATCGGCGGGCGCACGAGGCTGAGGCCCTGGGCACCGCCGGTGAGGCTCTCCAGTTCATTGAGGGCCGTCGTGCTGAGCGCCGCGAAGCTGAGGGTGGCCAAGGCGAACTGCGGCCCTTCGAGGCGCAGGGCGGGCAGGGCGAGCAGCGCTCCCAGGAGCAGGCCCACGATGGTGGCCGCGGCCAGCGCCGGGACCATGCCGAGGCCGAATCGGGTGACGACGAGGCCCGCGGCGTAGGCGCCCAGCCCCAGGAAGGCCACATGGCCGAGGTTCACCTGGCCCAGGTAGCCCACTGTGACGTCCAATCCGATGAGGAGGATGCCGTAGATGGCCAGCAGGGTCAGGAGGCCCAGGGCGTAGGGGTTCACCACCAGCAGGGGGATGGTGGCGAGGAAGGCGAAGACGATGAGCTCGGCGCCACGGAGGAGAAGGATGCGGCGCATGTCACACCTTCCGGATCACGGCTTTGCCGAAGACGCCGGTGGGGCGCACGGCCAAGGCGAGGATCAGCAGGGTGAGGCCGGGCGCTTCGCGCCAGCCGCTGCCCAGGTAGAAGCTCGCCAGGCTCTCCAGCGCGCCGAGCGCCATGCCGATGAGCACGACGCCGAAGCCCGAGTCGAGGCCCGCTACCACGGCCACGGAAAAGGCCTTGAGGATGAGGGCCGAGGCCATGGTGGGCCCCACGGTGGTGATGGGTGACACGAGGATGCCCGCCAGGGCCGCGACGGCGCCGGACAGGGCGTAGGACAGCATCACGGTCCGGGTCGCGGAGATGCCCATGAGCTCGGCTGCGTCCCGGTCGGCGGAGACTGCCTCGAAGGCCTTCCCCAGCAGGGTGCGGCGTTTGAACAGTTCGATGAGGCCCATGATGGCGAAGACGCCCACGGCCACAGAGAGTTCCAACCGCGTGACGTCCACGCCCAGCACCCGGATGGGGTCGGCGGAGATGGGGGTGGGGAAGGGCCGGTCGTCGCGCCCCCAGATGTTCTCGGCGGCGGAGAACAGGAAGAGGCCCATGATGATCGAGAGCAGGATCCAGCCTTCGCTCTTCTGTTCCAGGGCCAGGCGGATGCCCGCCCGCTCGATGGCCAGCCCCATCAGGGCGCCGAAGAGCAGGCCGCCCGGCACCATCAGCCAGTAGGGCAGGCCCAGGTTGGTGAGGGTGAGGCTGAAGAAGGCGGACACCATCACCAACTCGCCCTGGCCGAAATTGATGCTCTTGCTGGTGGCGTAGGTGAGCTGGAAACCGTAGGCGATGAGGGCGTAGACAAGGCCCATGAGGGCGCCGCTGACGGCCATCTGTCCAATGATCGAAGGGTTCATACTGGATCTTCCAGGGGGAAGCGCGGAAAAGGCGGGGGGCCGAAGCCCCCCGGATTCGCAGGTGTGTGGGTGGTCTACTTGGTTTTGGCTTTGGGCTTGGCAGCCGGTTTCGCGGCGCGGGTCCCGGCGGCCTCCTTGATCAGGCGGGCCTTATCGGCGGCATTGCCGAAGACCACGCGGCCGTCCTGCACCATGCCCATCACGGTCTGCTCGCGGCGGAACGCCTCGTGGGTGGTGACGTCTGCCGGATTCCACTTGGTATAGGGGTGGTTCCAGGTGGCGATGACGCCCTTCACGGGCTCCTTCAGGTCTTCCAGGGCTTCCTTGATCTTATGGGTGTCCGTGGTGCCGGCCTGCTTCACTGCGGCGGCGAAGATGTAGACCGCGTCGTATCCCTGGGCGGCGGCCACGGCGGAAGGGATGCGCTCCACCTTGTAGGTCTTGTGGTAGCCCTCAATGAAGCTCTTGGCCTTGGGCGTGATGGGCTCTTCGATGAAGGTCTGGGGCATGAGGGTGCCGTTGCCGTTCTTGCCGGCGTTGTCGATGTAGTTGGACATGGAGAGCGTCCAGCCGCCGATGAGGGGCGCCTTCATGCCGATCTTCGCCATGCCATTGGACACGGCGGCCAGCTCAGGGCCGATGGCCCATATCAGGACGGCCTGGGCGCCGGCGGACTTGGCGCGCAACAGCTGGGCGGTCATGTCCTTGTCGCCGATGTTGAATTTCTCCTGAGCCACGACCTGGAGCTTGTTCCCCTGCAGCTTGATCTGGTTCAGCATGTCGTCCCGGCCGGACACGCCGTAGTTGGTGGAGTCATAAACCACAGCCACCTTGGTAAACATGCGATTGATGGCCTCTTCGACCACCATGGCGGCCTGGATGCCGTCGTGGGCCGCGAAGCGGAAGATGGAGAGATCCTTCACGCCGGCCTTGCTCCACTGCGTCATGGAGGCGGAGCCTGCGGCCGGGCAGATGATCTTGGTGACGCCCTTTTCCTGGAGGTGCTTGTCGCCCGCCATACAGACGCCCGTGTTCACGGTGCCGATGACGCCGGACAGGTCGCTCATGGCGGCCAGTTCCTGGGCGATGAGGGCCCCGCGCTCGTTCTTGGCCTCATCATCGCGTTCGATGGCCTCGATCTTCAGCTTCTTCCCGCCCACCTGGATGCCGCCCGCGGCGTTGATCTCAGCGATGGCCAGTTTGGCGCCGTCTCGCATGGAGGCGCCCATGGGCGCGGAGCCGCCGGTGAAGGGGCCCGTAAGGGCCAGCTTGACGGAGTCCCCGGCATGTAGGCCGAGAGCCGCCAGCAGCAGCGAGCCATAGAAGGTCTGCTTGAGCATCGTATCCCCCGAGAAAGTGGGCCAGATTGGATTGGCTTGGTGGCGGCAATCATAGCGGTTCGGACAATCATTGGGAAGGCCAGCCGGTTCCTTCCAGAGCGATCCTTCAGGTCAGCTGGGTCTTCACCCAGGCAAGCAAGGATTCCCCACCGGCGGCGATGCGCTGCTCGGCGATGAATAGGGGCATCTCCAGGGCCCGGACGTGACCCTGGCCCAGCTTCACCGCGTCCTTCTCGGTGCAGACCAGCCAGGTGGCACCTTCCGCCCGCGCCCGGACCTGGAGCCGCGCCAGGTCCGCGGGCGAAGGGCCCCGATGGTCCGGGTAGCTCTGGGATCCCGTCCAGGCCTGGCCGGCCACCAGCAGGTCGGCATAGAAGGCCTCCGGGTGGCCCAGGCCGCACCAGGCGAAGGCGGGGCCTTGTTCCGCAAGGGGGAGGGGGAAGCGGTTTTCCGTACCCCAGCGGCGCAACGCGCCCAGGGCGAAGTCCGTCCAGAAGATGGGGCCGCCGCTGCCATGGCGGGCCCACCAGGCCTCCACTGCGTTGCGGTCTTTCACGCGACCGGTCCGGGTCACGATCAGGGCCGAGCCCCGCCGCGCGCTGTCCTCGGGTTCCCGCAGGTCCCCCAGGGGGAGCATGCGGCCATTCCCCCAGAGCCTGACGCCGTCGAGCACCAGCAGATCCAGATCCCGGTGGAGGGCGCGGTGCTGGAACCCGTCGTCCAGAAGCAGACAACGGAGATCCGGCCGCTGGGCCAGCGCCCGGAGCGCGGCCGCATGGCGGTTCCGCCCCACCACCACCCGCTCCGGTCCCAGGCGCCGGGCCATGAGCAGGGGTTCGTCGCCGGTCAGCCGGGGGTCGGAATCCGCCTCCACGCTCATGGGATCGATGTCGCGCTGGCCGCCATAACCCCGGGACAGGACCGCGTTGGTCCAGCCCGCGGCCTCCAGTCCTTCCGCCAGAAACAGGGTGAGGGGCGTCTTGCCGGTGCCGCCAGCGCTGAGGTTGCCCACGGAGACCACGGGCACGGGTACCCGCGCCGCCCGCTCGGGATGGGCGTCGAAGCTGCGGTTCCGGGCGCGCACCACCATCCCATACAAGGGGGACAGGGGAGCGGCCAGGTAGCGCAGAATGGACATGGGACCAGGGTAGCGGAGGTGATGATGAGCGAGGGCATCCTGCTTGTGGCCGATGTCCACGCTCTCCCCGATCACATCGCTTGCGATGATGCCACCCGGTCCGAGCTCGTGATTCCCATCACGGTTGGCGGCTGCCTTCGGGCGGTGCTGGACCTGGACTCACCGCACCCGGGCGGGTTCTCGGCATCCGTGGCCCGGATCCTGGAGGCCCCGATGGCTCATACATTCTCGGATGCGGTTCACCCTTCGCCTGGCATGGGTTAACCTAGGGCACTCTCCGGGACCCGCATGGCTGAACCCAGCTTCATCGATCAAAGCAAGCTGCGCTTCCACGAAGGCGAAATCATCTTCCGCAAGGGAGAGATGGCCCAGCAGATGTACATCATCCTCGCGGGCAGGGTCCGGCTCTATGTTTCCGAGGAGCCCAAGGGGGAATGGGCGGAGGAACTATCCAAGGGGGACTTCTTCGGGGAGGGTAGCCTGCTGGAGGCCCTGCCGCGCCAACACACGGCCCTGGCCCTGGAGGACTCGGACCTCATCGCCATCAACCGCGGCACCTTCATGCGCATGATCCGGCAGAATCCAGAAGTTTCCGTGAAGATGATGCAGCGCCTCGCGCAGCGACACCGCGAACTGGGTGAGCGGGTGGAGGAGATGGATGCCAACAAGCCCGCCAAGGCCAAGGGAACCCCGGTGGCGAACCTGGTGTCCGTGCTCAGCGGCAAACCCTATCCCATCCTGTCGCACGGATCGCTCATCGGGCGCTTCGACCCCACCACCGGCGTCCATCCCGACATCGACCTGACCGAGGAAGACCACAATCTGAGCATATCCCGACGCCATGCACGCATCCTCTGCGAGCACGGCCGGTACTTCCTGTTGGAGGAGCCGGGTGTCGCCAATGGCACCTTTGTGCGAGGGGAGCGCATCCAGTCCAGCGAACCCCGGGAGTTGAAGCACGGGGATCGGGTGGGCTTCGGCATGGTGGTGCTGTTCTTCGAAAAGGCCTAACTTTTCCGCGGGGCGGAAAAGTTAGAGGGGAGAAGCATGGGCACTGATCTTCATGTCGAATTGTGGCGGGATGAGCATGGTGCCGTGCGGGAGTTGGTGCAGTTCGGGTTGGATGAGACCGGCGGGGCCTGCGTGATCCGGGAACGGAACAGCCTCGATGCCCTGGACGGCGACGTGAATGAAGGCGATACGGTCATCGCCCGCTTCGGGGATCCCGAAGATGGCCGGGATTTCCTACGGGATGAGGGCTTCGAACCAATCTAGCTTTTGCCATCTCCAGAATGCCGTCCGGCGCAGCCGGGCGACATTCTGGAGCCGTGAACGGCATTCTGGCGGAGGAAAACGACGATGAATTCCCTGTTCAACCCGGCCGATCGGGATGCCTTGGCCCGGCGGTTCGCGGAACTGGAGTCAGGCGCCCAGCGTCAGTGGGGGAAGATGGATCCCGCCCAGATGATGAAGCATTGTTCTATCGCCCTGGGCGATCCCCTAGGCGACCGCCCCGTGAAGCAGCTCTTCCTCGGGAAGCTGATCACGCCCTTCATTCGGGGCCACGTCTTCGGGGACAAGCCTTTCCGCCGCAACTCCCCCACCGATCCCATCTACGTGGTGTCCGACCCACAGGACTTCGAGGCTGAGCGCATGCGGCTGGCCACGCTTATCGACCGTGTCGTTCAGCGCGGCGCCGCGAAGACCGAAGGCAGGGTCCACCCCTTCTTCGGACGGCTCAGCGGCGACCAGTGGGGCCGACTGATCTACAAGCACTTCGACCACCATTTGAGGCAATTCGGGGTTTGAATCCTTTCCCCTACTTGCAAAATCGCCCGGCGGTTGCCGGGCGATTTTGCAAGCATGGACAAAGCTTAATTGGAACCAATCCCCATCGCTTTGGCGGCTTTGGTCAGTTCAGGGACCACTTCGAAGAGATCACCCACGATCCCGTAGTTCGCCAGCTTGAAGATGGGGGCTTCGGGATCCTTGTTGATGGCGACGATGAACTTCGAGCCGCTCATGCCGGCGATGTGCTGGATGGCGCCGCTGATGCCGCAGGCGATGTAAAGGGTGGGGCTTACGACCTTGCCGGTCTGGCCCACCTGCATGCTGTGGGGAAGGCCCCAGCCCGCGTCCACGGCCGCCCGGGAGGCACCCACCACACCGCCGATGGCATCCGCCAGTTCCTCAAGGATCTTGAAATTGGCGCCGTCCTTCATGCCGCGGCCGCCGCTCACGATGACGTTCGCTTCGCTGAGGTCCACCTTGCCGCTGGCCTTGGCGAGGATCTCCTTCACCACGGACTTGAAGTCCCCAACGGGGGCCGGCAGAGCCTCGGTGGCGCCCGCACCGGCCTTCTCGGCGGCGGGGAACACATTTGGGCGGGTGGTGGCGACCTGGATCGCGCTGGAGAAAGTGGTGGTGGCGAAGGCCTTGCCGGCGTAGACGGGCCGCACGGCCTGCAGTTTGCCATCCACCATGGAGAGGCCGGTTACATCCGAGGCGTAGCCGGCGACCAGGCGCGCGGCAGCGCGGGGAGCCACGTCCTTGCCCACGGCGGTGGCGGCGGCCAGGAGCACCGTGGCGCCCTTGGCCTTCACGGCATCGGCGAGAACGGTGGCGAAGGCGTCGCTGGAGTAGGAGGCCAGGATGGCGCTTTCGGCGGTGAGGATCACGTCGGCGCCGAATTTGGCAGCTCCGGCGGCGCCCGCGCAGGAGGCGCCCGCGAAGAGTGCGCCGAGCTTCTTGCCGGAGGCATCGGCCAGGCGGCGGCCTTCGCTGAGGGCCTCCATGCTGGGTTTGCGGATCTGGCCGTCCTTCAGTTCACAGAACACGAGAATCATGGATGTCATCCTTTCGAAATCGGATCAGTCAGCGGAGGAGAACCGGCTAGAAGACCTTGGCTTCATCCTTGAGGGCCTGGAGCAGGGCCTGGGCCTGGGCGGCGGGTTCGCCGTCCAGCTTGCGACCGGCCGGGCGCTCCGGTGGAAGGGCCAGGGCGCTGATCTGGGCTCCGGGGATGGCGGGTGCGGTGTCCAGCTCCTCGATGGTCTTCTTCTTGGCTGCCATGATGCCTTTGAGGCTGGCGTAGCGCGGCTCGTTGAGGCCCTTCTGCGCGGTGATGACCGCGGGCAGTGCGCCCTCGACGATCTCGGAACCACCTTCGATCTCGCGCTCGGCCTTGAAGGTGCCTTCGCCGAGTTCCAGCTTCACAATGACGTTGGCCTGGGCTACACCGAGCAGTTCGGCCAGCATGGGGCCCATGGCGGCGTTATCGCCCCCGAGGCCCTTGTTGCCGCAGAGGATCAGGTCGAAGCCCTTGTCCTTGGCGTAGGCGGCGATCATCTGCGCCACGGCGAAAGCATCGCCCTGGCCGTCACCCTTCAGCAGCACGGCGGCGTCGGCGCCCAGCGCCAGCGCGTTCTTCAGCACGTCCTTGGCCGCATCGCCGCCCACGGAGAGGGCCGTCACCTCGGCGCCCTTGCCTTCCTTGATGCGAACGGCCTCTTCCAACGCGTATTCATCGTAGGGGCTGGTGATCCACTTCACGTCGGCGGGATCGAGGGATTTCCCGTCTGCGGCGACTTTGATCTTGGACTCAGTGTCGGGGACCTGTTTGAGGGCGACGAGGATCTTCATGGGCGCTCCCTGATGCGTCATGGACAGGCCGGCTGAAACCGGCGAAAGGGGAATTCTAGCGCGGGGCTGCCTTCCACCCTACTGGGCTTTGACGATCTTTGTGCCCGGAATCACGGGCTTGTCTTCCGGTAGGTTGCGGCAACCCCCAGGGAGGGTTCGCCAGGCTTCCGGTATGGTGGTCTGATCATGCCCGACATCACCCCGATCTTCGATGGAGCCCTCGTCCTCACTGGAGGTGGAACCGGCGGGCACTTCTTCCCGGCTTTGGCCTTGGCGGAAGGGGCCCGTCGGCGCTGGCCGGATCGGGCCATCACGTTCGTGGGAGCGGCTCGGGGCATTGAGGCTCGGGAACTCCCAGTAAGCCCTTGGCTCCACCTGCTGCTGGATGTGGAGGGATTTCTGGGCCGGTCGCCGCTGCGGGCGGTAAGGTCGGCCTGGAAACTCAGGCGCGCCACGGCCCACTTGAGGGCCCTGTGGCGCCGGGAACGCCCCTGGGCGGTGATCGGCACCGGCGGCTATGGCGCCGCCCCGGCGCTGCTGGCCGCACGGTCCATGGGTATTCCGTATTTTCTGCACGAAAGCAACGCCGCCCCGGGGGCGCTGGTGAAACTGGTCGCACCGAAGGCACGGCGCGTCTGGTGCGGCCTGGAGGCGGTGCGCCCGCTGCTGCCTGGGGCCGACTGCCGGGTGGTGGGCACTCCGGTGCGCGATGCCTTCCTCCGGGAGTTCCGGCCCGTGGACGCGTTGACGCCACCGTTCAGGCTGTTGGCGCTGGGGGGGAGTGGCGGCGCCCGAGCCCTCAACGAGGCGCTGCTGGAGGCTGCGCCTGCATTGCTGGAGGCCGCACCAGTGTGGGAGATCCTCCATCAGGCCGGGCCATCGGAATTCGAGCGGCTGAAGGACCGTCCCCGCCATCCGCGCCATGCCTTGGTCCCCTTCATCGTCCGCATGGACGAGGCCATGGAATCGGCCGGCCTCGTGCTGAGCCGCTCCGGGGCCAGCACCTGCGCGGAACTGAAGGCCGCGGGTCGGGGGGCGGTCCTGGTGCCTCTGCCCACCAGCGCCAACGGCCACCAGCGCATGAACGCCCTGGCCATGGCTTCGGAAGGGCGGGCCGCCGTCGTCGAGCAGGGCGCGGATTTCCCCTGGCGTCTCAAGGATGCCCTCGGGCCACTCATGGCGGACGGGGTGGCGCGCAGACTCCTGTCCGGACCGCCAGAACCCAACCGGGCCGTGGATCTCTGTCTGGATGACCTGGAGGCCTACTTCGGTTTGCGGGGTTCGGCCAGCCAGGCGACCACGACGGAGATGAAGTAGAGGCCCAGCAGGACGATGCTGAAGAAAATCGTGGTCACCACCACGTCGCCCGGTGTGAAGAAGGCGCTGAAGATGAGGATGGCCATGGTGGCGTGGCGCCAGTACTTCAGCATCAGCCGCGAGGTTACGATCCGGAACTTCGCCAGGAAGAAAAACAGGACCGGCAGCTCGAACATCACGCCAGTGATGAGCGTGGTGGAGATGAACAGATCCAGATAGTCCGACACGTGGAGATTGGCGCGCAGCCCTGCGGAAGCGGCCTCCTGGAACAGGATGTCGCCCAGGAACTTGAAGGCCTGGAAGTAAGCGAAAGTTGAGCCCGCCAGGAAGCAGCCTGAGGTCACGACCACGAATGGGATGACCAGGCGCCGCTCCTTAGGTAGCAGGCCCGGCCGGATGAAGGCCCACAGCTGGTAGAAGAGCAGAGGCGCGGCGGCGAAGGCGGCGGCCCAGAGGGATAGCCGCATCATGCTAAAGAAGGGTTCGGTCAGGTCCGTGAAGGCGAAGGGCTGGAGATCGGAAATGGCCTTGCCGGTCTGCCGCGACATGGCTTCCAGGAAGGGCCTCTGGGCCCAGGTCCAGAGTTTGAAACGGAAGGCATAGGTGACGGCGAAGCTCACGGCGACAATGAGCAGCGAGCGCACGATGCGGACCCGCAGCTCCTGTAGGTGTTCCCAGAAGCTCATCTTGTCGGGCGGCGTGACTGGAAGCGTCATGGTCCCCAGGGGAAGAAAGAGACCGGCCTCCCGAGGGAGGCCGGCCGGTGGAGGGCCTTCTGGCCTACTTCTTGTCCTTGTCGGCGGGAGGAGCGGCGACATCTTCCTTCACGGAATCCGTCAGCTCGCGGCTGGCCTTCTTGAACTCCTGGATGCCCTTGCCCAGGCTCTTGCCCAGTTCTGGCAGGCGGGAGGGGCCGAAGAAGATCAGCAGCGCGATGCCGATCAGCAGGATTTCCATCATTCCGAGGTTGCCCATGGGTGCTCCGTTCGCGGGTGATAGGGGTTCAGGGTCTCAGGTCCGCCAGCGTTACGCCGTCGGGGAGGTCGAGTTCCATTCTAAGCAGGGCCTGCCCGTGGGTCTTGCCCTGGGCGTCGGTTTTCACACTTTCGCTGCCGCCCCCGCCCAGCGAATCATGAAGGATAAAGTTGATGGCCTTGAGGTTAGGGACTTCAAAACGTTCAACACTACCTTTGCATATGGTTGAAAAGTGATGTTTGACACGCTCTGCGGTAAGTGCCTGTTGCAACAGGCGGAACCCTGCGTCGGTATAGGCGATCAACCCCACGTTGGAACCGTCACCCTTGTCGCCGCTGCGGGCGTGGGCAATGTCTTCGAGCCGGATGCGCATCAGTTGGCCTCCACGGCGCGGCGGCCCAGGGAATGGTAGGTCCAACCTTTGGCCTCCATGATCTCGGGGCGGAAGAGGTTGCGGCCGTCGAAGATGCGGCGGGCCTTCAGGGCCTTGGCAACGGCCTCCAGGTCGGCGCCGCGGTACTGGGCCCATTCCGTGGCGATGAGCAGAGCATCGGCGCCCTCGCAGGCGGCCAGGGGGGTCCCGGCGTAGCGGACCTTGTCGCCGATTTTCGCCTTCACGGCCTCCATGGCGGCGAAATCGTGGACGACCACCTCGGCGCCCAGGTTCACCAGGCCTTCGATGAGCTCCAGGGCCATGCTCTCCCGGATGTCATCGGTGTCCGCCTTGAAGGCGAGCCCCCAGAGGGCGAAGCGCCGGCCTTTGAGCGGGGCGGGGACACCGGCCTTCACGCCGAAGTGGGCCTTCACTTTGCGCAGGAGCACCTGTTTCTGGTGGCGGTTGGCCTCCACGGTGGCAGTCAGGGTCATCATGGGTTGTCCATATTCCCGTCCCACTTTCAGCAGGGCCTGGAGGTCCTTGGGGAAGCAGGAGCCGCCGAAGCCGGGGCCGGGGTTGAGGAAGGCTGGCCCGATGCGGTGATCCGCGCCGATGGCCGTCTTCACGTGGTCCACGTCCGCGCCCACGGATTCGGCCAGGTTGGCGATCTCGTTGATGAAGCTGATGCGCAAGGCCAGCATGGCGTTGGCGGCGTACTTGGTGAGTTCGGCGCTGGGCGGATCCATGCGGAACCATTTGCCGCCGCTGCGGTCCAGGAAGGGCTGGTAGAGGCCCTTCATCACGGTCTCGGCATGGTCCGTCCGGCAGCCCACCACCACGCGGTCCGGCTCCAGGAAGTCGCGGATGGCCGATCCCTCCCGCAGAAATTCGGGGTTGCTCACCACTTCGAAAGGACGATCAGTGTGGGCTGCGATCTCCGCGTGGACCCGCGCCGCCGTCCCGACGGGCACGGTGCTCTTGTCCACCACGATGAGGGGCTTGGCATCCTTGGCGCGCAGGGCCATGGCCTCGCCGATCTGGCCGGCCACCGCCAGCACGTATTTCATGTCGGCGCTGCCGTCCTCGCTCTGCGGCGTGCCCACGCAGATGAAGGCGGCGTCAGCCTCGGCGATACCCGCCTTGAGGTCCGTGGTGAAACGCAGGGCGCCGGAGGCCAAGTGCTTCGCGAGGAGGTCGTCCAGCCCCGGTTCGAAGATGGGGGACTCACCCCGGGCCAGGGTGGCGACCTTCGTCGCGTCCACATCCACACCGAGGATGCGGTGGCCCGCTTCCGCGAAGCAGGCGGCGGCCACGAGCCCCACGTATCCCGACCCGATGACCAGCACCTGCATGGCGTCCTCGCGCAAAGGCATCAGTGTAGCGTCTTCCGCGCTTGGTATCATTTCCTGAACGGAGGCAGCATGGCGATCCTGGCGGCACCCACGGGCAACGAGGTCAACCTGCTGGAGGTGATGCTCCATGCAGGCCCCGTCTCCAAGTCGGTGCTGGTGATCCTCACCACCTTTTCGCTCTTGAGTTGGGTCGTGATCATCCGGAAGGCGCTGCTCTACCGCCGGAGCCGGGCGACATCCGAACGCTTCCGCGGTGCCTTCAAGCGGGCCACAGACTGGCGCGAACTGAAGCAGCAGGTGGAACGGTTCGCCCTGAGCCCGCTGGCTGGCCTCTTCGTGGCGGGCTACGGCGAAGTGACGTACCAATTGCGCCAGGTGGGGGCCGACGGACACCCCCAACTCCGCAGCATGGAGGCCGTGGAGCGCAGCCTCCAACGGGCCAGCGTGGTGGAGATGGGCCGCCTGGAGCGATCCCTGGGCGGCCTGGCCACGGTGGCGGCCGTGAGTCCCTTCATCGGCCTCTTCGGCACCGTCTGGGGCATCATCGACGCGTTCCGGGGCATCGGCGCCACGGGCAACGCCAACCTCGCCACGGTGGCCCCCGGCATCTCCGAGGCCCTGGTGGCCACGGCCATCGGCCTGGTGGCGGCCATCCCCGCGCTCATGGCCTACAACTTCTTCCAGGGCCAGCTGAAGCAATTCCAGACCGAACTCGACGATTTCTCCCTGGAGTTCATCAGCCTTTCCGAGCGGAACTTCACCTGAACACACCACGCCTGCCTCTATCCCTGGACTGGGAGGACTGGTTCCAGCTCTGCTGCCCGCCCTTTGACAGGCCCGACGCCCTGGATCGCTTCGAGTGCCGGCTGCCGCTGGTCACGGAGCGGTCGCTGGCCTTTTGCGCGGAACTGGGCGCTACGGCCACCTGGTTCTGCCTGGGGGACCAGGCCCGGCGCCATCCCGAGCTGCTGAGACGCATCGCCGCGGCCGGCCATGCCATCGGCCTGCACGGGCTGACGCACCGCCGGGCCTTCGACATGGACCGGGCCGCCTGGCGCAGCGCGGTGCGTGATGGCAAGGCCCTGCTGGAAGACCTCAGCGGCTGCCCTGTGGTGGGCTACCGGGCCCCGGAGTGGAGCCTGCGTGGTGCGGCTGCGGACTGGTGGCAGGATCTCCCGGAGCTCGGATTCCACTACGATTCCAGCCGGGTGCCCCTTGCTGTCATCGGGGACCCCGCGGCGCCGCGGCGCCCCTACCGGCTGACCGAAAGCCTATGGGAACTACCGCCTCCTGTGCTCTGGTCCGGGCCGGTCCGCATGCCACTCTGGGGCTGGGGCCCGAGGGTGCTGCCCTACGGCCTGGTCCGGCGGGCCCTGGAGGACCTTGCACTCGAGGACGCGGGTACGCCTCTGGTGCTGCATCCCTGGGAACTGGATGCGGAACAACCCCGGCTTGCGGGCATTTCCCTGGGCCACCGTTACACCCATAGCATCGCGCTCCGGGGCTATGGAGGCCGTTTGCGCGAGTTGCTGACGGGTTTCCGCCTTACGACACTGGATGCATGGGTGGAGTCTCAATGAAGGGGGCGCCGATCATTCTGCTCGCGCCTTCGGAGGACAAGGCCAGCGGAGGGATCCGTGGCCGCCTAGCGGAGACGACCGCTCAGCGCTGGGTGCGGGAGCGCCTAGTGGCCCTGGCGAAGACCGGATCGCCGGAAGCCTTGAGGAAGGCCTTCGGCGTGAAGGAGCTGGCCTTGGACAAGGCTCGCAGCGAAGCTTTGGCATTGGCCCGGCCCGTGCCGCTGCTGCCGGCCCTGGCGCGCTATACGGGGGTGGCCTTCCAGGCGCTGGATGCGACTAAGTTGCCGCTGGAGGCCTGGAAGCAGGTATTCATCCTGTCCAACCTCCGGGGCCTGGTACGCGGCGACGAGTCGGTACCACCCTACAAGCTCAAGTTGGGCGCCATCCCCGGGTTGAAGACCCACTGGCGGAAGGCGCTGCCCGCGCAGCTGGAGGCCCTCCCCGAGGGCCCCGTTTGGGAGCTGCTGCCCGGCGACTTCGCCGATCTGTTGAGGGGCTGGGATCGGCCCAGGCACACGGTGGAGATCCTGGATGCCCGCGGCAAGGCTATCAGCCATTTCTCGAAGAAGTACCGGGGGCTGGTGGCGCGCTGGCTTCTGCTCCACGGGCAGGGTGATCCCCGCAAGGTGCTGAAGGGCCGGATTCCGGGCTGCCAGTGGGCTGGGGTGGACGAGAATGACCGGGGCGGCCTGGTCCTCCGGCTGTTGGTGGAACCATGAGCGACGATTGCAACCGCACCCCCTTCTGGCAGCGCCAGCCCCAGCTTCCCCTCGAGATCCAGCGGTTCTTCCAGGTCCGCATGGAAGCCGCGCTGGGCGATCCGGAGGCCCGCCAGGTTCTGGTCTGGCCCACAATCCTCGGGGCCCCGGCCCTGCGGAAGGCCCATCCAGACGGCGTTCCTGAGGCCGAGTTGCTGGGTCACGCGGCTCGGATGCTGAGTGCCTTGGGTCACCACGACCCCGTTGCCGCCTGGCAGGCTCACCTGACCGCTTGGCCGGACACTGCGGAGTCCAGCACCACAGGCTGGCGGCCCGCCACCGCCTGGGGTGCCTGGGGTCCCCTGGTGAGCCTGCGCTGCGGGTGGCAGCTGGCGGCCCTTACGCCGCTGCCCCTGGGTGCCCGCTACCCACTCGCCTGCAGCGTGTCCCTCTTCAACCACGGTCTCTACCACGAGTGCCACGACGCCCTGGAACCTCTTTGGGATGTCGCGGAGGGAGATCTGAGAGGGCAGCTCCAGGGCCTCATCCTACTGACCGGTGGCTACCACCATCTCCAGCAGCACAACCTGCGGGGCATGATGGCTCTCTGGGAGGAGGGCGTGGGCCGCCTGAAGACCTGCGGCGGGCGCATCGCCACACCTTGGGGCGAGGTGCGGGCCGAGGTCGCGCTGGACCTGACGGCCCGTCGGCTAGACCATGGGAGGCACGCAAAGAATGGCGGGGACCTGTCGGCGTTGTGGGCCCTGGACCGCCCCACCTGGGAGCTGGCATGAAGGATGTGGCCGATCTGCTGATATTGGGTGCGGGCATCGCTGGATGTTCTGCGGCCCTGCGCGCGGCGGACCAGGGCGTCTCGGTGGTGCTGGTGGCCAAGGACGAATTGGGCGGTAGCAACACCGCGTGGGCCCAGGGCGGCATCATCGGCCAGCCTCCGCCGGAGGAGGGCGATTCCCCGGACCTGCTGGCCTCGGACATTGAGGCGGCGGGTGCGGGCCTGTGCCGACCCGAGGCGGTGCGCCAGCTGGCGGAGGAGGGACCCAAACTCTGCCGGAGTTTCCTCTGGGAACGGCTGGGCGTGCCCTTCGACCTGGGGACCAACGGGACACCCGATCCCACCGCCGAGGCGGCCCACAGCGCCCGGCGCATCTACCACGCCAAGGACGCCACGGGGCTGGCCATCCAGACCGCCCTCAGCGAAGCCGTACGGAAGCACCCGAATATCCACTTGCGAGAGCGCCTCTGTCTGGTGGACCTCATCACCAGCCCTCACCACTGTGTCAGCCCGGCGCGGGTCTATGAGCCCATCCGCGTTCACGGCGCCTACCTGTTCGATCCCGCCACGGGCGAGGTGGAGGGGCTCCTGGCCCGGCGGACACTACTGGCCACGGGCGGCCTCGGCTACCTGTACCTGCACACCACGAATCCCGCCGGGGCCACCGGAGACGGCCTGGCCGCGGCCTACCGGGCCAGCGCTCGCATCGTGAACTGCGAGTATCTCCAGTTCCACCCCACGACCCTCTATGTGCCCGGCAAACCCCGGACCTTGCTGACCGAGGCCCTGCGGGGCGAGGGCGCGCAGTTGTTGAACCGCAAGGGTGAACGCTTCATGGCGAAGTACGCGCCCGAGCACATGGAATTAGCCCCCCGCGATGTGGTGAGCCGGGCCATCTTCCAGGAAATGGCGGTCAGCGGAGAATCCTGCGCCTACCTGGACTTGGCCCCCGTGGCCGCGAAGCTGAACCTGGACGAGCATTTCCCCACGATCATGGCCGCCTGCCACGCCGAGGGCATTGATCCACACCGCCAGCCCATCCCTGTGGTGCCCGCCGCCCATTACTTCTGCGGGGGTGTGCTGGTGGACCTGGAGGGCCGCACCAGCCTGCCGGGGCTCTTCGCTGCCGGGGAAGTATCCTGCACGGGGCTCCACGGAGCCAACCGCCTGGCCTCCACGAGCCTGCTGGAGGGCCTGGTCTGGGGCTTCCACGGTGCCGACGCCGCGGTGCGGGAATTGCGGGAGACGGTGGATCCGGATCCCGGCGAGCTGGCCTCCTGGCGCATGCCAGAGGAATCTGAGGAGACGGATCCTCTGCTCATCGACCAGGACTGGCGCCTCATCCGAAGCACCCTCTGGAACTATGCGGGCATCGTCCGCAGCAGCGCCCGCCTGGAGCGGGCCAAGGCCGACCTGCACTACCTGGCCCACCGCATCGAGCGGTTCTACCACGAAGCTCCCCTCAGCCGCGAGCTGCTGGAGCTACGCAGCGGCATCCTATGCGCTCGCCTGATCCTCAACGCCGCCCTCCAGAACCCCGAAAGCCGCGGCTGCCATTACCGGGTGGATTGATGCGCTCGTAGATTCAGACTGGCCAGGCCCCCGCGCCTTCGCGGAGAAGGATCGGTTCCTCGGTGCTGAGGTCCAGGATGGTGCTGGGAACCCCGAGGGGTTGGCCGCAGTCCACCACCATGTCCAGGGCATGGCCCTGTTCCTCCTCGATCTCCCAGGCGGTGTTCAGGATCGGCTGGTCCGGCAGGGCGACGCTGGTGGTGATGATGGGCTCGCCGAGCAGGGTGACGAGCGCGTGGCAGAAGGGTTGGTCTGGGATGCGGAGGCCCACCACCTGCTTGTTCTGGAGGTAGCGCGGCACCTCGCGGCTGGCAGGCAGGAGCACGGTGTACGGGCCCGGCAGCAGCTGCTTGAGGATGCGGAACGTGGGCGTGTCCAGGTGGCGGGTGTAGCGGCAGAGCATCTCCATGTCAGAGCACAGGATCGACATGGGTTTCTTCGGGTCGCGCCCCTTGATCTGCTGGACACGGTCCACAGCCTTCTTGCGCGAGGCCAGGCAGCCCAGGCCGAAAAGGGTATCCGTGGGGTAGGCGATGACGCCGTCCCGTTGCAACAGCTCCGCGATGCGCTCGAGGTGGCGCAGCTGGGGCGTGTCGGGATGGAGCGTGAGGATCATGGCAGGGCGTCCAGGGCCGTCCACCGCGCCCGGCCCCGGGACGGATGGTCCTGTGGGCGCTGGAAGAACCGCTCCGCCAGGGCCGGATTGAGGGCCGCGGCCACGCCGCTCCGCCGCGTCTGGAGGGTCATCAGCGCTACCACAGTGAGGCTGTCGGTGATTTCGCCGCCCAGCACTCTGCGCAGGCAATCCTGAAAGGGTTCGCGATGGAGCATCAGCTCTTCGTCATCCTCGGCATGGTGGCCTTCGGCGCCGCTGAGGCCCGTGGCGAGAAAGAGGAAGGCCTCCTCCTCCGTGGAGGAGTTGCTGGTGTGGAAGAAGGCCAGGGGCTCCCAGACCTGGGCCGCGAGGCCGGCCTCCTCGGCCAGTTCCCGCCTCATGGCTTCGAAGGGGCTTTCCGAGATATCGCCGCCGCCTTCGGGGATCTCCCAGGAATAGGCTTCCAGCGGGTAGCGCCATTGGCCCACCAGGATCACGCGGTCCTGGTCATCCAGAGCGAGCACGCCGCAGGCGGTGCGGTGAAAGCCGCAGACCGCGTAGCGACCTTCGGCGCCCTTGCGATGGCTGAAGCGGTCCTCGCGGATGCGGATCCAGGGCGAGTCGTACACGAACCGCCGGTCAAGAACGGTGTACGGGTCCGGATGCTCGGGCCGGGGCAGGGGGGCGAGGTCCATGCCTTTGAACATAGCAAAACGCCCGCTGGTGTGTGGCCTCTCTCGGGGAGGAGAAAAGAAGAAGCCCGGCTTGGCCGGGCTTCTTCGCGGGGGTCCGGGGGTGTGCGCGCAGCGCAGAACCCCCGGAGGATATTAACGACGCAGGCCGAGGCGCTCGATCAGAGCGGCGTAGCGCTCCTTGCTCTTCTTCTTGAGGTAGTCGAGCAGGCGGCGGCGCTGGCCAACCATGATCATGAGGCCGCGGCGGCTGTGATAGTCCTTGGTGTGGATCTTGAAATGCTCGGTGAGGTCATTGATGCGCTTGGTGAGGATCGCGACCTGCACCTCGGGCGAGCCCGTGTCCGACTCGTGCTGCTTGTAGTCGTCGATGATGATCTTCTTCTGGTCAACGTTCAGGGCCATGGTGGCTCCTTTTCGGGGGATCGCCCGTCACCCTGCTGCCAACGCTTCGCGTTGCCAGTATCGCCTGCGGCGAAGACTCTCAGTCCCGTACCGAGAGTGGGTCGAACTTGGAGGAGGCCAAGTACCTTTTTGTTTTCAACGACCATTTTTTTGCCGGCGGCGCCGGCGAGAAAATGGTGCGGATAGAGGGACTCGAACCCCCACGTCTTGTGAACACTAGTACCTGAAACTAGCGCGTCTACCAATTCCGCCATATCCGCTTGAAAGACCGTTCCGGGACCCGCAGGTTCCGGACATGCCGAACTCCAAGGCTAGCGTGGTCCACGCTTCGAGGCAACAGCGATTCTTGAAACGGGCCGTGGTTTACCACTCGCGGTAGGGGACACCATTCATGCCCTTGCCCGATGAAAGGCTGTAGACGTCGTAGACATGGCCGCCGCCCCAACTGGTGCTGTTGGCGTCGTCACTGGTATTCCGGAGACCCCACTCCGCCTTGCCGGTGAAGGGGTCCAACGGAATACGACGGAGGAAGCGCACCTTACGGCTAAGGGAGCCGGCCGCGGGGACGCCCTCCACCAGGACCTCGAGGCTTTCGGGATAGAAGTTCGCTTCCGCGGGGGGGGCCTTGATTTTCTGCTGTTCGGCCTGTTTCTTGTACTCGTCGATGGCCAGCCGCATCTCGCGCAGATCCCGGCGCAGCTCCATCTCCTTCTCGCGCTTGAGGCCGTTGCGGACCAGGGGTACCGTCGCTGAGGCAAGGATCATCAGTACGGTGGCTGTAACCACCAACTCCAGCAGGGTGAATCCACCTTGCCGGCTCACTGCACCGTCACGAGGGCGTTGGACCAGCGCCCGGAGATGGGAGTGGTACCCGCGAGGAACTGCCCGCTCTGGATGAGCACCGGCGCGTTGCCTGGGGTGAGGCCCACGATATCGAGGATCGCCAGCTGACCACTATCCACGCCCGAGCTGTTGCGCTTGAACACGAGCTTCAGTGCGCCGTCTTTCCCAGGGAACTGCTCCAGGCTGCCGCCTTCCGTGGTGATGAAATCGCCGGGCACCACCGAGCCCAGCTTGAGGCCGGGAGGCAGGCGGAGCTCCAGCGTGCCGGAGCTGAGTCCCTTGCCCCCGCTGACGGTGAGGCCGATCTGGACCTTCTCGCCAGTCTTGATCTCCGAGGCCACGGGGGACATGAAGATCACGAGGTCGGAGGAGGCCGGGGGACGCTGATCATCGGCGGGACCATCAGGTTTCTTGTCCTGGATGGCATCGGTCGGGGCGGGATTGGTGGGCGCGGGGGTCGCGGGGGCGGTCTGGGCAGGACCCGGCTGGGCGGGAGCGGCGGGGCCGGCGACCGGCGCGGGGGCGCTCTTCGGGGCCTTGGCCGCGAATTGGCCCGTCTGGGAGGCGGCCTCATCGGGGTTGAAGGCGGCCATGTCCTGGTCGGTGATCACGGGCTTCCGCACCAGGACCGCGCGGATGGTGAGGATCACGTCGGTCTTCGCCTTGCTGTTGCGGGTGTTGCCGGTCAGCCGCCCGATGAAGGGGATGTCGGCCAGGCCCCAGATGCCCTGGAGGCTCTTCTGCTCCTCATCCTTCAACAGGCCACCGAAGATGGCCGTCTCACCGTCGCGCAGGCGGGCGGAGGTGATGATCTCCCGCTTGCCGAGGTCGGGGCGGCCCGGGGTGGAGCCGGACTTCAGGGTGGTGACGAGGCTGTTGATCTTGAGGGTGATCTCACCGTTGTGGTGGACGCGGGGCTCCACCTTGATCTTCACGCCCACATCCTCGTAGGAGAAGGAGGTCTGGCCCACGCCGCCCAGCAGAGAGGAGGCGCTGTTGGTGCCGGTGGTGCCGGTGGTCGGCAGGGACAGTTGGCTCTGGGTGGTGGAGATCTTTTCGCCGATGTTCACTTCGCCGGTTTCGCCGGAAAGCACCCGCACGTTGGGGCTGGCCACCAGGCGCGCATCGCCGTTGCCCTTGAGGAAATCCAGGGCGAGGTTGGGGAACAGCACCCGGATGTCGGCGGTGTGGATCTTGGTGAAGCCCGAATTCGTGTTCATGCCCGAGGTGTTGTTCACCGTGGTGGCGCCCATGCGGTAGGTGCCCGAACTGTCGGAGGCGTTGATGACCGGCAGCAGGCCCACCTGCTCCAGGCTGTTCTCGGTCACTTCCATTAGCTCGAGGTAGACCATCACCTCGGCCTTGGCCTTGTCGAGGCTGCGGATCACCTGGTCGACGACGGTCAGCTCCAGGGGCTTGGCCTTCACGATGATGGCGTTGATGCGCTTGTCCGTGAACACTCGCAACTGGGGATTGAGGGTGGTGAGGGTGGCCCGCAGTTCGGTGGGATCGGCATTGGACAGGTAGTAGGTCTTGAGGATCTGGTTCTCGTACTGATCACGATTCTGCGGCGTGGCCTTGAAGACCATGATGGTGTTCCTGTCGATCACCTTGTAGAACAGGTCGTTCTGCAGCATCAGGGTGTCCAGGATGCGCTGGAAGGGCAGGCCCCGCAGGTCGATGGAGATGCTCTGATCCTGGAAGGAGGTGTGGGCGATGATGTTCACGCCGGAGGCGCGGCTGAGGGTGGCGAAGATCTCACGCAGGCTGGTACGACGGCTGAAGTTCAGGTCGATGCCCTCGATGGACCGCGGGTTCAGCTGCACGGCATTCACGGTGTCGGCCTTGGCTTTCATGGCTTCGAGGTCGTCGGCGGAATCAGCTTCGGCCTTGTCCCGGGCGACTTTCTGTTCCAGGCGGATGAGCCAGTCCTGGGCGATCTGGTTGTCCGGATCGAGCACCAGGGCCTTCCGCACTTCCATCAGCACCGTGTCATTCATGCCCCGCTGTTCCGCCTGTCGGGCTGCGGCAAGATGTCCTTCTGAGGCGCGCTGGGAGGCACGCTTGATGCCGATGCGGGCCTTGGTGTTCGACGGATCACTGCGCAGGACCTCACGGTAGGCCGCCACGGCGTCGTCATAGCGGGCCTCGTCGAAAGCCTGATTGGCCTTGTGCAGGCGGCAGCCCACGGCCAGGAGCAGGATCGCGGTGGCGGCCAGGAGTTTCCGGACAGGAGCGAAGGAGGAAAGCGGCATCGTGGGCATCCTTCGGGTCAGAATTGATTGACGGGCGCGCCGCCGGAGGCGTCGCGGGCCTCCAGGACCATCCGCAGGTCTGGGTACTTGGTGTTCTGGAATTCGGCGCGGGTCTCAAGGATGGAAACCAGCTTCCAGCGTTCTCCGAGGAGGGTTCCCTGGACCAGTGTCACGGGTTCCTCCCCCTTCATGAAGGCACCCACCAATCCGGAGGGGCTTCCCTTGAAGAAACCCAGGTAACGGAGATCCTGGGGCCTCGTCGCGAACTCGGAGGCCTTCATCTGGGCCAGCCGCTGGCGCTCCAATTCCTCGGGAGTGGGAGGCGGCGGAGGCGGTGGCGGCTTCACCTTGGCCGCCGGAGGCGGCGGCGCCTCGAAGAGAAAGAGGTCGCGCTGAACCTTGGCGCTGGGCGGCAACTCGCCGGCGCGGTCCAGGGCGGCCAGATCGGGGAGCTTGCGCAGACCCTGGAGTTGGCGCGCGTCCAGGCTGGTGCTGGCTCCCGCGGAGACGGCGCGCTTCGCCCTGGGCGCATCCGGCGCCAGGATCGTATAGAGCGCGTAGGCCAGGACCAGGGCGAAGGCCACGAGGGCGGCCTGGGTCCGGCGATTGCCACGGAGTTCCTGGCCCATGGACCGGAAGTCGAAGGCGCGGGCGGGTGCGCTCATGCCTCTTCCTCGCGATCCGACGTACCGGCCTTGCGGAAGGCCCGGAGCACGATATCGAGCCGGGCGCCCTCGGGGCTCTCCTCCAGGCGGCCATCCCGCACGGCGAAGGGCAGGCCAGAGCCTTCAAGCTCGAGCATGAAGGCCTTGTGGCTGGCATAGACACCAAGGGCCACGAATTCCACATCGACAGCTTCCAAGTTCGAGCCACGAGTGCCCTCCTGACTGGGCAGGCCATATTTCACGGTCTGGAGTCGGAGGCCATGTTTCTTGGCCAGCTCATGCAGGGTCTTGCTGAGGCTCCACTGGAGTTCACCGGCGGAGCCCCGGGGCAGGCGGCCCTCCAGGTCGGTGAGGGTGTCCTGGCCCCGGCGGATGCGATCCGCCAGCTGTTGGAGTTCCTGGAGCTGTTGCACCTGTTGGTTTCGGTTGAGCTCGGCCTCCCGCTTAGCCTTCAATTTCTGGGCCAGCTGCTGGGAGGCGTCCGGGAGCAGGAAGAACGCCACGCCAATGCCCAGCACCAGCCCCAGGGCGCCCAGCACCAGGCGGAGACGGCTCGCGCGCAGGGGGCTGCTCATCGGGGGGGTCTCCTGGAAAAGCGCGAGCCTCTGGGCGGACGCACTTCCTCGTCGTCCCCGGTGATCGGGCGGGCCTGGTTCCCCTCCTTGCCGCCCTGGATCAGGGGGCTCACGGGGGTGGTCGGCGGCGGGGCCAGGGGCGAGGGCCGGGCGGCCGGGATTGGCGAGGTCGGCGCGGCGGGGATCGGCCGGGGGGCTACCGGGA
>Ga0315270_10000051_pt1 | contig 59586 bp, 61 predicted proteins | sample C1_bottom_MG_FD_204932 | JGI IMG/M metagenome (GOLD analysis project Ga0315270, IMG submission 204932) | Sediment microbial communities from Yellowstone Lake, YNP, Wyoming, USA - C1_bottom | ecosystem: Environmental > Aquatic > Freshwater > Lake > Sediment | place: USA: Wyoming | collected... | reverse complement strand
GTGGCCGGGCTGTCGACGTCAGTAATGGTGAGTATGCCGCTGGCGGTCAAGACTGCATTGGTCTCCACTAGGTTGGCGGTGGCGGTGCTGATCACGGCTGGGTCGTTGGTGCCGGTAATGGTAAAAGTCAACGTAGCACTATTGCTGTTAGCAATACCATCATTGGCGGTGTATCTAAACGTTTCCGTCGCCACCACTCCCGTGGCCAATGCTTGCGCCGCTGATCCATTGGCAACATAGCTATAGCTGCCATCACTATGCAAGGTTAAGGTGCCATAGGTTCCGCTTAATGGGCTACCCACGTTACCTGCGTTCGCGCCAAACGCAACGGATGATACCGTCAGCTTATTGCCATCAGCATCGCTATCATTGCTTAGGACCCCGCTGATTGCAGGTATGTTAATGGTCGCATCTTCGTTAACTGCCGCCACATCAGCCACCGCCAGTGGTGCGCTATTGACAACCGCCACATTCACCGTCACGGCAGCACTGTTACTCGTGGTAATCCCATCGCTAGCAACATAGCTGAAGCTGGCTGGTCCGCTGAAGTTAGCGTTCGGAGTGAATGTCACAGTGCCGTTGAGATTTAGTACGGCCGTTCCACCAGTGCCGCTAGTGACCGATGCAATTGACAGGATATTGCCATCCACATCTGTATCGTTGCCCACCAGTTGCGCAACACTATAAGTCACCGGTGTATTTTGAATTGCAGCCAGCGTGTCAGGATTCGCAATAGGTGCGTCGTTACTACCATTAATTGTAATGGTCAGGGTAGTCGTCGCAGTGCCGCCATTGCCATTATCTGCGGTATACGTGAAAGAATCGGTTACGGTCTGGCCCGCTTTCAATTCTTGCACTGCCACACTACTATTATTTAGTGTGTAGGTGTAAATACCCGTGCTGCCAATGTTAACTGATCCATAAATGCCGCTGACTGCTGCACCTACACTGCCTGCATTACCATTAACTGCGCTGACCGTAAGCACATTGTTATTCGGATTGCTATCGTTGCTCAGCACGTTGCCAGTAGCGAAGGTGACGATATCTTCGGTTGCGCTAGCCAAATCTGCCTTCACGACCGGCGTTCCGTTCAAACCACTGATGGTGATACTAAGCGTTGCACTAGCACTACCACCTTGGCCATCGCTGATTTGATAGATAAAGCTATCGGTTAGTTTTTCCCCATTGCCTAGAGCTGCTACCGTTGGGTTTTCCGCATTGACGGTGTAGCTATAGCTGCCATCGTTATGCAGCACTAGAGTGCCGTAAGTCAACGCTTGAGTGCCACTATTGGTGACGCTCAACGGATTGTTTTCAACGTCGGTGTCGTTGCTCAAAACATTGCCGGTAATTGCACTTGTGGCATTTTTAACGATGCCATTGATATCGTTTACAGCGATCGGTGCGTCATTTACCGGTGTCACATTCACGTTCACGGTGTAAGTATTACTACCGCCCTGCCCATCATTCACCGTGTAACTGAAGTTGTCCGTGCCGTTGTAATTAAGATTGGGCGTGTAGGTGTAGCTGCCATTCGCGGCAACGCTCACTGTGCCATGCGTGGCGTTGTTGCCGAGGGCATAGATAATCGGGTCGTTTTCCACGTCACTGGCCGCTGGCAGACTGCCTGTCAACACTGTGTCTTCGCTGGTGCTGACGCTGGTATTGGCTGCAGTCGGAGCATCGTTCACTGCCGCTACGTTCACCGTCACGACGGTGCTATCTGTGTTTTTCGTACCATCGGTCGCCACGTAGCTGAAGCTGGCGATGCCATTAAAATTTGGGTTCGGCGTGAACGTAACGGTGCCATCAGGGTTCAAAACTGCTGTACCCCCAGTGCCACTACTAACTGAAGCGATCGTCAGGCTAGTACCTGTGTCGTTGCCCAGCAATTGGGATGCCAAGAAAGTAGTTTTGGTGTCTTCCGTGCCTGTCACAAGATCTGACCGGCCCACCGGGCCACTAGCACTACTCTCCGTTCCCAGTGTTCCTAGCGACTGTAGCGTTGGTCCAGTAATGGCTTCAGATTCGCTGTTATTAGCGGTGCCGGGCGTAACTTCGCCAGACAGAGTTGTACTTTGGCCTTCAACACCTTCGGCAACGCGCATCAAACGTACAAAGCTAATGCCCGCATCATTTGCCGCACCACCATTGAGACCGGCGGCTGTATCTTCTAATTCGACATTTAGATCACCGCCCTGATTCAAAACCTGGATCACGCGATCGACGTCACTGGCGGCCAACGACGCTTCCGATACCTCAGGGCGTGTGTTCAAGGCCACTTCAGGACCTAAGTGGTACACCTCGTTCGGCAGTACCGACAGCAGGTGCCCGTCCGAAAAAGCCAGTTGCACCTGCCCACCAGGCAGAGTGACAATCGTGTCTCCTTGCAGCAGCACATCACCCGCATGCAAAGGCCGCATTTCGCCGGCAGGGTTGCGGGCAAAGGCTTGGCCTTCGACGGCGATGACACTGGCCACGGCTTGTGGCGTATTCACTTTTGTATCCATGATCTGACCTTATCTGTTATCGCTGGGGCTTGGTTTCAAGCCAAATGTTTGCAGTACGCTTCTTAACGACACCATCCGGGCTGGGCGTATTGGACTGAAGTACAATCAGGCGGTCTTTTTGCTGCGGCCGGTCGTTGATGCTTCGACACCATTGACGACCAGCGACAATTGCAAGCGATCGCGCACGCCCAGCTTGTCGAAAGCGGCCGAGAGATGCGCTTTCACCGTCCGTTCCGTTATATTCATGGCGCGTGCAATTTCCTTATTGGTCGCGCCCTTAGCCACGGCTTGCGCCACTTGCGCTTCGCGCGGACTCAATTCAGCCACGTTATTTGCTACAGTCTGTTGGCTGCTACGGGCGTGCATTGCGCTAAATAGACGCTTGAGTAAATCTTGACCTACCCACAAGCCGCCCTGCTCCACCACCGTCGCCACTTGGCGCAGCAATTCAGGCACAGCCAAGGCATTGCAATAACCGGCGGCACCCGCAGAAAACACCGTCATACCTTCTTCCTCACTCGGCAAGTTACTCAAGATCACCACTGGGCAAGATGGCGCCAGCGCTTTCACTTGCCCAATACGCTCAGCCAAATCCGCAGCCTCCGCAGGCACATGCAACCAAATCACTACCTGCGTATTTGGGATATCAGCAAGGACTGTGCCGGAATTAAAATTCAGCCGGATATCGGCATGGGGAAAAGCATCGCACCAGCGCGACAGGGGCTCGGAGCGATAGCTGAGAAAGAGTTGCTTCACGTGTTTAACGCTCGCTCAAAGCGTAGGACTTGGCTCGCAGTACCGGTTTTAACAAGTAGGACAGAACGCTTTTTTTGCCGGTCAACACATCCACTTCAGCCACCATGCCGGGGATGATCGGCAGATTTTTACCCAGACTGGATTTCAGCGTGCGCACGCGTACTAAGTAATATGAAGTTTTACCGTCCTCATCGAGGATGGTATCGGCGCCAATATGTTCGACTACGCCTTCCAGTCCGCCAAAAATAACGTAATCATAAGCGGTGAAGCGCACCAGGGTTTTCTGCCCCGGGCGTAGGAAGGCGATATCTTTAGGCGAAATGCGTGCTTCCAACAGCAAAGCATCATCCGAAGGCACGACTTCGGCGATTTCTTTACCAGGTTGCAACACACCACCCACAGTATTCACCAGCAAGCGCTTGATGGTGCCCTTGACTGGCGATTTCACTTCGGCGCGGATCACGCGGTCGCTCAACGCAGTACTACCTTCGGACAGGCTGTTCAATTTGGACATGGTTTCGGCCAACTCATTACGCGCCAGATTGCGGAAAGTGATTTCCGTTTCCTGTACCTTACGCGAGGCTTCACTAATGGCGGATTGCACGCGCACCATTTGCGCTGCAGCCTGATCGCGCTCGCCGCGATAGCGCCCGACATCGCGCTCCAAGCGTAACAACTCGACTTCCGACACTGCCCCTGAACTTAGCAAAGGCTTGTTCAGGGTGAGCTCCTTGGAAGTTAATTCATAGCCTTGCGCCGCTTGATCGCGCCGCGAACGAATCTCCACCAGCTCTTGATTGCGCTGTGCCAATTGCTGGCGCGCGATGCCCACTTGCGCATCCAACTCATTGCGCTTGGCTTCATACAGACTGCGTTCCTGTTCTAATAGTTGCGGATCTTCCTTCGCAATTTCGGGTGGCACCAGGAATGGGCTGCCTTCGGCCAAGGCCTTGAGGCGCGCAGCCTTGGTCAGTAAGGCCAAATACTGCACGCGATTTTCGCGCACCGAGGACACGAAACGCGTGGCATCAATACGGAACAACAATTGCCCGACCTCGACCGCCTGCCCCTCATGCACCAAAATTTCCGAGACGATACCGCCATCCACTGCCTGGATGATTTGCACTTGACGCGATGGCGTAACTTTACCGCTGCCGCGCGTGACTTCATCCACTTGTGCAATGGCCGCCCACAACAAGAACACCACCAACAACAGCAGCAACCAGCGCAACAAAAAACGCGCGCGCAACGGTTCCTGCTTTAGGCGCGCCCAATCGGCATCCTGCACCCAATCGACTTCATCGTCCGCCCGCGCTGGCGGTATCCAATAAATAAACAAGCGATCTACCCAACGCTTGCCATAACGGCTCAAGCCCGGCGCCAGCACCGGGTGTTGGTGAAACTGCGGCTTGTCATTTGGCGCTGTCATTTGGCCTTCTCGATGCGCCCTTGACGCAGGGCTTCGATGACTTGCGCCTTGGCGCCGTCGGCAACGATCTTGCCCTTGTCCATGACAATGATGCGTTCGACGATATCGAACAAAGAAGTACGATGCGTAATCACGAGCATGGTTTTGTGTGGGATAAAGTTGCGCAATTGCGTCTTAATATTTTCTTCACTGGAAAAATCCATGGAGCCAGTCGGCTCATCCAACAATAGGATAGGCGGATCATTCACCACGGCACGCGCTATCGCCACGCCTTGGCGTTGACCACCGGACAGCGATTCGCCACGCTCGCCGATCAGCATGTCAAAGCCGCGCGGATGCGCATCGACAAACTCGCGAATGCCGCTGATCTCAGCTGCGGCCAGTAGCGCGACATCGTCCACCTGCGGCGCGGCCATGGTGATGTTGTCGCGCAAGCTGCCGTAGAACAAGGTCAAATCTTGCGGCACATAGCCAATACGGTGGCGCAGTTCGGCGGGGTCAAGCTGACGGCTATCCACGCCATCGATCAAGATCGAGCCGGAGGTCGGTCGGTACAGGCCCAGGATCAATTTCTGCAAGGTCGTCTTGCCGGAACCGATGCGGCCCAAGATCGCGACATGCTCGCCGGGGCGAATATGGAACGAGACATTCTTCAGGCTCAGGTTTTCATCTCCAGGATAGGAAAAGCACACATCCTTGAATTCGATCTCGCCGTTGAAGTGTGGGCGACTGACGAAATTCGCGTCGTCAGGGCGTTCCACTTCTCGCTTCATGACCCCATCAAGCGAAGTCATCGCGGTAATCGCATTGTGGTAGTTGGTCATCAGCCCCGCTACTTGAGCGAATGGCGCCATGGCGCGCGACAGCAACATGGAGCAGGCAATCAAACCACCCATGGTCAGCGAACCCATACCAATGCGGTAAGCGCCGATCACGATCAGCATAATGGTAGAAAATTGTTGCACCCAGAGCGTGCTGTTGACGGTGGAAGCCGCCAGCATGCGCAACTGCGTCGATACCCGCGACAAAAACGCCGCGCTGCGCTCCCACTTGCGCTGCATCGCGCCTTCTGCACCCAACGCTTTGAGCGTCTCCAGACCAACCAACGCCTCGACCAAGCTCGCGTTGCGCATAGCGCCGGCGCGATAAGTCGTTTCTGCCAGTTCGTGCATCTTGCTTTGCACCAGTAGTGCATAGGTCACGACTAGGGTCATGCCGATCAGCCCCGGAAACAGCATGGTCCAGTCGATCCAGGCCATCACCAGTAAAAAAATCAAGGCGAAGGGCAAGTCGATGATGGCTGTCACCGTCGCTGAAGCAATGAAATCGCGGATAGTTTCAAACGAGCGCAGGTTGGATGCGAACGAACCCGCCGAGGCCGGGCGAAATTCCAGGCGCGTGCCCAACACGCGTTCCATGATGCGCGAGGAAAGCTCCATATCGACGCGGCTGCTGGCCAAGTCAATGAAGTAACCGCGCACAGAGCGCAGCAGCAGATCTGCCACTAGCACCAGGGTCACGCCCAAAGCCAACATCCATAGCGTTTCCATCGCCTGGTTCGGCACCACGCGGTCATACACATTCATGGTAAACAGCGGCAAAGCCAGGGCAAAAATATTGATCAGCGCAGCCGCGAGCAAAACATCGCGATACACCGGAAGATTGGACTGCATGGCGCCCCAGAACCAGTGGCGATTTTTGACATTCCCCACTTCCGGCGCGCGGCGGTCAAACCGGAAGCGCGGTCGCGCCAGAATCGCCCGGCCGCTATAACGTGCAGCCAAATCGGTGAGGGACATCTCCAATGCCGCCTCACCCAGTTCCGGTAACACCACCTTGACCGTATCGCGTGCGGCATTCCAAGATAACAGCAGGCAGGCTTGGCGCTCATTTAAAAGCAATACCACCGGCAAAAAAGCATCGTCTAGTTGTTCAAGCGGGCGCTGCACGATCTTGCTGCTAAGCCCGGCGCGACTAGCAGCGCGCGCGAACAACGACGGTGTCAGACGATGCGCCTCCAACGGCAGCCCCGCCACCAGCGCATCCGGCGTACAAGGCCGCTCGTGCAAGCGCGCAAGTACCAGCAAGCAGGCCAACAAAGGATCGGCATGGCGCTGCGCCAAGGCTGCATGCACCCACTCACTCGGCGTAGGTGAACCATCTTGGGAGGCTTCTTGCGGTATTTGCTCTTGGGTCATTCTGCTTTGCTCATCAAAAGGCTTGTGTGTCCACATTCAAGCGTAACAAGTGGACATACCCATAACGACCCCGTACGTAGAAACTTAACGCTGCAGGTATCAGAAATGGTGCGTCAATCAGGTTATTTTACACAGTTACAAAGCCAATTCAGTTCCAAGGTACAGTATATATGGATGCTTTGATGATTACTGATCACGATTCACCTTCTAGCTTCCAAACATAACTTGCCTCGGCAATATTTCCGGTACCGCTGTAGGCCAAGGATTCGCACAAGGAGCTAATCAACACCAACCCACGGCCATGGGCTCTAGGGTTTTCACCTACTTGGCGCAAGTAGTACTCGAAATCAAAACCAGGACCGGAATCTTCGACCCGAATCATGAGTTGCCCACCGGAACTAATTACTGTGTGCTGAAAATGGACTTTAATCGAGCCTTCCTTGAGTTGCGATAAACGCGACTCTTTTTCTTTGTAGTAGACACCAAAGCCGCCCGCGCCTTCCTTTAACGCAGAATCTAGGCGCAGCAGACCATGTTCTAAAGCGTTCAAAAACAATTCCGCCAGCACCATGTAAATACGCTGTTTATGCTGGTGCAAGCGCTGCGTTTCCAACAATACCTGCATCATCACCGGTAGCGGATCATAGCCTTTCAAGGAATCGCAACCGAACTCGAAACTTGCGCTCCAGGCCGATGCTTGGCGTGGCACCAACGTCGTATCGGTGGCTTGTGGATTACCCACGCTGGGATCGACCGTAACCTCAATCAAGGTCACGTCATCACTTTGTTGCTGTGCCCCGCGAAATTGTTCGAGTTCCATCAAGATGCGCTCGAACAGGGCTGAAGGTTCATAGCCACGGGCAAAACATTGCTCCAGTCGCGCTTGACCAAACATCGCTCCTTCCAAATTACGCGCTTCAGATACGCCATCGGTGCAAAGAAATATTCGATCACCAGTTTGCACTTCCATCGAATCGACCTGGCAATCAAGTTGATCGGTCTCGACCACGCCCAAGGGGAAACTTTTGGAAGCAAAGCGCCCGATCAACGTCTTGCTTTGTGCGCCGTAAATCAGAATATCCGGCACGCCGCCGACCCAGGCCGAGAGTTTGCGTTTTTTAGTATCCAGTTCCAACAACGCAGCGGCGAAAAACACGCCGCGCGGCAGAATGCGCTGAAGCTTCTGATTAATTTCGGCAACGATTTCCGGGACAGGGAAACCCTTGGCCGTCATGCCGTTAAAAATATCCGCTACCGGTATCGTGCCAATCGCCGCCGATAATCCATGGCCGGTAAAATCGCCCAATAGCAAATGCATTTCGCCCGAGGGGCGATAGGCGGCAAGCAGCAAGTCGCCGTTGAAAATAGCTTGCGGCGAAACCAAGTATTTAAGATTGGGGGCCTGCAATCCACTGGAATGCATTACTTTCGCAAACACGCCTTCGGCAATTTCATATTCGCGCTTCAACCAACGATTATGTTGTGCAAGCTCATCGCGCTGCGTGCGCACTGCATGATAGAGACGGCGCATTTGCGCAAAGGATTCCAGCTTGGCCTTGATCAAGGCCGGCGGGCTGGATTTCGTTAGAAAATCGTTGCCTCCATGCGCCAAGCAGGCATTCAAGGCATCTTCATCAGGCAACGAATACAGTAACAGCACCGGGACAAAACTATCGCCGGACAGTTCGCGAATATATTCCGTAACCTGATAACCATCCATCTCCGGCAGCAGCGCCTCCACCAGCACCACATCCGGATGCTCATGCATATACACGGAAATGGCCGAAGCACCATCGTCGGCCACGACAACCACATACTCTTCTTGTTCCAAAAGAGATTGCAGTGCGTTGCGGCTCACCAGATCGTGATCCGCCAGCAACACCTTAAGGCGTTGTTCGAGGTTGGTTAAAGTATGACTGGGTGATGCAGACGATTGCGAGGATTCGCGCACATTCATTGCGCTACACGATCTTGAACATCTTATGAAATTGCAGCATCGATAGCGTACCTACAATTTCATGATTGGCATTGACGATCGAGATGTTGGCATTATTACCGCCCGCCGCGTCGCGAAACACCAGCAACATGCCGCAGGCAGCACTATCCATATACTCGGTATTCGCCATATCTAGCACGAAATTCGGCTGATTACTCTCACTCACTTCATAAGCGGCACGAAATTCCTGATGCATGCTGAAATCGAAACGGCCATTGATCTTGATGGTCACCACTTTGCCATCGGCGGATACTGAACGCATGAGTCCCATTACTGTCTCCCAAATCGCTAAATGCACACCAAACCCAACAATCTACTGAATAGGCTATCGGCATCCCAGGCGTAATTCTTTAATGCGTGTCCAGAGCAATTTTTCTAGGTTAATTCATGCAATAACAGCAAGTTGGTGTGTATATACGATTAAGCATCCGGGGGTTTTCACGAAAGCTAACGACCCCAAGCTCGCCCTACATCAGCATCGGTTTGCGCGGCCTTGGATTCTGCTTGTTGCAACTGCGCTTGCGCCTGACCTAGTTTTTTCTGCGCCGCGGTGACGCGCTCTTGCGCTAAATGTAAATTTTTCTCTGCGGCCTGTTGCGCTTGTTGCGCCTCAGCCAATTCGCCCTCGGCCTGGCGCAGGACGGCAGCAGCCTGCTCTTTTTCCTTGCGCGCGAAATCGGCTTTTTGTTGCGCTTGACGCTGCGCTGGCTGTTTGACCTGACGCTCTTCCACTGGCGCTTGCCCCCAGGCTTGTAGTCCATAAACACAACAAGCCAGAAACAATATTAAAGTTCGCATCGTAACCTCGCATGATTCCAAAAATTCAGAAAGTTCTATTTTAGCGGGTAAACAGCACACGCATAGTCCTTGTTACAATGCACCTTACTTTAATTTTCTCAAGCTGTTCGCGCACCCCGCCGAACGCGATTGAGCAATCGGGATTTTCGCATGCTAAATAATCTTTTTGCTGGACAAACTTCACGTCGCTTAGCGCTTTTTCTTGGCCTAAGCTTATTGCCAGCCAGCGCATTCGCCTCGGGTAGTAGCGGTGACACAGCACTTACCTTCCTTTGGATCGCCCTCTTACTCATACTCGCAAAATTATCGAGCCTGGTGGAAAAATTTCGCCAACCGGCTGTGATCGGCGAGCTGCTCATGGGAGTCTTGATCGGCAATCTGGCCCTACTCGGTTTCACGCAACTCGATCCGATCAAATCGAATAGCATCATTGCCTTCTTGGCCGAACTCGGCGTGATTATTTTACTGTTCCAAATCGGCCTGGAGTCTGACATACGCATGATGCGCAAAGTCGGTCTGCGCGCCCTGCTGGTCGCCATCGTGGGCGTCGCCGCACCATTCACCCTTGGCACTTGGTTGATCGGACCATGGTTATTTCCGGAAACGGGATTTAATGCCCACCTATTCTTGGGCGCCACCTTGACCGCGACCAGCGTCGGCGTCACTGCCCGTGTGTTTAAGGACATGGGCACTTTAAAAATGTCCGAATCGCAAATCGTGCTCGGCGCTGCGGTTATAGACGACGTGATCGGGTTGATTATTTTGGCGGTGGTGACCGCGATCGTCACGACCGGCGAAGTGAGCGTCAGCGCCATCGTTTGGATTACCGCCAAGGCATTCCTATTTTTGGCCGGCTCCCTGCTGCTTGGACAAAAGGCGGCACCACAGATCAGCCGGCAATTTTCGCGTATCAATACCGATGTCGGTATGAAATTCACCCTGGCGATTTCCTTTTGTCTGGTACTCGCCTATTTGGCGCATGTCATCGGTTTGGCGCCCATTATCGGCGCCTTTGCCGCTGGCTTGATTTTGGACGAAGTTACCTTCAAGGATTATGACTCGTTGGAAATCATCCCCGATATCGAACGCGCCTTGGCAGATGCTCCACCCGACAGCCAACGCAAGATCCAGGAGGTTCTGGATCATCACGCCGAGCATCATCTGGAATCGCTGGCCGTGTCGGTCGGCCATCTATTCATCCCGCTATTTTTTATTTACACCGGCATGCAAGTCGACTTGCATTCCTTGTTCGACTTGCATGCACTGCAAATCGCACTGGCCGTCACGCTAATCGCCTTTGCCGGCAAACTGATCTCCGGCTTGGTTGCTGGATCGGTCAACAAATGGATCGTGGGCTGGGGCATGGCGCCACGCGGCGAAGTCGGCTTGATTTTCGCTGTAGTCGGGAAGCAACTGGGCGTGATCGATGCGCAAACTTTTTCGATCATTATCATCATGGTCATGCTCACGACCCTGATCACGCCCCTAGTGCTATCGGGTTTGATTCGCCGCCACAATGCGCGGCAAGCGGCGTAGGCTTATAGGCTGCTCAACATGCTTTGCGCGTCGCTCACTTCAAATTTACCGGGCGCTTCGATAGCCAACGACTTCACCACACCATTATCGATCAGCATGGAAAAACGCTCGCAACGCACGCCCAAGCCCTTCGCAACCAAGTCCAATTCCAAGCCCAAGGCCTTGGTCCACAGTCCGCTGCCGTCGCCCAGCATGCGCACCTTGTCGCCAACCTTTTGGTCTTTGCCCCAAGCGCCCATCACGAAGGCATCGTTGACCGACAGGCAAACGATTTGATCCACGCCCTTCGCCTTGATCTGATCCGCCTGTGCAACGTAGCCCGGCACATGCAAGGCGGAGCAAGTTGGCGTGAAAGCGCCCGGCAAACCGAAAATTACGATGCGCTTGCCCGCCGTCAATTCCGACACCGACACAGGCTTCGGACCATCTTCACTCATTTCATATAACGTACCGTCAGGCAACTTTTCACCAATTTTGATGGTCATGATTTTCTCCTGTTGAAAGCGCGGCAGTTTAGCAGAGGACCGCAGCACCAACAGTTAAAGTCCAGGCTTGGAATGCGGTCTTTATGCCGCAAGCGCTTTGGTTAGCCCGCGTTTTCCAGGATAATATTGAATTTCCCTGCCGCGCACTGGCGCAAGTTTTTTATCAATTATGGAACTCAGCTCCGAAGATTCTTTTTGCCTCAACGTCATGCTCGCCACCGCCATGCAAGCGGTGCGTATCGATAGCTCCAGCATGACGGTGTACGGCCTCAGTGAAAAAGGCGAAGCCTCCGTCAAGTTGCACCCGACTTGTCGTCACGACCAATACCTGAAATTGGTGCGGCAGGCCTTAGCCGAACATGCTTTGGATTCGCCTGAGGGTTATCCGGTATACCTGCGACGTTGGACGCGCATGGGACAGTTGCGCGACGACAACTTGACGCGTTTGCTGCTGACTGGCGAGGAAGAAGCCGTGGTGGCTGTGGTGCATGCCCCCGGCCTGACCGACGAGATCGCGCGCCGCGCCTGGTGGGCCATGCCGACCCTGGAGAACGCACGTCGCATGTTGGAAAAAGAACAAGTCGCGCGCGGCGCCATGGGCCGTGTGCTGGCGGATTTCTTAGTGGAACATTTACCGTTCGAGGAAAATCCAGCCGCGATCATGGACACTGTCCGCTGGCTGTTGTACTACCAATTAGTGGATACAGCGGCACAGACCACACTGTGGAATCGCGGTCGCGAACACGGCGCTTATTACCTGGGGTTTTTGGAAATGCGCGCAGACCACGTGCCAAAGCAACTGGTGGCACGCGCCGATTTCGCATCCATCAGCGCACGCTTAGCACCATTGATCGCGACCCAAAATCCTTTCGCCCTGCAATTGCTGCGCGCCTTGTCGGGGCCGGGTCAAAGCTTCCTCGCCGGCTGCGAAGAAGCCATGCAGCGCCCAGGCACGCACGAGATCGTCAGCCCGCTGCTCAATACCATCGGCCACTATTTTGCGCCGCTGGCCGAGTATCTCGTACCAGCCGACAAACTCGATCAATGGCAAGCAGAAGGCGCGCAACTCGCCAGCGGCAAACCCGAGACACCCGCAGCATTATCAGTGCTAATCAATGCTGCGCCAGAATTACGCAAAGACATTGGCGCCTTGCTCATGCTGGCGCGCACGCATGCCGATCTGGCCTTTCCCATCCTGCGCCGTACCACGGCAGTAAATGCCCTGTTGCGCACCAAACTACTACCCGTGTTTGAACCATTGGAACAGCAGATACGCGTGTTACGCGGCGCAAAGTAAATTCCGCAGCGCTATTGCGGATCGCGATAACGATCCGGCGTCAACTTGACCCACTCGTTTTCTTTTAACGCCACTTCATATTTAGCCCAACGTGCGAATTCTTCGCGCGTCAGGGTTTCACTCTTACGCCGCCCGGCCCCGGCGACGATCTTAAAAGTCACGGTTCCATCCGCATGTTCGCGCGTGATTTGGTACACCGACCACTTATTGCCATAGATGCCGTTGCTATAACAGCCGCCGTATTTCAGTTCAGTTTCGTCCATAGTCGCTCCTGGCGCGGCATTGTGCAGGTCGATTGAAATTTGGGCAAGCCTCTGTCTGAAAGAGGAAACCGATAAAATGTAGGTCGGGTTAGCCCATCGGGCGTAACCCGACAATGCAACACCGCAACGTCGGGTTACGCTGCGCTAACCCGACCTACGAATTTCTTCGGCTATTTGTCGCGCACGTTCGGAGACATAGCGTGCTGCTTCTTGCATCGCCTGCGCTTGAGTTACGCCTACGCCAACCAAGGCATAACAAGCAGTAAATACATTTTCCAGCCCAGCGCGACTGGAGGCCTCGATCATGCCGGACAACAACAGCGCCGGTACCTGCGCGCGTTGCGCATGCTGCCCCACCACCCAAGGCAATTTACCGTGCAGGGTTTGCGCATCGGATTGGCCCTCGCCGGTAATCACCCAATCGGCTTTTTCCAAAGCCGCGTCCAACTGCATCAACTCGCACAAAGCTTCTGCGCCGGAGCGACGCTGTGCGCCGCACAACAGCAGCGCATAACCCAGGCCACCCGCCGCACCGGCACCCGGCTGCTGCGACAGGTCACGTCCGGCCCAGGCATCGCCCAATTGCGCCAAGCGTTGAAAGTACGCATCAAATAACTGCACATCTCCCGCCTGCACGCCTTTTTGCGGCCCGAAAGTGGCCGTCGCACCATCACTTCCGTACAAAGGATTATCAACGTCCGTCAGCAGCGTAATGTTGCAAGTCGCGAGGCGCGGATCGAGCCCCGCCCAATCGATATGATGTAAGGCCGCCAAGCCATGCGGATGCGGGGCAATCGCAAGGCCTGCGGTATCGCACAACTTTGCACCTAAGGCCACGAGCATCCCAGCTCCGCCATCGTTAGTGCTCGTGCCACCCAGGCCAATCAGGAAATGTCGCAAACCGCAGTCCAGACAATGCCGCAACAATTCACCCAAGCCGCGCGTGGTGCGCTGCGCAACAGCGCTATCGCCCGCCAAGCTCAAGCCCACGACCTGCGCCGCCTCCAGCACCGCGATCGCATTTGGGCCGGTACCGATCACGCCATAATCTGCGTGGATCGGCGCGCCCTGGACACCGCTCACTTGAGCGCTGCGCCGTTCGCCAGAAATGGCATAAAGAACTGCGTCGAGCGTGCCCTCGCCGCCATCGGCCAAGGGCAACATTTGGATTTGCGCCTGCGGTAGCGCCTGCATAATGCCGTCTGAGATGGCTTGCGCAACGGCTAGTGCGGGTAACGTGCCTTTAAAAGAATCGGGGGCAATCAGAATGTTCAAGGAGTTTAAATCCCCGACATGCGCTGCACCACTTTCATGATCGCTGCGGAATCCAGTTCGCCTTCGCCTGTTCCCAATAACGCATTCAAATGCTGCATTGCCAAGGCCGTACCTGGCAAGGCCAAGCCCATTTCGTAGGCGCTTTGTAATACGATATTCAAGTCTTTCTGGTGCAGCTTGGTCTTAAAGCCGGGTTGGTAGTTGTCGTCCAGCATGCGCTGGCCGTGCACTTCGAGAATACGGCTGGCAGCAAAACCACCCATCAAGGCAGCGCGCACCTTGCCTGGGTCCACGTCATTTTGTCGCGCAAAGGTCAGCGCTTCCGCCACCGCTTCAATGGTCAGCGCGACCACGATTTGGTTACAGGCCTTGGCCACTTGGCCCGCGCCATGCGTGCCGACATGCACGATATTTTTACCCAGCACCGCAAACAGCGGCTGCACGCGCTCGAATATTTCAGCCTTGCCGCCGACCATGATCGACAACGTGCCATTGATCGCGCCGATATCGCCGCCGGACACGGGCGCATCCAACATATCCAGCCCACGCGCCGCCAGATCCTCGGCGAAACGCCGCGTGGCGCTGGGCGATATCGTGCTCATATCCACCACCACCGCGCCGGGCTTTGCGCCCTGCACCACGCCCGTCGCACCGAACAACACCTGCTCCACATCGGGTGTGTCGGACACCATGATGAAAATAATTTCGGCCTGCGCCGCCGCTTCTGCCGCACTGATGCAGGCAACACAACCATCTTGCACCAAAGGCGTCATGGATTCCGCTCGCCGCCCATGCACGAAAACGCGATGCCCAGCGCGCAACAAATTCAGCGCCATGGGCTGGCCCATGATGCCCAGGCCTATAAATGCGATGTTCATGAATCTTCTACCTCGATTTTTTCTGACAGCAGCGCACAGCTTACATCAGCAGCTACTGTGCTGCACATTGCCAGTGCGCCGCTACAAAAAAATCACTTCGGTTGCAGTGTGCCAATACTCGATTCGATAGCGCGCGCCAGATTTTCCGAAAAATGGCTATCGCGCGCCACGATGAAATTAGGATCGACATTGCGTTTGAATGGCGGGAGTTTAGAGGATGTCAACAAAATCGCTTGAATATCTTGGTTACCGCGCGCGCTCATGCGCACAGCGGCCACTAGCGCCAAGCCGTTCAGTAATTTCACTTCCATGCCGGTGATCAGCAATTGGTATTTTTGATTGAGTAATAGTTCGAGTGCTTGGTAACCGCTATCAATGACGGTGACGTGGGCCGGGTAATCCTTCATGATTTCCGTGCACAGTTTGATATTGACCTTGGAGGTTTCCACGATCAGGGCACTGAATCGGCTACCCAGTAACATGCCGCGCAGTTCGTGCAACGATTCTTCAATATCGTTGAAATGCTCGGCGCCTTGTTGCGCCGCTTCTTGTGCTTTGCGCATCAGGTCGATATGCGCCAAGCAACGATCCAACAGCTCTGAGGTCAAACGCGCCCGGTCGCTGGCGAACAAATTGAGATGCTCTTCCAGTTGGTGCGAGATTTTGCTGATGATCGGTAGGCCATAGGTGCCGGCGCTGCCTTTAAGCGAATGCACCCGGCGGTAGCAACGCTCGAACCCTTCTCCAAAGCGATCGGTGCGTTCGAGCGCCAATAGATCTCCTTCAATTTCGCTTAATTTTTCTTGCATCTCGGCCAGATAATTGACGCGCAGTTGGCGCAGCATTGCCTGGACATCAACCGGAGATTTAGGTGGAGATTCAGCCATATCAACTCAATCAGTAATGGGTAACCGCCTAGTTATCGACAGGAAACGCAAAGAAATGAAGGGCTAGAATCCATTTAATTGTTTGTTACGCCCGCCTGCTACGGCAATCAACATCGCTTGCACAGTATCCGGATGGTCGCTGATGCGCATAAAATCCCCAAGGCCCAGCGCCGGCCAGGCCAAGGCGGTGCGATAGCGCGCATACAACGCATATACCTTGCCATCGACGATGTAAATCTCCCAGGGCAAGGCAGCTATATGGTCTGCGCCGTTTTGCTTGACCCAAAGATGCTCGCCCGATGCCGGGCCATTCATGGCCACGCCAAACACCGCCAGCTTACGATCAGGCATGACCACCTCATACACTTGGCTGGTGTGGTTCATGTTTCTCGCTAGGTTTTGCCGTACTGTTTTCAGCGCACTATCAAAGTTGGTATGCGTGTAGAGATTGGCCTTATCGGTATCGAAGCTTTCCATGCCGATCATAAAGCGATACTTCGGCAAATCGACCGCTGTCACATCGCCGCCGAAACGGCCTCGGTCGCCCAACGCTTTAGCCAAGCGATTCTCCAAAACCTGGACGGCACTTTGTCGCAATTCAAACTTTTTCTGAAAATAGGCACGATACCAATAATCCGGATTGATATAGGACACACTGCCATCGGCCTTAACCCCGACACGGATAGCGGCGCCGACGATTGCACTGCCACCCATTGCACGTATTGTTTGCAGCCAAGCTTTATCGGTCGCCACGACCACCGCATACTGCGGCAAGCCGCGCGGGAAATGCGTGCCCAGTATCTGAAAGCCCGCGCTCTTGAGCTTTTGTTCGACATTGTTCACACAAGCAGGAAGGGCCGCGCACACGATTTTATCGGCGCTGACATAAGGACTGATGGCCTGGGCTTGCATTGCGCAACCCAAACCGAAAACGATGCAGAGCAATACTCGCCAAAGCATGTGGGCACCCCATAAAGCAAAACAGCCTACCCGTATTAACGGATAGGCTGCGGCTTTTCTAAAGCTTGTTTTATTTGTCGTCGTCCAAGCTTCCGCCGGCTGCCACTACCAAGGCCTTACGAATCGCCTCTGGTGCGCTCATGATATTCATGAAGCTATTGGAACCCATCATCGACAGATCCGGGAAGCTGGCTGCGATGCGGAAGCGCGCATACAGCGCGTAGGTTTTTTTGCCCGACACCACGATCTCATAGGGCAAGTGTGCAGTGGAGCGAATATCCTTGAAATCGATTTCGCTCATGATGTACTTGTCGTCCATGTTTTTATCGGACGGGCTCTTGCCCTTCATGGCCACGCCGAACACCGCTTCCTGTTTACCGGGGATGTCGATACGATAAACCTTGCTCACCCCAGTCGTGCCGGCGGCAAGATTTTTCTCCAACGTACTTACTGCTTCTTCAAAGCTCTTGTGCTCTGCTAGTACGCTTGGCTCGTCGAAATATTCCATGCCGATGGTGTAGTGGTATTTGCGCAGTTTGGCCGCAGTCAAACCTTTCGCTCCGTAGGACTCGACATTGCCCAGAGCCTTTTCCAGCCCTGTTGCCACGCCCTTCAGGTCACCCGCCATACGATAAGCATTGGCCATGTAAACCGGATTGGTATACGCCACCTGCACTTCGTTTTCCATTTTGGTAATGGACACGCGCTGCATCGCGCCAAACCCACCAAGCTCTGTCTTCGCCGCATTGGCTTTCAAAGCATCATTGGTCACTACCACGACCGTCGCATTAGGATAAGGCGAATAGCTGCCGACCACGGTAAAACCATTTGCGGTCAATGCTGCCTTGGCCGCCTCGGTTTTTTCCGCCACCGTGCCAGCGCCCTTTGAACCCAGGATGAATGGCTTCAACAAAACATCATCGGCAAACGCCGCACCTTGTGCAATCAAGCAAGTAGCACCGACCACAATTAGATTTTTTAGAAAATTCATCGCTTCCTCCAATTTTTGTAACCGCCAGGAAAAGAAAAAGGGCTGAAACCGGTTTGGTTTCAGCCCTTGTGTACCGCTTTACTGCATCAAACCCTCGCTTAGAACTTCAAGCTATAGGCAACGCCCAAAGAGGTTTGATATATCTTGATGGTTTCCGTACCACTTTGTCCCGCACCCAGAGATGTGAACAGGGAAGGCCCAGACACACTATTCGAAGGTTGGTACATATATGCCACTGTCAGATCGGATTCTTTCGACAGACCATAAGTCATACCCAAGGTAAAGGTATCTGTACCCACTGCCGGCGCCAAGATGTTAAACGTTACGTCGCTGGACTTAATTGGGTTGGTGTTATGGCTATAACCACCGCGCAGAGTCAAGGCATTGCTATATTTCCATTCAACGCCCAGCTTGCCTACATCAACATCACGCCAGCCAAAGCCACGCCCGTTGTTGGCACCTAACAAGCCAGAACTTGAGCTTAAGTTACCCACCGAAGCGACTCCACTATAGGAGATATGTTGAAAATCGAGCGCAAACAACAATTCCGGAGTGGCTTTGAATGCGATACCAAGATTGTAGTTCTCCGGAATATCGAAACTGCCTTGCTCGGCAAACAAGCCTTTGTACCTACTGAATTTGTCCATGCTGATTTTGCTTGCATAGGCGGCGCCAACGGAAACGGTGTCGGAAAGCTTGCCGTAATAACCAACCCGCACGCCATAACCAAAGGCATCGTCATAACCGGGATTTTGCACACTGCTGGGATTGCTGGACAAGCCGACAAAACCTTGCAGGCCAGAGGCTCTGAAGCGCTGATAGCCGATCAGCGGTGAAACACCGATAGAATGATTGTCATTAAACTTATAAGAAGCAGTCGGAGCGATGATCAATTGGCTTAAATCGATGCCCAGTCTCCCGTTTCCGCAAAGAGCGTTGTAGCTGGCATTTCCAGCACCCATCGCGCCGGTTTGAAAGAAATTACACAGCCCCCTACCAGAAGCACTGGTAATCGTATCGGAAGAGAAATTGGTGTTCATGCCGCCGTTACCATAAACGGTTACGCCCAGCGACAGATTCTTGCTCAACATTTTGTTGTACCCAAATTCAGGGATGAGGAAGTAATCGCTGTCGCTTTTGGATGAGCCATCAAGACCATTTACTGATCCCGTGCGCGAAATCTCACGCGGCGGGCTAAACAGGTCAACGCCGATATCCAAACGGTCACCTGCCCATACCATTAGAGCAGGGTTGTTTGCGCCGCCTGATGTATCGCCTGCAACGGCCGTCGCTGCGCCAGCCATACCTTTGGCCTTCATGCCATAACCATGTGAGAAATAACCGTTGGTCGCTAACGCGGCACCGGAAATAGAAGCCAGGCCGACAATTGCCAAGGCGCTGGTTAATTTATTTAAACGCATCGTTGATCTCCTCTTGAATGAATCTATAAAACATTTATTGAAAAAACAAGACTTAGCAATACGGTGTTGATTGTAATGTCTCTGTTGTGCCGATCATACATGGCACTTTTAAATCGGGCAATTTTCTTAGTATAAAAAGACTAAACGCCAAGCCCGTTGTTGTATTGACGCAACATCATATCGTAGCACCCTGTATAAATTAGATTTTTTAACGGATTACGGCCAGTTGATTTTGCACCATCGCTATGTCCTGTGCCTCTAGCGCAAAAGGAAAGGACAGAATATCGGATGGCTTGGAATCGCCATAGGGACGGTTGCAGGCAGAGATTTCAGTGTCGTCGCTGCCGGGGCAGCCGGAGGTTTGAAATGGCTTGCCGCTGTTGATGATGTCGCTTACCCGTTCTGACGGCAGGCCAAAATCCACTACTTGACCAACAGTATTGAAAGTCATGTGTTCAATGTGTCCACCGGCATAATCAATGATGAAGCGCGCCAGTTGGATACGACGCCATTGGTCGTGCGCCACCGCCGGCCAATCTTCCATCAGTGAGCCTTGCTCGGGGTAGAAGGCGAACATGTGGTTATGCCCGCCCATGTCCTTGATACGCTGACACACGCCCAATATTTCCTGCTCGGTCTCGCCCAATCCGCCGATCAGGTGTGCGCCGAAGCGCTCCGGCCCGAACACTTCTGCAGCCCATTCGATCGCCTGCCAATATTTTTCCCAACGGTGTGGGCTGTCCACGCTCTTGCCGCGTGTGCGTTCGAAGATAGCCGGCGTGGCCGCGTCTAAGGCCACGGTAAAAATCTCTGCGCCTAGGCGCTTCATTTCAATCAAATCGGCTTTTTCCATGGTGGTCGGGTTGGACAAAATCGACACCGGAATCTGCGGCAACGCGGCCATCCATTGTTCGAGCAAGACAAAAGAATCGGCATCGGAATTGGGATGGGTAATCATGGAGATGCACATGCGCTGAAATTGGCCGCGATCGGCACCGGCTTTTACGCGCTCCAGTACATCGGCGTAACGCACGGTGGGCCAATCGACACGGATGAAATTACGGTCGGCGTAGTCACGCGCTTCCTCACGATGTCGCGCTAAACCGCAGTACGCGCAATTGGCGCGGCAACCCTCGGGGTATGTCACCAACAGATTCAAGCAATGCGTACAAGCGGTGCGATGCATCTGGCCGGGAATCAAACCGAGCGTGATCGCCGCCGCCGTGCTCAGTTGCACATATTCTGGCGAGCGCATCGCAGGCGTTTTGACATGGTAGTCGGGGCGATAAAAATGAATGGGTTTCATGGTTCCACCAAATAATATTCTGGGAAGGCAATCCATCCGCGTCGATGCTGCGCATCGTTCAGGATCGTTTTTCTATCGCTATCTAACTGGCGACGGCGCATAAGCGCGCGCTGCAAGCTTGGCGTATAGCGTTCGCGGATTTCGTTAGCATATTCTGTCAAAGCATCGGCACGCTGTTGCTTCAGAAAGCGCCCCGCCGCTTCGCCTGCCAATTCACCTGAAGCCACGGCAGCGGCGATACCGGCTCCGCTAATGGGGTGGGTTAAACCGGCAGCATCACCAACAAACAAGATATTTCCCCGCACCAATTCATCGCGCAAACCACCAACCGGAATCAACCCACCTGTGATACTGAGAATCTCTGCACCAACTATGCCCTGCGCAATCAAGCTGCGATGCAGCACATCCAGCGGTTGCTTCAAATCGTGCGTGAAGCGCTTGTCGGCGCCCGCCCCCAGGTTGGCATAACCACCCTTGGGAAACAGCCAAGCATAGCCACCGGGGAAATCGTTAGACAACCAAATTTCGGTATCGCTTAGCGGCTTCAACAGGGGCACGGTGTACTGTCGGGTATACACCGTTGCTAAGGGCGCTAATTGCAAACTCGCGGCCACACTGGAGTGCGGGCCATCGGCTGCGATCAAGAGTCGATACGCAAGCGTATGTTCGCCGGATGGTGTGTTCACTATAGCGCGTTGTTGTTGCGTATCGATACGCAACAAGCGCGATTCGCACCACAAGGCCGCGCCTTGCACTTGTGCTTGCAACGCCAAAGCTTGATCGAATGCCGCACGATCGATCATCAAGCCCGGCAATGCACTGTGTTGTTCCACGCCCGACGGCAAGCGGCTGGTCATTCCCATAATCTGCTGTTCCAACACGCCATCTGTTTGCGCATAAGCACCCAGTGGCAATGGAATGAATTCTGCACATTGCACAGGCACACCGATTTGCTGTTTGCGTTCAATGGCCAATACGTCTAGCCCAGCGCTGGCCGCAAGCCTCGCCGCCGCACTTCCAGCGGGGCCGAGACCAACCACCAAGACATCAACCTGCTTCAGTACTTTCATGACGCAACAGCCTGTTGCGCCAAAGCCGCCTCGATCACCGCACTCAAATCGTCTGCACATAATCCCAACATATCCACTTGGCGTGTGGCGAAAAATGCAGCTACGTTATGGCGCACGGCACGCGCATCGCTATCGCGCAAGGCCGCTTCCAGATCGGCGATGGTGCGGCGTGGGCTGACAAAAAAATCACCGGAGAACCAAACTTGTTGCAAACGTCCGCGTGCTTGATCATAGTTCACGCGCACTGTCACCAAGCCAGCCGGAAACTTCATGGTCGCTTCCAGCACCGGGCGTTCCGTTTCGGAATGGCTTTGAAGGTACACCCAATCATCGCAGTCGATCTCTGTCAGCGCCAAATCAAAGCGGGCTTGTTCTTGCGCTGTCAATTCCCCGGGTGTGAAAATCACATCGAACTCCGCAGCAAAAGCGGCTGCAAGATGCTGCTGTACAACTTTCAGCTCGGGCGGAGAACCTAACAGTTCCGCCATATTCGCCACCCGTTCGCGCGCCGAAGCAATGGCTTTGTCGGACAATTTCTCGGCGGGGATACGCAACACGCGCAACATTTTTTCCACATCGAATTGGAGCAGCAACGTCCCCTGGAACATCAGCGCATCACCATCGAACGCGCCACCAGTGCCGGAAATTTTGCGGCCATTGACCTCGATATCGTTGCGCGGTCGATATTGGGCATTCACGCCCAAGGTCTGTATGCCGCGCGCCGCCGCCGTGCAGATGCGATGCGAGATGGCCTGCATATCGGTACAGCCCAGTTCGCTGCGCTGCAAATACAGCTCCCAGCCTAATTGCGTTTCATCGAAATAGATTGCACCGCCGCCTGTGATGCGGCGCTGGATTGCGACACTGTGCGCCCGACAATAATCCAGATTCAATTCTTGTGCAGCGCTTTGGTGAAAACCCAACAAAGCCGATGGCGTAAAGCGCAGAAACCGCAGCGTGCTCGGCGCCTCTTCAGCTTGCCGCGACTCCAACAATGCGCGATTGAACGCAATATTCTCTGCCGCGCGGCGCAGGCCGGTATCCAGAATGCGCCAAGTTTTTTTCATTAACTATCTAACCGCGACGGCGATGCCGCCGATTTTGGAGGTGCGTACTTGGGCCGGTTCATCCGCCAACAGCAACATCTCATCGCCTAGTGCAATCGAACAACAGCTCGGTGTGACGCGTGTCGGACGTTGCAAGCATTTGGCCAGTTCCACCATACCCTCAGCTGGATGGGCGATGCCATTCAATCCCGCCATCACGGCATAGGCATCGATTTGTGCTTTGACCCGGCCCGGCGGACGGGCGCAGCCCAACAGCAGCGGCAGATCGGGCAGAGCGGCGCGCGCATCCAGAAAAAAACCGCCGACGGCATGCGCATCGGGCGTGATGAAAGGGCGCTGCGCCGATGCGTAAATCGGCATCGCCACCACCAACACCAATGCACTCGGGCGATGCCGCTGTACGATTTCCAGGGCGTTCCATTCCCCGAGCAGGCGCCCATAATGCAGGCCAAGCACGATATGTGGCACGACCTTCATCTGCGTCGATACTAGAGATTCCAAGGCGCGCTCGAAGTCATCCACGTCACGCTTCAAGTGATAAACCTGGGTAATGGTGTCTTGCGCGCCAATCACGTCCATCATGGCCACATCGATGCCCGCGTCTTGCATACGCTGCGCGTTGTCCAAATTGACCAATGCCGTATGCAGGGCAATCTTGAACGCCGGGAAGGTATCCTTGATGCGGCGGATAGTTGCATAGTAAGGTCCATATTCAACTTCGTTACGATGGTTAGAGCCACCGCTCAGCAACATGCCGCGCGCACCCAGCGCAATTTGTTCGTTCACCACGCGCCACAATTCTAGCGGCGAGCGCGCCGGAATCATGGGTTCGAGGATTTTCGCTTTGCAGTGGTCGCACGCCAGCTTGCAATCGCCGCCAGTAATCGAGATCGCTGGCCATGTGTTTTTGCCGCAGCCGGATATTTCAGAGGTCGTGTAGGATTTAAACGAAGGGATATGGAAATTAAGCGGACTTGATGTGGCTTGAACTTGCATTGCCGTAACCAGCGCGCCGTCCAAGTCCACGTCTTGTAGCGCTTCGATTTCTTGTAGTGTGTCTGACCAGGAACGCATGTAGCGGCTCAACAGCCGCCAAAACCATCGGCGTTCATCTTCGCTTCGAACGCCGCAGCGATCTCCGCTCCAGTGACTAAACTTGTTTTCTCCGCATTCCAGAGACTGGGCTGAATCTTGGCCAGCCAGCCTTGGCCATATGGGTCTTCGTTGACGAGCGCCGGTCTATCGATTGCAGCCTCGTTGATCGCAAGCAAGGTACCGCTCACCGGTGCCTTTACTGGCCCTACCCACTTGCCTGACTCAACGGTGCAGATGGTCTGCTTTTGCTCGACCTCCTTGCCAACTTTTTTCGGTGTGGCTGCGACCAATTGCCCGGCCAGAGAACAAGCGCACGATGTCATGCCGACCGTGATCACGCCATCCGCCTCTAGGCGCGCCCAAACATTGCTATCGACGTGATAATACAAATCATCCGGCAAATTACAGCCGCGCACGTTTGCCATTTCTTGATCTTTCCCCTTTACAGCGAACTGCAATTTTACCTCGACGCATGGTGCAATGCCCGGTTTCTTAACCCTACTCCACAAATGCCAACGGCCAGTCGGGGATTAACCCGCCTGGCCGTTGTTTTTGTTGCTGCGTGCTTTTTAGATATACAAGCAGATATCAGTTTCACCCGCGAACTCGAAGAAGGTAGCGGCGCCGCCAAATTCGATATTGTCGATGAAATCGCTATGCTCGAAACCGAACAAATCGACCGTCATCTGGCAAGCAATGATTTTCACGCCGGACTCAACGCAAACATCGCGCAGAGTCTCAACACTTGCCACGCCGCAGTTTTTGATGGTTTGCTTCATCAAGACCGTCGCCAAGGATTCAAACCCGGGAATGATGGCCTGCACTGCATTCGGGATGTTCCAGTTGATGGACTGGAACCACTTCGGCCCAAACGGCATTTTCATCGGCATACCCGGATTGCCCAATGGGCTCACCTTCAGCCCGCCGAGATCCTTGCGCAGCATCTGCAAGCCGTAAAACGTAAAAAAGATCTGAACTTCATAGTCCAACGCAGCAGCGGTGGAAGCCAAAATCAACGGGGGGTAAGCCCAATCGAGCGTGCCCTTGGTTGCAATGATCGCGAGTTTTTTCGCCATTTATTTGTCCCCTAAATTACGGATTGAATTTCCGCTCACCGCTGTTCAAACATGCGCGCTAAAATTTTTATAATTATTTTTTCTTCATGAAGAAAATGAATTCGCCACCGCCCTCGGTCGAGGACAATAGCTCATTGCCAGTCTGTTTGGCAAAGGCTTGGAAATCTTTAACAGAACCCGGATCGGTCGAGACGATCTTCAACACTTGGCCACCCGTCAATTCAGCCAGGGTTTTCTTGGTGCGCAGAATCGGCAACGGACAGTTCAATCCACGCGCGTCGAGTTCTTTATCAAAATTCATTTCCATCTCCTTTATTTATAAATTAACCTAAAACCAAAATTATGCGGCGAAAGGCCGTTATTTTGATCTACTTATACCCTAGGCGCAACCAGCGATATCAAGCCGCCGCCAACGCCATGCCCGCCTGCGCCCAGCCCATCACACCACCACGCAAGTTATATACATTACCAAAACCCTTTGAAGCCAAGAATGCGCAGGCCTGGGCCGAACGCGCACCGCTACGGCAAATGAAGATTACCGGTTTTTGATTCTCGATTTGATCCGCCATCAAGGGCAGCATATGCAACGGCATATGCTTTGCGCCCGGCACAGAACCCTGCGCGAATTCGACATCGGTGCGCACATCAATCAGCACTAACTCGCTCTGATCACGCATTTGTTCCAGACCGAAAGCATCTACTTCTTTAATCGACATATTGAACATATTCCACTCCAAATACGGATAGCCAGAAAATAAGGAAACAATAATATACCTGTAATCTGGCTTTTTCAATCGATGAAATGCGCTCAGAACGTTCCTGGGCACAAGCTAGCCGTCTTGGGTACTTCCGAAGAGCCAACCCAAGCCCTATAATGCGCAGCTCGTGCCGGCATAGCTCAGTTGGTAGAGCAGCTGATTTGTAATCAGAAGGTCGAGGGTTCAATTCCTTTTGCCGGCACCATAAATAACAATGACTTACATGAATTAAGGCTATTTTTATTTCAAAATAACTTATCACTGTAACCAGTTTGTAACCGCATTTACACAATGCGAAACCATCGCACCAAAGAAAAACCCACCTCGCGGGTGGGCAAGAACTCCTGAATCCTTTTTAAGTTCGGCTCCACATGTTCGCGCGATGAAGTGCCAAACCCGCTATTCTCCCCGACTCGGATAATGGTATTCGATAATATAGCTCGTTTAAGTGTGCTGAAACCAACTCTTGCGCCATCGACTCTTGTTCTCCTAGCAATCTCGCGGAGCGACTGCTCATCGACAATATTTCTTCCCACGTCAGTATTCTGGTTGTGTCGGCCAAAACCTCTTTCTCCCACTCCGGCAAGTCCTCCGGTATCTCCGGTATCGGACGCAGGAAGCCGTAGGAATTCCTTCGCATTTCGGTCATAGATAATGTCCTTAATTTCTGGATTGGCTTTGACGATTGACTTGAAAGCCAGACCTAAGCCCTGCTTTTTGTTTGCAATATTAAGCTAGTTCGTAAGTTGACTGTCAGCCATTAAATGGCTTAGCCTACAAGTGGCACGTTTGGTTCCTCTGCGAGATACGGTCAGATTGCAGCGATTACCTTGCCGCGCCAACCCGCGCCAACCCGCGCCAGTCGGCCTAGTGGCTCAGTTCAGTCGTTGCCGGAAACGCCAAACGTCAAGCTTTTGCCTTACTCATGTTCCACCTCCAAATTGTGAGTAGTGGTGCAGACCCCATCACGCGCGTGCGCGGAATGATTCAGAATAGGTAAATTCTCCACGCATTTTCTTTTTCCAGCTTCCGATTTCGGCCCAGTCGATTTCCCGCCGTGAAATCGGCATCTCCCATTGGAAAGCGCCTTGCACAGACAGGCCGTTCCTCGCCGAGTCTTAGCTCCGCATCGCTCTCCCGGCATGGGAGTATTCCGTGTGCGTTTGTTCGCTACTGAAATCTGAGTAACGGCGTCACGGTAGTTGCTGGCCCATCCAAAGCGCAAATAGGTTGCGATGCCTTTCCGCCGATTCTCGCTGCCGGCGGGGTAAGGAATTGGTCTAAGTCGTTTGTCCATTACCTGCACCCCTCGCCTTCAGCAAACAAATCCGCATTGCGCGACTCAGGAAGCCCGCTATTACATCCAGCGACGCTCGGCGGGCATCCGTCACCCATTGGCGCGACAGTCGCTTCCAGGGGGTCAGAAAGGGGCTTGCTTGCGAAGCCAGCAAACATGCCATCGACGACCAGGCGCAGCGGGTCATCTGGCTTGCAGTGCGAGCGCACCAGCGACACCACAAGACTGAGCCGGTCTTGCAAGCGTTCGGTCGCCTTGCTCACATCTTCAGCCGGTACGAATCCGCCAAGTTCGGCAACAAGCGGTATTTGCGAGCGATGCAGTCTCACAAGAATTTCATCGCCGCACCCGCACTCGCCCTGTGCGAGCAGAATATCGCCATCGTCACAAAGCATGGTTTCGAGTTGCCACAAACGTTCGGTGTATTCTTTCACGTTTATTTCCTTTCGTTATTCAAATTGGTTTTAGTGTGATTCGTTGATTGTGGGACTGGCCGAAACTCCCCCAGTTCGCTATCCCAAAGCGCAGCGTCTTGATACTCACTCTCGCGGGTAAAGGTGCCATCGGTTGGTAGTGGTGGATTGTCGAACCCTACACAGAGGTAGGGTTCGCTATTTTCATACGGCGTATTTGCAAACCCTATAGACTTTGCTGGTGGATGAAACCCTATAGGCTTTGCTTTCGATTCAGGTTTAGCTGGTGCGGTCATAATTTCAACGAATGACCTTTCACGCCTCGCCTTACTTGTCGGCATAGACACACCCATCGCAGCGGCCAAGGCATCAGGATTGCTCGCGATGGCCTCGGTAAGCGCAATCCTCACATTGGGCCTTGCAAGGCATTCTGGCGCTTTCAAGATGACATCCAGCACCATCCCCGCCACCTTGTCCCTAACTGCCTTGCTGGTGCGCTTGGCGGCCATTGGGCGGGTAAGTCCGTATCGACTAGACACAGCCGCGTGAAAGTCGGTCTGCATCAGTCGCAGCCGGGCGCGATTGCCAACCAAGTCACTGCCAACCATCCGACCATCAACAACAGGCAGCAACAGCACATGACAATGTGGTTCGGATTCGTCTAAATGGACAACAGCAGACAGCACCGGCACACCAAAGAATGCGCGAATCCATGCCAGCGAATCATTGAAGAATGCCGCGTGGTCGATTGATTGAACAGGCGGCAGACTAATCACCAGTTCCACGGCTCGCACAGCATCGCGGCGCGTCTTGCTGGGTAGTGCATCATCGGCCAATTCAGCAATGGCCACAGCGTCATGCGGCCCGGCTAGAACGACATTCAAGTGAGATTTGGCCGCGCTAATGTAACCATCCGCGCCAAGTTCGTCTTGAAGCTCTCTCAGGTTATGTCGGGCAGCAATCAGCACTTTCCCCGCCCCTTTCAACTTCTTGGCGTTCAGGTAAGCGGCGCTCATGTTGAGCACCACACGGCCACACACACCAGCGCGGCAGCTAGAACGAAGTCCGGCGGCACCATTGCGATGATGTGGCGCATCTCGATAATGGCGCGGCGCATTATTCAGCCTTCCTCGTGGCCAGCCAGCGATTAATCTTGCGGCGGTCGGTGTTGGTCAAACTGTAAACGCCGTACTTAATTAGGTAGCCGTCGCGGTCAATCGCAGGCACACGGGCGCACGGAAATTCCAGGCCACGGCGGCGAAGCTCAGCAACCAGTTCCGGCCCATTGGAACACCCGGCTATGCGGTCTATCTCCTCGCGCTTGCGTGAGCGAATCAATGTTGATTGAATGACGCGCAGATGTCGCGGGTTATCTGTACCAGTGAATTTGCTGGCGGTTTTTGCTGTAGAATCCTCGGTGTCGGCAAGGGTCAATTCTGCAAATATTGGGAGTTGGCCTTTTTCCATTATTGGCCCCCGTTCAGCAGGCGCTTAATGTCAGCAACTGGCCATGCGAGACGCCCCATGATGCGGAGCGGTTTTATTGCGCCTTTTGGCTCCGTACAGGCCCAACTTCTGAGCGTTTGCGGCTTGCGATTTAGATAATAGGCAGCTTCTTCCGTTGTTACGGTAGGGCGTGTTACCAACTCCAACTTTGTGAATTGCGGGTTATCAAAAGTCATCATCAATACTCCAAACAACTCCCGCTCTGGGCGGTATGTGGGTATTGATTGCTTGCCGATAATCAGCTCTCAACACCTACATGTTCCACCCTTTGCAGGAAGGTACATCGGCATGGAGAACTATATGGCGGGGTGGTAGTGGGGTGTCGCGGGGTATTTGACGTGGTGTGGTGGGGTATTTTTACCCTACCTTTTTCTTTTTGTGTAAATAGCTTTCGTGGTTTTCCATTCGGATGCGTTTCCCTTTTACAGCATCGCTCCATGAATCTTTGACCGGGTCGTCTCCTACACCAAAAAGTGTGGGATAAACTTCTTTGCATTTTTCCATCAGCAATTTTTTCCCGCCATCTGGTATAGCCAATCGCTTATAGCCTAAATTATCCGCAAGCATTTCAATTGCACGAATCTGTTTCTCTCTCTTTGTTAGCCCATCACAATCATCACCGCTCGGGCTTGTGACTGGCACGCCTTCACCCTTCGGGGCGGGTGCGGCTTGCTCTACGGCGGGGGGTGGTAAGTTCAATTGCTGCTCTATCTCTGCCAGCTTGGCACGAAGCTCAACTAATTTTTCATCCTGAATTTTCGCTTTTGCGGGGTCGTACTGATGGTTCATCAGCTCCCATTTTCTAATTTCTTCTTCGATAGCATGCTTCTTACACATCAAGTCAAAAAAATACTGTTTCTCTTCCTCTTCCTCGTTCTTCGGGTCGTTCTGGTCATCTATTTGTTTTACAAGCTCTTGGCGTTGCTGTGGTGTTAGCGTGTCCCAACTAAGATTAAATTCCCCGACCTCATGCACACTGTAGACTTTTTTCCAGGCTGGATACCGTCCTTCAGCGTCACACTCTAATTGTCCGGTTGCATCCAGCTTTGGTTGGTAACCAATGAATCGCTTGCATACTCGCGTGCTTACTCTCGCCTGTAGTGCTTCAGGCAATTCGGATAAAGGCTTGTCCCAATAGCCGGCAAGCAAGGGAAATAGCGGGACATTCTCGTCTTGTGGTTTCATTGCTCGCACGCCTTCCTGTGTACCCTTCAATCAGGGGCACCAGACAGTCGGGAAGGTTTCCGCTTTTCTCCCCGCCGGGATACCCTGGCGCTTAAACGGTTAAGCGGCCATCGGTGCGCGTTTAACATTTCTCCGCGCGGCTTTGAATCTTTGCTCGGCTTGCCACATGTCATAGGCGCTTTGCTCCGCCAGCCACAAACGCGCCTCGCCACCACGCTCCACACCTAGCCATGCTTCGATACGCAAGGCCATTTCAGGCGAGATTGCGGCGCGGCCATTCAGTACGCGGGAAAGCGTCACACGGGCAACGTCCAACTGTTGCGCGGCCTCGGTCACAGACAGTCCCAGCGCGGGTAGCACATCATCGCGCAGGGTCAGGCCGGGGTGCGGCGGGTTGTGCATTCGGCTCATATTCAATTTCTCCTAGTGATAGTCCTGATAGTCCACCAGCACGGCGTCCGTGCCATCAAACGTGAACGTCATGCGCCAGTTGCCGCTAACCCACACTGAAAAATGCCCCTTGAGTTCTCGCCCCTTCAGCGGGTGCAAGCCCCAGCCCGGCAGGTTCATGCCTTGGGCGTTGGTCGTTTCGTTCAGGCGGCGCAGCATGGCGGCGAGTCGCGGGGCATGGGCAGCTTGAATACCGGCCATGCTCCCTCTCTCGAAAAAGGCTTTCAGGCCCTTATGCCGGAATGTCTTAATCATGCGCCACTGTATCGCGTAACGCATCGCATGTCAATATCAACCCTTCACCACGTGCAAACCGGCTTTATTCGGCACAAACTCAATTCCGGCTTGCTCTAATATCCACGCTTCAATTTTCAATTCACTCCTAGTGATGCTTCGCCCAATCTCGTAAGGCTTCATTTATGCGACTCTGCCAGCCGTTGCCTGTAGCCCTGAACTGCTCCAGAATTTCCGCATCCAGCCGAAGTGTTACTTGCTCTTTTTTCCCGCTCCCCAGTGGTCTTCCACGTCCGCGCTTGAATTGCTGTAACTCTGTATCAGTCAGCGGCAGATTGTCAGGGTCAGTAAGTGCAGCAGCGGTAATTTGCGCATCTTCAATGTCGGTGGGTCTAATTAGTTTCTTGCTCATAATCGTCAAACTCCCTTTGATTTGCTTTGCGCAAGCTGATTACTCTTCGCGCATCTTCACGGTCAACATAAACCACGCAATACAACCTCGCACCAATCGTACACAATGCAATCATGCGCGCTTCGCCATAATCGCGGCGGGTGTCTTGCCATATCAATGCGTCATCCCATTCCAATTTTTCGGCCTCGGACAATGACACGCCATGCTTGCTTTTATTCAGTGCGTCTTTTGCTTCGTCGAAAGTGATTTGCATGGTATTTAATGTAGTTATATTTAATGGTGAAGTCAATATTTATTTGTAGTTACGTTTATTGCTGCAAATGCACCACGCGCAAACCGGCTTGCACTGACACAAACTCAATTCCGGCCTGCTCCAAAATCCACGCTTCAATTTTTTCGTGCCACAAATGCAGCAAATCAAGTTCGCGCTGAATGTAATGCTTCTCAGCAATTGCGCTTGGCTTGTGCCCCATAATCTGCGCGACTATTCCGGCAGGGACTTCCACCCACTCGGACAATGTGCCAAAGGAACGGCGTAAACCATGTAGGGACAGTGCGGGAAGCGCGGCGGCAGTCAATGCCTTATTGTGCGGAATGCGCGGTTCCTCAAGCCTGCCTGATGCGGCTGCCGGGCTACTGAAAACAAATTCATTACGGCGCGGTAGTGCGGATATTAAATGTTCCACATAGGGCGTTAGTGGAATGGTGCGCTCGCCTTCAACCTTGTCGCGGATGGTCAAGCTCTTCCACTGAAAACCCACATCCTGCCAACGTAGCGCGGCCAGTTCATTACGACGTGCGCCGGTCAATAACAGGCATTGCAGATAGGCGGCAATTACTGGATTTCCAATTTTTTGCACCGCTTCAAACCACGGGTGAATTTGAGCCCGCCTCAGACTGTCATTCTTTTTGGTTTGTGGCGACGGAACTTTTTTCTTCACATCATCGGACTGACATGCATCGGAATGCGTAGCGACTCTGTATTCGTCTTGCTTAGCACACCAAGCAAGGAAAGCACGCAACATACGGAAAGCTAGAGCGGTAGCGGCTGGGGCTTTGGGTACTTCTCTTTCCAGCCATGCCGCAATGGCCTTTGCATCAAGGTCAGCAAGGCGCAGCGCCATCAATGGCACAAGAATTCCGGGGCGCGTTGTTTCCTGTTCGCTAGAGCGGCGGCCTCGAATGCGCTTTACTCCACCAGTCTGCGCAACATAATCATGATGGGTTCTATGCTTTTCGCCCCATTCGGGCTGGCCGTCTTTCTTAGACGCGCTGCGGTCAGCGATATAGGCTTGCCAAGCTTCGGCAACGGTCACGGATTCACTTACTTGCTTCTGTGCCAGCGCGGCGGCTTCGGCTTCCTTGGCGGCGACCTTCTCGGCTTTCACTTGGCGCGGGTCGTCACCCCGGTCTATCAGGACTTGCAGGCGGCGGGCTTCGGCTTGCGCTTCGGCAATATTCCAGGCGCTAACGTCACCAATCGTGACACGCATGGATTGCCCCTGAACCTTGGCTTGGTAAATGTAACGCTTGCGGCTCGAACCCGCTGTTGCACGAATCCCCAGCCCCGGCACTTCGGCACACCATAGGAAGGCTTGCGCTTTACTTTCCGGGCATTGAAAGCCCGCTATCCGCCCGGCTGTTAATTTGACCTTAGCCATAGCTCACCTCTTAATTTGTAACCGATTTGTAACCGCTTTTGGAGTATAGCGCGGAATACTTATCAACACAAAGAATAGGGTGTTATTGCTTATGGCATTGTTTTATTGAGGTTTTTATGTTTTCGTGAATTTCAATCAACGGCAAAAAACATGATATTTTCCCGATTTGTAATCAGAAGGTCGAGGGTTCAATTCCTTTTGCGGGCACCATTAAAACAATGACTTAGAAAATATTGTACGTCATTGCACTGTGGATTGGGACACTAGAGGGACACTTTGTAACTCTTTTCGAGTGTTGGATTGTTTAGCAATCATTCTCCCGAGATGAAGCAGTCATTAGTCGAGTTTTTTCACTCGGCATGGCTATTTTTCTTAGGGGAACTGTATGGCAACTATCGAGCGTCGTTCCAATTCAGATGGCAAAGCCATCTTTCGCGTTAAAGTCCGTCTAAAGGCTATCCACAGCAAACTGCTACCTTCCAACGCCTGACGGACGCACGTAAGTGGGTACAACAGACCGAATCGGCAATCCGCGAAGGCCGATATTTCAAAACCAGCGAGGCCAAGCGCCATACGCTCGGCGAACTAATCGATCGTTACTTGGCGGAGGTTATGCCGACCAAACCAAAAAGCCTGACCACACAAACCATGCAACTGCAATGGTGGACAACGCTTTACTCGCCTGTTTTTTCTTCTCTGGCATGCGTGTTTTTCACTCTCGCACAGGGTGATTTCAACTTGCATTCACCCTGTCGGAACCTTGTAATTTAAGTGGTTTCAGCTTGAAAACGGGCAACGCCCTCGAAGCCCATTATGCCCCACACATGCCATGGAAACAAAACGGGCTACAGTTCTGCTTCGTGCGCCTAGCGCTTCAAGTCCCGATAGAAGTTCTCATGAGAACCCAGCAGCAACAGCAAACGCAGCCTTGCATCCCATTCGTAGGCCAGCAACGTTTCCTGTTTGTTGACCTTGAACTTGTGGACGTAGACCCCGGTAAGATCGCCTTTTTTCTGCTCGCCGATTTCCGGGTTTGCGATGATTTCGCGAATCGCCGAGTCCACCTCGGCCTTTTCGCTTTTGTGCAGTTTTTTGTAAGCCCTCTTGAAGGCCGGCATTTGCCTGACTTCTACATCAGGCATCGACGCCCTCGAACTCGAATGGCTCGGCCAGCGATTTGTCCATGTTCTTGCTGATAAGCAAGTCACGAACGAATTCTATAGGCAGTTCGGGATTATCCAGCGCGCACTTTCCCACCCTAGCCCAAAATTCGATTTGCTGCGGAGGCGAACGAAACTCGGCCTTGGCAATCTTCTTGGCCTCATCATAAATCTCATCGTCGATGCGAATTGAAACACTCATAATCAGCCCCTTTGCGGTTGTGGCAAGTTACCACAATTCTAGCACCGGGCTTGGCCAGATACCATCTAAACACTTGGGAATCGGTTCACAATGCCCCTGGAAGCCAGGACTGGCGCGGGATCGTAGTCAGGTAATAGTGCACGGATTTTTAGCTATCGAATTGTTTTTAATGCATTTGATAGCTGGTTTGTAATCAGAAGGTCGAGGGTTCAATTCCTTTTGCCGGCACCATTCTTTCGCTTAAATCACTAAACAATTGTTTATAAATAATTTTTCAGACCAACCGTAGCTACTTACGGTTGGCGTTACACTCAATTTTAAAGATTCTTTAACAAACGCCGTCAACATTCCATGTAAAGGGCAAACCTGAGCGAAAGCCGGGGGCGCAAAGTTTCCGGTCTAAAGGGTTCGTACCCCAAGATAGCGGGATTGCCGATCGATCAACCATTCCGCCTGCAAGAATGGTCGTGCAATCTTAAGTTCAGTCTATCTCCGGAAGTTGTTAACTCAATTTGGAGGTTGATATGAATATCAAAAAGACCACCTGCGCTTTTATCACCAGCGGCCTTATTGCGCTCAGCTTTGCGACATTCGCTTTTGCTGCCACATTACCCGCACCCCATCAAGCTCCTGTAGCACAGGCTCTCGCCAAGGATTATTTGGTATCGGCGAATTTTGACCCTAAAGCGCTGTTTATCGCCACTGGCGCAAAAAATTTCAGCCTTACCCTACCGGAAATCGGCATGCTCCAGATCACGTTCGACAAGATCGGCGCATTGGATGGCACGGGAAAAGTTTTGCGTTGGGTTGGCCACTTGAATGCGCGACCTGAATTACAAGCTACGTTTGTGCGCGGCATTTCTGGCAACGTCACTGGCATGTTGGATACACCCAAAGGCCGCGTGCTGTTGGGTAATGCGAATGGTCAATATTTCTTCCATAGCGAAGCGCCCGATGTTGCGTCCAACTTGGAAAGCTCGAAATTGCCAGCAATTTTACTTAGTCTAGAAACGCGGCAACCCAGTGCAGACAAACAGAACCAACGCAAACCGAACGACAACCTAATTACCTACCCAGTGGAGTTCAACGCAGCTGGCTTGGCCAACCTGAAACCTGGCGAAGACACACAAATCTCCCTGCCCGGTACCGGTGATTTCGTGGTGACGCATGACCAAACACAATCCGGGGATTTAGGCGGATCAACCTTCGTCGGTCACTTGAAGGACTATGGCGACGATTTTCGCGTGCTGGTTACTTATACGCCGACCGGCGCACAAGGTAGCATCCTTACACCCTACGGCGAGTTCCAGTTACAAACGCTAGGGGCTAATCAATGGATCTTGGACGTTTCACGATCCAAGCTGGAGCAGCATTCATCGGATAACGATGTAGCCATCCCCGGCGGTGTCGCCCATAGTGGCGCAGTCACTGGTAGTGGCGGGATAACAGCACTTGGTGGCGTCACTGCCGCAGGTAGCACGGCGGCCGGGACCACAACCACAAGTAGTGCGACGACCAGCACTACCACCACAACGAACACGACCGGAAAAACTCAAATCGATGTGCTCGTACTGTATACCCCAGGACTGGAAAAAAGATTCGGCGGCGTAGATCAAACCATGGCGCGCATTCAGTTGCTGACTGCCCTAAGTAATCAGGCTTACCAAGACAGCAACGTCAATATTAGTTTGCGCTTGGTCAAGGCAATCAAATTGGATATTCCGGATACCACGACTAATAGTTCTATGTTGAGCGATATGTTGAATGGGGCTGGGTATTTCACAACTGTGGCTGCTCTGCGCCAAACCTATGGTGCCGATCTGGTGACGTTGGTTCGCCCGTTCTACTTAAATGAACAAGGCCGTAATTGCGGCGTTGGCTACATCGGCGGCTATGGCGGCAGCAATATTGCCGGTTACAAAAACTACGGCCTTTCCGTGGTTAGTGATGGCACCGACATGACAGGCCAAGGTTACTACTGCAACAACTACACCTTCACACATGAGCTGGGACACAACATGGGCTCGATGCACGACCGGGCCACCGTAACGTCACAGGGTGGCGGCACTGGCGCTTATCCTTACGCTTTTGGTAACGGGCAAGCCGGCGCCTTCGGTACCATCATGAGCTACATCTCACCAGTGGTTGGTAAATTCTCCAACCCCAGCATCACTTGTTCCACCAGCAGTCTACCCTGTGGCGTACCAGCCTCGGATGCGGCTAAATCCGCCGACAACGCCCAGTCGTTGAATAACACCCGCACCGCAGTAGCCGCCTTCATGCCATCGGTCAATACATTACCGCTGAGCATAGTCGGCGTCGTCGCCAGCAAAGGCACACCGCTGGCGAATGTCACGATCACACCATCAACGACCAGCGCGACTTGTAGCAAATCCGGTAGTAATGGCGTGTACTCCTGCACCGTACCGGCCAATTGGAGCGGTAGTCTGACACCCAGCCTGAGCGGCTATCAGTTCTTGCCCATCGCGCTGACTTTTAGCAATGTCACGACCAGCGCTGCGCAAAAGAATTTCGAGGCAAGCTTGCTGCCACCGCCCCCACCACCTAAGCCGGTGGTTAATACCGCACCGGTAACCGTGACGGGCACTATCCTCAGCAACGGCAGAGCAGTGGCGAACGTGCCGATCTACTCCACCTCAGCATCTGTGATTTGCAGCAAAACCAATACCAATGGCACTTACTCTTGCCGGGTTCCCGCTAGTTGGAGCGGTAGCTTGGTGCCGATCTACAGTGGTTACGCTTTTGCACCCAGCGCTTATAGTTTCAACAAACTGAATACCAACGTATCCAACCTAAACTACCAGGCGATCAAGCGCTAACCAGTACGCCACAACAAACGGCCCGGTCGATCCGGGCCGTTTGCATTTGAACAGGAAATTAGTTGATTGATCTAAACAGGCTGACGCAATAACGCAATCACTTCCTCATCTTCCACTTGCGGGAAACTCCGGTAGAACTGCCCCACCGCCCGAAAATCCCACGGCGTTTCCAGACACACCACCTCATCGCAATAAGCCGCGACTTTCTCGATGGTGTCGGACGGCGCAACCGGTACGGCACAAATCAGCTTGGCTGGCGCCTTGGATTTCAAGGCATGCAAGGCTGAGATCATGGTCGAACCGGTGGCCAAGCCATCGTCTACCACGATCACGATACGCCCAGCTGGATCAAGCGGCGGACGGATCGGCGTGTACTGGGCGCGACGCAGGCGCATGATCTCCATCTGGCGCGACTTTTCAACTTCAATATACTCCGGCGTCGCCCCGGCAGACGCGGCGTAATCACCGATGTAAGTCCATCCCGATTCATCTACCGAGCCAATCGCAAATTCGGCATTGAACGGCGCACCCAGCTTGCGCACCAGCACCACATCTATCTCACCCTGCAAGGCCGTGGCAATGCGCAGCGCCATCGGCACTGCGCCGCGTGGAATCGCCAGCACCAAGGGATGTTGTCCACGGTAAGGGCTGAGTCGTTCGGCCAAGCGGTCGGCGGCTTCGTTGCGGTCTAGGAAGGGCATTACTTAATAATGGTTGTATTCGGGGAAAACTCAAGGCCACGTTAGTGCCCGTGGGCAGCAGCAGCCAAATCCAAACAGAAGCTCATGTTTAAACCCCAGCAATAATATGACAAGGGTGAAAATGATAACGCTATATCTTGTGCCGGAGAATAGCACCAGGAATTCAAGCTTCAAGCGCAAGCCAACTTGACTTAGGCTTTATAGCCCCACAGCGCAGCCCGGTTGTTGAGCGTAACATCGACCTTGGACTTGGTCAGGACTTCTTTGATCGCGAATTGCGGATGAACGCATTCGCGCTTGGAATAGACATTGATTGCTTGGCCACGCGGGTTGACAAAGCTGTACACGATTGGTGTCGTCGGTGCCGAGCCGTTCCGCGTCACCACGGCAATTTCACCATTGGCCAGTCGCACATAACAACCTGGCGGGAATACGCCAACCACCTTGATCAAGGTCTCCGTCATTTGCGCGTCCAGCTGCTTACCGCGCAGTAAATATATTTCCTTGAGTGCAGCATTGGCGGCAAAGGCGCGGCGATGGGCATGTTCGGTCACCAGTGCAGCGTATACATCGGCAACGGCTAAAAGTCGCGCCTCGCGTGAAATGGCCTCGCTAGTCAGCGCACCGGGATAGCCACTGCCATCCATGCGCTCGTGATGCTGTAGCACCGCATTCAGCCACAGCGCATCGGTCACTTGGTATTTTTGCAACATATCGATAGCCTGGCTGCAATGCTCGTTAATTTGTGCACGTTGTGCCGGATCCAGTTTTTGCGCTTGGCGATGCAATTTGTCTTGCACCAGCAGTTGAGCAATGTTCATGGTCAGCGCAGCGTTCAACACCACCAAGCGTTCTTCAGCTGGCCAATCGAGCTGCGTTGCAACTAGCTCGCACAAGATTGCGGTATGGATCGGATGGCCGATGACATATCGCATATCGTTTGCCAGAAAGATCCAGGACACGCAGGCTTCGCGATCAAGTTCGCAAGCTTTTTGAATATTTTTTGAGATTGCGCTAACGCGGCCAGCGAAATCCGGCTCTACCGACATGCGCCCATATAAGCGTTCGACTTGGGCCGGCATGGGATCGAGCAAGACAAACGGTGACTCTTTGAGAACTGGCGGCAAAGGTGCAGCTTTGTCGCGCTTCGGGATAAACAAGCCGTTATCGCGCAACTCATCTAGTTGCCGTGTGGAATTCACGACAGCCCCAGCCTTAAGCAAGAGATTGCCATCCCGATCATAAACATTACACGGAAGCGGCTTGCCTAGCGGCACTTGGTCGGAGCGGATAACTTGCAGGTCCATGGCTTGCTTTTCAAAAATAGTTATTTTGCTTATCGGCAAATAATCTAAATAACTTAAGCCCATACACCCCCAGGCATATTACCTTTGGCTTATAATGCAGGCTTTTTCTCGCCATGTTGCTCGCAGGCAGCCTCCCTACACCCGGCCAATTTCGCCGCTATACCGCACTCACCGGCGCTGCCGATGCGCTGGCGCTGGCGCAATTCGCCCAGACACAACACCCACTACTGGTGCTAACCGCCTCGGCGTTAGACGCACAACGTCTGCGCGACGAAATTTTGTGCTTTGCTCCCACGCTAAAAGTACATCTGCTGCCAGACTGGGAAACCCTACCCTACGATAAATTTTCGCCGCACCAGGATTTGGTGTCGGAACGGCTGGCCACGCTGAACCAGATCCGCCACAACGCTTGTGATATTGCCATCGTTCCGGTAACCACTGCTCTGTACCGTTTGCCGCCTTTGAATTTCCTTGCGGCGCATACCTTCTTTCTAAAGCAAGGCGAGCGCCTGGATGTGGATGGTTTGCGCAAACAAATGACCCTCGCCTCTTACACCCATGTAACGCAAGTACAAGCGCCGGGTGAATACAGCGTGCGCGGCGGCGTGATCGATCTGTTCCCGATGGGCAGCAGCGTGCCCTACCGCATTGATTTATTCGATAATGAAATTGATACGCTGCGCACCTTCGATGTCGATACCCAACGCAGCATTTATCCGGTCAAAGAAGTGCGTCTACTACCGGCGCGCGAATTTCCGCTGAACGAGGCCGGCATCAGCAACTTCCGCCAGAAATTCCGCGACCAATTTGAGGGCGATCCATCCAAGTGCCGCATCTATAAGGATGTGAGCAATGGCATGGCGCCGCCCGGCATCGAGTATTACTTTCCTTTGTTTTTCGACGCGACTGCGACGCTGGTCGATTATCTGCCACCGGATACATTTCTGTGCTTGCATCATCGTGTGCTGGATGCAGCCGATCAGTTTTGGCGCGATACGCGTTCACGTTATGAGTTGCTGCACGGCGACCGTGAGCGGCCGCTCCTGCCGCCGGAGCAACTATTTTTATCCAGCGAGCAATTATTTGCCGCACTGAAACCCTATCCGCGCATCGAGCTGCTGGAGCCAGCAGCAGAGCTCCCGAGCAATACCCAAGCATGCGCTAGCAACGCCTTACCCTCGGTACACGTAGATCGCCGCGCTGAACAGCCCTTGAGTCAACTCATCGCGTTCATACAAAATTTCGATGGCCGCATCCTGATCGCAGCGGAAAGTCTAGGGCGGCGCGAGACCATGGCGCAATTCTTCGCCGAGCATGGGCTAAAGCCGGCATTGGCCGAAAATTATGCGGCATTCCAGGCCAGCACAGAACGACTGATGCTGGCTGCACTACCGATTGGCCAAGGCTTTATTCTGCCGGCAGAAAAAATCGCACTCGTTACAGAGAGCGAACTGTATGCACAGCAAGTGCGCCAAGCGCGGCTACGCGAAGTGCGCAAGACCAGTACCGAGCACATGTTGCGCGACTTGTCCGAAGTACGCGTGGGCGATCCTGTGGTGCACGAAGAGCATGGCATCGGTCGTTATCTAGGCCTCATCGGCATGGATTTGGGCGAAGGTGAGACGGAATTTTTAGAGCTCGAATACGCTGGTGGCGACAAGCTGTTTGTGCCGGTTGCCAACCTGCACCTGATCAGTCGCTACAGTGGCGCAGCACCGGAATCCGCGCCGCTACATAAACTGGGTAGCGGGCAATGGGAAAAAGCCAAGCGTAAAGCACAACAGCAAGTGCGCGATACTGCGGCAGAGTTACTGAATCTGTACGCCCAACGTGCAGCTCGCCAAGGTCACGCTTTTACCTTCAAGCCGCAAGACTACGCAGCGTTTTGTGCGACCTTCCAATTCGAAGAGACACCAGACCAGGCCGCCGCCATTGGCGCCGTGATCCAGGACATGACGCAAGGCAAACCGATGGATCGCTTGGTGTGTGGTGACGTCGGCTTCGGCAAGACCGAGGTTGCACTGCGCGCCGCCTTTATGGCGGTGGCTGATGGCGCGCAAGTGGCGATCTTGGTACCGACCACACTATTGGCCGAGCAGCATTTCAATACTTTCTCCGATCGCTTCGGTGAATGGCCGGTCAAAATTGCCGAGATTTCGCGCTTCCGCTCGGCCAAGGAGCAAACGGAGGCGCTCAAGCAACTGGCGGCAGGCAATATCGACATCATCATCGGCACTCATCGCCTGATCCAAAAAGATGTGGCCTTCAAAAATCTGGGACTGGTGATCATCGACGAGGAGCATCGCTTTGGTGTGCGCCAAAAAGAGCGCCTAAAAGCGATGCGTGCGGAAGTGGATGTATTAACCCTGACAGCAACGCCCATTCCGCGCACTTTGTCGATGGCAATGGAGGGCTTACGTGATTTTTCCGTGATCGCCACTGCACCGCAAAAACGACTGTCGATCAAAACTTTCGTCCATGATTTCAGCGAAGGGCTGATCCGCGAAGCAGTGCTGCGCGAATTGAAGCGCGGCGGACAAGTCTATTTCTTGCACAACGAAGTCGAGACCATCGTCAATATGCAAGAGAAGCTGCAAAGCATCCTGCCCGAGGCGCGGATTGCCGTGGCACACGGCCAAATGCGCGAGCGCGAGCTGGAACAGGTGATGCGGGATTTCTACCACCAGCGCTTCAATGTACTGCTGTGCACCACGATCATCGAGACCGGCATCGACGTGCCCAGCGCCAACACCATCATCATGAACAAGGCCGATCGCTTTGGCCTGGCGCAACTACACCAGTTGCGCGGCCGCGTCGGACGATCGCATCACCAAGCTTACGCATATCTGTTGACTACGCCTGACAGCAAGCTGACCCCTGCTGCAAAAAAACGCCTGGAAGCGATCCAGATGATGGAGGATCTGGGGGTCGGCTTTCATCTAGCAATGCACGACTTGGAAATTCGTGGTGCAGGCGAAATGCTGGGTGACTCGCAAAGCGGCGAGATGCACGAAGTCGGCTTCAATCTGTATACCGAGATGTTAAATAGTGCGGTGAAATCCCTGAAAGCCGGCAAGGAACCGGATATGTCCGAGCCGCTGCACGTCACCACCGAAATCAATCTGCACTCCCCGGCCCTGCTGCCCAACAACTACTGCGCTGACGTGCACGAGCGCCTGGTGCTATACAAGCGCCTCGCCCATTGTGAAAATCTGGAGGCGCTCGACACCCTGCACGAGGAATTGATCGACCGCTTCGGTCTGCCACCGGAGCAAACCAAGGCCCTGCTCGATACCCACCGCTTGCGCATCCTGTCCAAGCCCTTGGGCATCATCCGCATTGACGCCAGCAGCGATGCGGTAACCTTACAATTCATTAAAAATCCGCCAATCGACCCCAGTCGGATCATTGCGCTGATCCAGCAAAAACGGCACTACCAACTGGCGGGGCCTGACAAACTGAAGATTGCCACGCGTTCTGCTGACGTGGCGCGGCGGGCACAGTTAATACAAGAAATCTTCCGCGAATTCGCGGCTTAATCGGAAAGCGAACCATGCATCTCATCATCCAAGGTCCCAACGTCGAAACCAATGATCTCAAGCAACTCGCCAAGCTTTGCACCGCCAGTAGTATTGAACAGACTGCACCCAATGTGTTTCGACTGCCTATGGCCCAGCCACACACTGACATCGAAATGCTCTGTGCCAAAGCCCAGCTCGACTTCGCGTTCGTGCCGGAAACCCAGACCCTAAATCAGATCGGCCTGGTGGTAATGGATATGGATTCGACCTTAATTACCATCGAGTGCATCGATGAAATCGCCGATATGCTACAAATGAAACCGCAGGTCGCGGCTATTACCGAATCCGCCATGCGCGGAGAGATCGACTTCGCCGAGAGTCTGACGCGTCGCGTCGCCCTACTCGCTGGCCTGGATCAGGTCGCATTGCAACGTGTCTATGACGAACGCTTGCAGCTTTCTCTGGGCGCAGAGCGCTTCCTCGCCACGTTGCAACAACGCAATATCAAGACCTTGCTCGTGTCGGGTGGCTTCACGTTCTTCACCGACAAACTCAAGCCACGGCTCAAACTCGATTACACCGCATCGAACGTACTGGAAATTATTGATGGCAAGCTTACCGGCAAGGTGTTGGGTACGATCGTCGACGCCCAGGGCAAGGCAGAGCACCTGAAGCGGCTGCGTGATCAGCTAGGATTAGGGCGGGAACAAGTAATTGCCATCGGTGACGGTGCCAATGATCTGAAGATGCTGGGCGAGGCCGGCATCGGTGTGGCCTACCATGCCAAGCCCGTGGTGCGCGCCCAAACGACCTATGCCATCAACTATTCGGGTTTGGATGCGGTACTGAACCTGTTTGTTTGACCGTATGCAACACACCGTACTCAACTATAGAAATATTTAATCATCCTAGACTAAACCTATCGAGGGGGATCGCCGTTAGAGTATCTACAAGCAGCGAAAATATTTTCCTGCGGGAGGTGCGACATGCTGATGATGAAAGATATGGGTACCGGCGAGACCGAGTCCATCGACGAATACGAAGAAGAGGCCATGTCTTCGGGCTGGAATCCAGCCATTGCGGACTTGATCCATCGTGAAGTTGACCATCATGAAATCATGCCGGCGGAAAATCCGATGCCTTCGGATCTCGCCGATGTGGACGTCAACGACTTCATCGAGAGGATGTACCACTACATCGATTAAAAGTCTGAGGATTGCCCGTCGAGCTTGATGCTGACGGACAATTCAAGAACGGCTGGCATTGCGGTTAAGGTGACCGCAATGCCAGCCGTTTTTCTTTTATGGCGCCGCTATCCCGTCCGCCTGCTGCTTGAGGTAAAATGGTAAATTTTCAAGGTAGATAGCGCATGATCAAGGGTAGCCTGGTCGCACTCGTGACCCCCATGCGCGCGGACGGCAGCCTGGATTGGGATCGTTACCGCGCACTCATCGAATTTCACATCGACAACCAGACCGATGGTTTGGTTGTCGTCGGTACGACCGGCGAGTCGCCCACCGTGGATGTCGACGAACACTGCAAACTCATCGAAGTGGCCGTACAAACCGCTAAGGGACGCCTGCCAGTAATCGCCGGCACTGGCGCTAATTCCACACGCGAGGCGATAGAGTTGACCGCCAGCGCCAAAAAGGCCGGTGCCGATGCCTGTCTTCTGGTCGCGCCCTACTACAATAAGCCAGGGCAAGAGGGGCTGTATCTGCACTTCAAAGCCGTGGCCGAAGCGGTGGATATTCCGCAGATCATCTACAACGTGCCCGGGCGTACCGTGGCCGATATCGCCAACGACACCGCATTGCGCCTATCGCAAGTACCGAATATCGTTGGTATCAAGGATGCAACCGGTAATTTGCAGCGCGGCACCGACCTCATTTTACGTGCCCCCAAAGATTTCGCCATTTACAGCGGCGACGATGCTAGCGCATTGGCGTTATTGATGATGGGGGGGCATGGTGTGATCTCAGTCACCGCTAATGTTGCCCCAAAACTCATGCACGATATGTGCGCCGCCGCCTTCAGCGGGCAATTTGATGCCGCGCGTGCCGCCAATGCCAAGTTATTTGGCCTACATGAAAAGCTGTTCGTCGAAGCCAACCCAATACCGGTAAAATGGTGCGTGCAACGCATGGGCTTGATCGAGTCAGGGATTCGCCTACCGCTGACCCCGCTGACTCGAGACTTCCATGCAACACTGAATCAGGCCATGCAGCAAGCCGGTGTGAACGTTTAAGCTTTAGAGTTGACCAATATAAATATTTCCAGGTTAGAAGGACGGAGCGCTATGCAAAAGACATTAAAAGCCATTATTTCAATAACCTTATCTATATACTTCCTAAGCGCTTGCTCACTCATCCCCGAGTCCAAGAAGATTGATTACAAATCCGCGACCAAGGCACCCACGCTGGAAGTGCCACCGGATTTAACCGCCGCCCGGAGCGATGACCGTTTTGCCGTACCGGACACCAGCGTCCGTGGAAGCGCCACTTTTTCAGCCTATAACAAGGATCGTACCGCCGCCCCACAGCGTGATGGCCAAGGCCTGTTACCGGAGTTAGCCAATGCCAAAGTCGAGCGCGCCGGTAGCCAGCGCTGGCTAGTGGTAAAGGCCATGCCAGATCAAGTTTGGCCGATCGCACGCGAATTTTGGCAGGAAAACGGTTTCATTATTAACAATGAAAATCCAGAAACCGGGATCATGGAAACGGATTGGGCTGAGAACCGCGCCAAAATCGGCCAAGATCTAATCCGTAATCTGCTCGGCAAGGTATTGGATGGACTTTATTCCACCAGCGAGCGCGACCGCTTCCGTACCCGGCTCGAACCCGGTAAAACACCCGGAACCACCGAGATCTATATCAGCCATCGCGGCATGTATGAGGTAATCAAGGGCGGTGATGGCGGTTCGCAAACCGTCTGGGAACCACGCCCGGCTGATCCCGAACTTGAAGCTGAATTTCTACGTCGTTTAATGATGCGCTTTGGAGTTGATGAGTCACGCAGCCAAGCCCTGGTGGCCAATGCCGCCAGCCAAGAACGTGCACGCCTCACACGCTTGCCGAATAATGGTGGCAGCAGCCTCGCAATCTACGACCCATTCGACCGCGCCTGGCGTCGTACCGGTCTAGCGCTGGATCGAGTCGGCTTCACCGTAGAAGATCGTGACCGCTCCCGTGGCATTTATTACGTGCGTTACATCGACCCGGAAAGCGACATCAAGCAAGGCGAAAAACCAGGCTTTTTCTCCAAGCTCGCGTTCTGGCGCAGTAGCGATGATAAAAACAAAAAAGAACAATTCCAGATCAAAGTTGCGGATGGTGGCGAAGAAAGTAAAGTCTCTCTACTGGTCAAGGATGGCACGGTAGACAAATCCGACACTGCCAACAAAATCCTAAATCTGCTCTACGAACAATTGAAATAAGTCGCAATGCGCTTTGCCTGCTTGGGAAGCGGCAGCGAAGGCAATGCCCTGGTGGTGGAAGTCGACCACACACGGGTATTGCTGGATTGCGGTTTCAGCATGAAAGAAACCGTTGCGCGTTTGAGTCGCATGGGTCTAGAACCCAATGACTTAAGTGCCATTCTCGTGACACACGAGCACTCCGATCATATCGGCGGCGTGACCCGCCTCGCAAACAAATTCAATATCCCCGTTTGCTTGAGCCACGGTAGCCACGCCTATCTTAGCAATCTGAATCAAGTCCCCGTGCACTGCAACATTATCGATAGCCATACAAAATTTAGCATTGGCGCCATCGAAATTGAACCATTCCCGGTACCGCACGATGCACGCGAACCGATTCAATTCGTGTTCGGCGATGGACAGCGCCGCCTGGGCGTTTTAACCGATACCGGAATGGTTACCCCGCATATCACGCAGATACTTTCTGGATGCAATGGGCTAGTACTGGAGTGTAATCATGATCGCGAACTGCTGGCCAATGGCCCTTACCCACCAGGCCTAAAACAACGCGTTGCTGGCCGCTATGGACATTTGGACAACGAGGCCGCCGCTGATTTGCTGCGCGGCATCGATACTAGCAAAGTGACGCACATTATTGCGGCCCACATCAGCCAGAAAAATAATCGTCCGGAACTGGCGCGTAGCGCGTTGGCGAGCGCACTGAATTGCGCTGAAGATTGGATCGGGATCGCCGACCAAGCAGACGGTTTTGACTGGCGGCAACTCATTTAATACGCCAAGCAAAACAAAAAAGCCGGCACAAGGCCGGCTTTTTTGATCAAACGTAAAACTGATTACTTCTTAGCTGGCTCAGCAGCAGGGGCTGCAGGAGCAGCCGGTGCAGCAGCAGCGTCAGCAGCAGGAGCGGCAGCCGGAGCAGCAGCGTCAGCAGCAGGAGCTGGAGCAGCAGGAGCAGGGGCGGCAGGAGCAGCAGCAGCCGGAGCAGCATCAGCCTTAGGGGCTTCAGCAGGAGCTTCGGTTTTGCCGCAAGCAGCCAGAGCCAGAGCAGCGATCAATGCAGCGATAAGAGCGGAGTATTTCATTATGTTTTCCCTTTTCCGAGTTAAGACAAGAACCATTTAGACTGAAATTCGGTCAATCCTTGCAATGCGATGCCCGACCGACCGCAGAATTATATCAATACTTAAAAATAATACTAGCCCTTTTTACGCAATTTCAAGGGTTTGGGGCAATTGTTTGGGGCTAGCAAAACGCCACATGTGCTAGACTAAATCACCGTTTTTCGATCGTGCCCATATGCAGCTTCGGCATTTATTCATATCATTGACCTTGCTTAGCCTATGTGGCGCGCTACCAGCGCAAGCAGCAGATCATCTGGTACGACTTGGCGTGCTGGCGCATCGCGGCAAGGAAGAGGCCCTAAAATCCTGGGGGCCGACGGCACAATATCTTTCGCAACAAATCCCCGACCATCGTTTTGTGATCGTGCCGCTCAGCAACGACGACATTGGGCCTGCAGTCGAATACAACGAGCTTGAGTTCGTACTGACCAACCCCGGCTCGTATGCCGAATTGGAATTTGGTTTCGGCATCACGCGCATTGCGACCCTCAAAAGTAAATCGCCACTTGGTGCTTACAGCGTGATGGGTGCAGTCATTTTTACGCGCGCTGATCGCAAAGACATCCAAACCCTAGCCGATTTACGTGGCAAGCGTTTTATGGCGGTGCATGAAAACGCCTTCGGTGGTTGGTGGTTGGGCTGGCATGAGTTGAAACGCCAGCACATCAATCCTTATGAAGATTTTACCCGTCTCAGTTTCAGTGGTTTTCCGCAGGACAACATTGTCTTTGCAGTGCGTGATGGCAAAGTTGATGCTGGTACGGTACGGACTGATTTACTAGAAAGTATGGCACTTGCCGGCAAGATCAAGCTTGAGGATTTTCGCGTACTCAACCCGCAAAAAGTAGAAAACTTTCCTTATCTTCTGAGCACACCGCTCTATCCCGATTGGGCATTTGCGATGTTGCGCCACACGCCGGATGAACTGGCACAACAAGTCGCGATTGCCTTGCTGAAAATGCAGCCGGGCGATCCTGCTGCGCAACAAGGCGGATATGTGGAGTGGACCGTGCCCTTGGACTACCACACCGTTCAGCAGCTCATGCTGGACTTGCGTGTCGGCCAATACTTGAATTACGGCCAACTGCACTTTGTCGATCTGCTCAAGCAATATTGGATCACTATCGCTGCGGCGCTGCTGGCATTGTTGTTCCTGGTCAGCGCTTATCTTTATACCTTGCGCCTGAATCGCCGCCTATCGAACACCATGAAAAGTTTAGAAAATGAAATCGCGCAACGCCAACACATCGAACGCGACTTGCTGCGCACCCGTGACGATCTGGAATGCCGTGTCGCGGAGCGCACCGCCGAGCTTGCGCATATCAATGATGAACTGGAATCGCGCGTAGCACATCGCACTGCACAGTTGCTGTCCGCCATGCAACGGCTCGATGCCGAGATGAAGATCAAGCACCAGCAGAGCGACCTATCTCCGCCACCCGCCTAAACCGAATCAATCGGCGCGCACCACTGCAATTTCATCCCAGTTCGTGGTGTAAGCCTGGCTGACTCGTGCACGGCGCATGCGCCAACCCTCGCCCCCGCCCTCCCCCAACAAACGCAGGCTGTGGCTGCCCATTTTCGCATTGATGCTGTCCAGCGTGCGCATCAAGATGTGACTACGCGCTTGTGCCGCAGGATCGTCGAACAAGGTGCGCGGACGCTGTGCCGCAGGGATCAATTCAGTGAGTACAATGCCGACCTTTTGGTAGGCGAATCCCGGCTGGTAAATGTGTTGTAAACCAGCATGCGCAGCGCGCAATAATTGCAGCGTGTCGTCGCTGGGCATGGCCAACGGTACAATCAAGCCGCGCTGATATTGCCGCGCGGCTGGCTTAAATGGATTAGTACGAATAAAAACTTGTAGCGCGCCAGCAAGGCTCGCCTGTCCGCGTAATTTTTCGGCAGCGCGCGTAACATAAGTCGTCACCGCTTGCTGCAATGCTTCCAAAGCATAAACGGCACTACCGAACGAACGCGACACCATGATCTGTTGTCGTGCTGGCGCCAGCGTTTCCAGCACGTGGCAAGTTTCGCCATTTAATTCCGCTACGGTGCGTTCCAATACCACGCCAAATTGCGCACGTATGGCCTTGGGCGCGGCGCGGCGCAAGTCGAGAACGCTGGCAATACCCAGTGTGGCCAGATGCTCAGCCGTGCGTGTGCCAACACCCCATACCTCGCCCACCGCAATCTGCGCTAACAAATCATCACGTAACGTTGGCGACACACTGGTCAGATCGCACACGCCAGCATATTCGGGGCGTTTCTTGGCGAGATGATTGGCCAACTTGGCCAACGTCTTAGACGCACCGATACCGACGCACACCGGCAAGCCGATCCATTGCTTGATCGTGGCGCGGATACGCTGACCATAGTCGCCATACTGTATATCCGTGAAACCGGTCAGATCGAGAAAGCATTCGTCGATAGAATAAATCTCCTGGCGCGGACTGAAATTTGCCAACACGCTCATGACGCGGTTCGAAAGATCCGCATACAGTGTGTAGTTGGAAGAAAAGGCAATGATGCCATGCTGCCGCGCAAAATCCTTGATCTGAAACCATGGCACACCCATTTTGATACCCAAGGCCCTCACCTCTTGCGAACGCGCGACCACACAGCCATCGTTGTTGGAGAGCACCACCAACGGGCGACCCTCTAGCTTGGGCTGGAATAGGCGCTCGCAGGAGACGTAAAAATTATTGCAATCGACGAGGGCAATGGCGGACGCAGGCATGAGTGACTAATTTTTAAATTACTGTGTGACGCGATGAATCGCCCAGCGTACTACACCCCAGATCATCAGCTCCTGCTCTGCGCCAACGACGATATCGCCATAGCTCGGATTGGCGGAATGCAGGACAGGCCCCTGCGGCGTCAGCAGCAGTTGCTTCACCATGAATTCGCTGTCGATCACAGCGATCACCACGCTTTCGTGCGTGGCTTGCAGCGCACGATCCACCACCAATAAGTCGCCATCAAAAATCTTCAGGCCGCGCATCGAATCGCCAGTAACGTGCAGAAAAAAAGTAGCCTCTCGGTGCTGCACTAAGTGCGCATCAAGGCTGAGGTGCCCTGCAATATAATCGTCGGCTGGCGAAGGAAATCCGGCCGGTACGGCGCGCGCCAGCAAAGGCCTTGTGATATAGGGGAGCACGGTTTCATGTAACGCGAGACCTAGCCCACACCGAAAAGGTATGGCGCTTTCCAGGTCAAATAAATTAGACATGCACCTAACTTCGATACTTACGAATCAAGCCCACGACCACGCCGAATAATTCCAGCTGCCCGCGCGGACGAATCACAGGGTAGGCGAGATTGGCTGGGCGTAGCAGATATTTGCCACGTTCCATATCCAGGGTCTTGATGGTGAATTCGTTATCCACGATAGCAACTACGATGTCGCCAGCCTTGGCGGCAACGCGTTGCTCCACCACCGCAATATCGCCGGGGAAAATACCCGCATCGATCATAGAGTCCCCTTTCACCGGCACTAGCGTAGTGTGCGATGGCTTGGGGATCAGATACGCATCAACGGCGAACGCCTCGACCCCTGCATCGCCCACTGTATCCGGCGCACCGGCTGGCACGCGAAACGCCGCCAACGAGCGCTCGAAAAAATGCGCCGTCGGCACCCACATGGCGTCCGGCGTGCGCGCCAAAAAACCAGCACTGCGCAAGCGGTTCAGCACCTTGGCGACTGCCGATCTAGATGCCAAACCCAGCACCTCGCATAGCCGGTTGTACGACGGCAAGCTGTGCCAGGCGGCGTAGTAGTCTTGCAGTAGTCCTAGGTATTCGGCGTCTTTGGTGGTTTCGGTCATGGCGTCATTGCAAGAGAACGTTTGTTCTCTTGCAATATAGAGAACAAACGTTCTCGCGTCAATCAAAGATAGCAATGTACAGGCGAAAAAAAACGGGGACATTTCTGCCTCCGTTTTTTTGTACTGCCATATGCAGTTTAGTCGTAGGTACGGCGACGTGTCGGTGCAGAAGGACGGCGGTTTTCACTGCGGAAACCACTGTTCCAAGCCGGTGCCGGTGCACTCGCTGCACGCTCACCATTACCGCGCGGACTAGCTTTGCGCGCGCCATCAAAACGCTCACTGGAACGCCCATCCAATGAACGTGCGTCAGGGGTGCGCGCAGCCGGAGCCCGCGATGGAGCACGGTTATCTGAGAAACGACCGCCTGGTTTGCTAGCGCCACTGTTAAAACGCGGACGCGCAGCCTTATCTGCACGCGCTGTAGGTTCTAAGCCAACGATCACGTCGATACGCACCGATTGACCGGTATAACGCTCGATATTGCGCACCAAATGCTTTTCGCTGTGGTTGACCAAGGTCACGGCAACACCGGTGCGACCAGCGCGGCCAGTACGACCGATGCGATGCACGTAATCTTCCGCTTGACGTGGCAAATCGAAATTGATGACGTGGGTAATGCCTGCAACGTCGATACCGCGCGCAGCGACGTCGGTCGCCACCAAAATACGCGTACGGCCATCACGCAAGCGTTGCAAAGTACGCGTACGCTTGCTTTGCTGCATGTCGCCATGCAGCGCATCGACGGCAAAACCTTGCGCAAATAGGTTCTCGGCCAATTCATCCGCACCACGCTTGGTGGCAGTAAAGATGAGCGCTTGTTGTAGTTCAGTATCACGCAACAGCGCATCCAGCAATTTATGTTTGTGGCTAAAATTGTCGGCATACAACAAACGTTGATCGATTTTGGCTTCGCGCTGCGTCGGCGTGGCGACCTCGATACGTTGTGGATCGCGCGTTAACTTGCGTGCCAAACTGCCGACCACGCCATCCAGCGTGGCGGAGAACAATAAGGTCTGGCGCGTAGCCGGGGTTTTATCCACGATGCTTTGAATGTCGTCGATAAAGCCCATATCCAACATACGATCCGCTTCATCCAAAATCAACACTTCCAAGCGCGAAAACTCAACGCGACCACTTTGCATGTGATCCATCAAGCGACCCGGCGTGGCAACCACGATATCCACTGCATCGCGCAGACCGCGCAATTGCTGAGCATAAGGCGAACCACCCACCAAACACACGGTGCGCAAACGATTCAAACCGCGACCATACGTGGCAGCAGCTTTTTCGACTTGCAGCGCCAATTCACGCGTCGGCGTTAACACCAGAATGCGCGGGCCTTTACCTGGCATCGTTGAGGGTTGTGCCAAGCGCTGTAGGCTCGGCAACAAAAAGGCGGCGGTCTTGCCGCTACCGGTATGCGATGAAACGAGCAAATCGTGACCAGCCAACGCCGCCGGAATAGAGGCTGATTGAACGGGCGTTGGTGCGGGGTAACCGCTGGATTCGATTGCTTTAAGAATTAAGGGGTTTAAACCCAAGTTGCTGAAACTCATGAGACATCCTTTTCTAATCGGCAGGCGCAAATAGGCAAGCCGATAGGTTACGGCTCGTCAACAAGACGAGGCCGGACGATTGCGACGCATAGCCAAAAAAGCTGAAGCGGCGCGCGGACATCGGCGCCAACCGAATGCCGTTACATCATCAAAAAGGAAGTCTTTCGATGCGGCTCAATAGAGCTAGGTCGGGGACGATGGGGCTGTGACTACAGTCCCGGAACATATTCGCCAGCGAAACCGGCAAATCATCACTGCTGCAAAGCACAACGCCGCGGATCTTACTCGAAACCGCCACATAATGCGAGTATTATTTTTTACTAATATAGATTTAAGGGGATTTAGGCTTGGCTGGGGTAATAGCCGGCATTGGGCTAGGAGTTATCTTTTGCGGCTCCAAAACCTGGAAAAACACCTCGTCCTGCTTGACCATACCCAGTTCGCTACGCGCCCGCTCCTCGATAGCCTCATAACCAGTCTTCAGGTCTTTCACTTCGGCTTCGAGCGAGGCGTTGCGCGCCTTGAGGCGGGCATTGTCGGCACTTTGCTTGCTCAGCTCTTGATCAACTTCCCACGCTTTCAACCAGCTGCCTTTGCCCAGCCACAAGGGATATTGCAGCGCCAGGATCAGCAAGGCCAGGATCAGCGTGAGGACGCGCATCTATACACTAGGTGATCTGATAAAACGCATCACGGCCAGGATAAGTTGCACAATCACCCAACTCTTCCTCAATGCGCAGCAGTTGGTTGTATTTAGCAATGCGGTCGGAGCGCGACAGCGAGCCGGTCTTGATTTGCATAGAATTCGTGGCCACAGAAATGTCGGCAATGGTTGTGTCCTCGGTCTCGCCGGAACGATGTGACACCACCGAGGTATACCCGGCACGCTTGGCCATTTCTATCGCGGCGAAGGTCTCGGTGAGCGTGCCAATCTGGTTGATCTTGATCAGGATGGAATTGGCCACACCCTGTTGGATGCCCTCACGCAAAATCTTGGTATTGGTCACGAACAAGTCATCGCCCACCAATTGAATCTTCTTGCCCAGACGATCCGTCAACAGTTTCCAGCCGGCCCAGTCATGCTCGCTCATGCCATCTTCGATGCTGATGATGGGATACTTGTCGCACCAAGCAGCGAAGTAATCAACCATTTCAGAAGAAGTTAAGGAACGTTTGTCGGCGGCTAAGGTATAACGCCCATCCGCATAAAATTCGGAGCTGGCGCAATCCACGCCGATGGCGATATCAGCACCAGGCGTATAACCGGCAGCCTTGATCGCTTCCATGATGACGCCCAGCGCCGCTTCGTTGCTCTCCAGATTCGGCGCGAAACCACCTTCATCGCCGACGGTGGTGACATGGCCTTGCTCATCCAAAATTTTCTTCAGCGCATGGAATACTTCAGCGCCGTAGCGCAGCGCTTCGCGGAAGCTTTGCGCGCCGACTGGGATGATCATAAATTCTTGCATGTCGATGCTGTTATTGGCGTGCGCGCCGCCGTTGATGATATTCATCATCGGTACTGGCAACTGCATCTGCCCCGCGCCGCCTAAATAGCGATACAGCGGCAAACCAGATTCTTCCGCAGCCGCCTTGGCCACCGCCAGCGACACCGCGAGAATTGCGTTCGCACCTAGACGCGCCTTGTTTTCCGTGCCATCGAGTTCGATCAAGGTACGGTCGATAAAGGTCTGCTCTTCGGCATCCAGACCGATGATCGCTTCGCAGATTTCGGTATTCACATTTTCCACCGCGCGCAGCACGCCTTTGCCGTTGTAGCGCTGCTTATCGCCATCGCGCAACTCGATGGCTTCTTTACTACCCGTGGATGCGCCAGACGGCACAGCCGCACGCCCGATTACGCCCGACTCCAACAACACATCAGCTTCCACGGTCGGATTGCCGCGCGAATCCAGAATTTCTCTTGCAATCACATCAACAATTGAACTCATTTTTTATCCTAGCTCATTAACTCAGTTTCAATAAATCCCGTTTGTTTCACCAGCGCATCAATCGATTTCAAAGTCGCCAGCAACTCCTTCATGCGCGGCAAAGGCCAGGCATTCGGGCCGTCCGATAAGGCTACTTCCGGATTAGGATGGGTCTCCATGAAAAGCCCGGAGACGCCACTCGCCACTGCGGCACGCGCCAACACCGGCACGAATTCACGTTGTCCGCCGCTCTTGGTACCCTGCCCGCCCGGTTGTTGCACCGAATGCGTGGCGTCGAACACAACTGGACAGCCAGTCTCGCGCATGATGGCAAGGCCACGCATATCCGATACCAGCGTGTTATAGCCGAAAGATACGCCGCGTTCGCACACCATGATGGTATCCGCACCACCATTCGCCGCTTTGGCTTTATCCACGACATTTTTCATGTCCCAAGGCGCAAGGAATTGTCCTTTTTTGATGTTCGCCGGTTTACCGCTTCTTGCCACCGCTTGTATGAAGTCGGTCTGACGGCATAAAAATGCCGGCGTTTGCAGCACATCGACTACTGCAGCAACATCGGCGATTTCTTCAATGGCATGTACATCGGTCAACACCGGCACGCCTATTTGGCTTCGCACCTCGGCTAAAATATTCAGACCTTCTTGCATACCCAAGCCGCGAAACGATACGCCTGAACTGCGATTCGCCTTATCAAAAGACGATTTATAAATAAAAGGAATACCCAGCTCGGCGCATATTTCCTTCAATTGACCTGCGGTATCCAAAGCCAATTGCTTCGATTCAATAACACACGGGCCGGCGATCAGAAAAAATGGCTGATCCAGGCCAACGTTAAAACCGCAAAGTTTCATGAAAAATCTTTCTTGGGAGCAGCAACGGCTGCAGTCGGGGCTGCACCAGCGCCTTGATGCACTAGCGCGTGACGCTGAATAGCCGCGCGAATAAATGCAGAAAACAACGGATGTCCATAGCGCGGCGTCGAGGTGAATTCAGGATGGAATTGCACACCGATAAACCATGGATGATTCGGCAACTCAATCATCTCGCACAAATGCTCTTCACCCGTGGAACGGCCACTCACCTTCAAGCCTGCCTGCTCAAGTTTTTCCAACAAGGTGTTGTTGACTTCATAACGATGGCGATGGCGCTCGACGATGGTTTCTTTAGCATAAACTGTGCGCGCCAAGCTTCCCGCCAAAAGCTGACAAGGCTGGCCACCAAGGCGCATAGTGCCGCCCAGGTTCGAGGTCTCGGAGCGCTGTTCCACCGCACCAGTACGATCACGCCACTCGGTAATCAAGGCCACCACGGGATATTGCGTATCGGGATCGAACTCGGTGCTGTGGGCGCCGCTCATGCCCGCCTTATCGCGCGCATATTCGATCACGGCCAACTGCATGCCAAGGCAAATGCCGAGGTAAGGAATCTTGTTTTCGCGCGCATGACGAATGGCATTAATCTTACCTTCCACACCGCGCTTGCCGAAACCACCCGGCACCAAGATCGCATCCATGCCGGCAAGCGCGGATACATCGCCGCCTTCCAGTGTCTCAGAATCGATGTAATGAATCGCCACCTTGGTCTTGGTATGCATGCCGGCGTGAATCAATGCTTCCGACAGCGATTTGTAAGACTCAGTCAGATCGACATATTTACCCACCAGCGCGATATCCACCGCATGCTCAGGATGTTCCTTGTCGTAAATCAGTTGATCCCACTTCGATAGATCGGCCGGCGGTGGATTCAATTCCAGCTTACGGCAAACAATCTCATCCAAATGTTGATCGAACAAAATACGCGGGATTTTATAGATGCTATCGACGTCGATGGCAGAGATGACCGCCTCTTCCAACACATTGGTAAACAGTGCAATCTTGCGTCGCTCGTCCGCCGGTAACGGGCGATCCGCACGGCACAACAACACGTCGGGCTGAATACCGATCTGGCGCAATTCTTTGACCGAATGCTGGGTCGGCTTGGTCTTGATCTCACCGGCACTGGCGATATACGGCACCAGCGTCAGATGAATAAAGCAAGCATTGGCGCGTCCATCCTGGATCGCCATCTGACGAATCGCTTCGAGGAAGGGCAAGGACTCGATATCGCCCACCGTGCCACCAATCTCAACCACGGCGACTTCGGCGTCGCCGGCGCCGAGCCGGATGAAATTCTTGATCTCGTCGGTGATGTGCGGGATCACCTGCACCGTACCGCCGAGATAATCGCCACGACGTTCTTTCTTGATCACGCTGTCGTAGATCTGGCCGGTAGTGAAGTTGTTGCGCTTGGTCATTTTGCTGCTGACGAAGCGCTCATAGTGGCCGAGATCGAGGTCGGTTTCTGCACCGTCTTCCGTCACGAAAACTTCACCGTGCTGGAACGGACTCATGGTGCCGGGATCCACGTTGATATACGGATCCAGTTTGAGCAGAGTGACCTTGATACCACGGGTTTCGAGGATGGCGGCAAGGGAGGCGGCAGCGATGCCCTTGCCTAAAGAAGATACGACACCGCCTGTGATGAATACGAATTTAGTCATTTGGAAATATGTGGTACAGACGGGAAGACATGATACCGCAAAAGCTCGATCCAACGGCGAACAAAGTTCAAGATTGTTGTGCGCAAAGTCGCTATCTAACTGCCCGCGCTAAATATTTTACCAGAATGGCTTTTTATGGGATAATAAGAACTATTATCATTTAGACGAATTTCAGAATCGGCGAATATGAGCACATTAGCAAATTTGAAACCTGGTCAAACCGGCGTAATTCAAGCCATTCACTCCGAACAGGCTCTCTATTATCGTTTGGCCGCGATGGGATTTCGCATCGGCAAAACCATCGAACTGGTACGTAGCGCGCGCTTCTCCGGACCACTGCATGTACGCGTCGGCTCGACCGACATCATGCTGCGCCGCAATGAAGCGCAGCATATCGAATTAGTAGCCGCATAAAAATGCGCCGCATCGCCCTCTTGGGCATGCCGAACACCGGCAAATCCACATTCTTCAATCGCATCACCGGCGCTTCGGCGCGTGTCGGCAACTGGCCCGGTGTCACCATTGACCTGATGGGTGCAAAAATCCTGATGGGTAGCGAAATGGTCGAAGTCGTCGACCTACCCGGCATCTACGATTTGCACGGCTTCTCTGATGACGAACAAGTGGTACGCCACTTCCTCGAAAACAACGTCCTCGATTTAGCCTTAATCATTCTCAATAGCTGCCAACTGGATCGCCAACTCAGTTTGGCTTTGCAACTCAAACAACTGAATTTACCCTGCCTGCTGCTGCTCAATATGGCGGACGAAGCCAAACGTTTCGGCGTGACGGTCGATGCCGCTAAGATGACCGAGCAACTCGGCCTGCCCGTCATGATGATGAGTGCGAAATATGGCGAGGGCTACAAGCCAGCCTTCGACGCCATCGGCCACGCCTTGCGTCACTCCCAGCCAGTACAGCCGGAACAGATGCACGAAAAATTGGCTGCCGAAGACGCCATCGAACAACAGATGGAAGCCGTGCTAAAAAACGCGGTGCAAATTCCACCACGCCTATCGGACGACCTCACCACCAAACTTGACCGCGTCATGCTGCACCCATGGTTCGGTCTGCCGATTTTCTTCGGCGTGATGTATTTATTGTTCCAGGCTATTTTCCTACTGGGCAAACCGTTGCAAGACGGCATCAACTGGGCCTTGCTAGCCTTCAAAGATGGCGCGCTGGTTCCGCTATTGGCGACGGCACCGCATTGGGTTTCCGGTCTGCTTATCGATGGCATTTACAACGGCCTGGGAACCGTCGCCGCCTTTGTCCCCATCATCGTATTATTTTTCCTCTTCATGGCCATCGTCGAGGATACCGGTTACCTCTCGCGCGCAGCATTCTTAATGGATGCGCTCATGGCGCGCATGGGCCTGGATGGTCGCAGCTTCGTCATGCTGTTGCTGGGATTCGGTTGCAACGTGCCCGCCTTGATGGGCACGCGCGTCATGCGTTCGCGTGCTTTGCGCCTCCTCACCATGCTAGTGATTCCGCTTTCGCTGTGTTCGGCGCGCTTGCAAGTCTTCCTATTCATCAGCTCGGCAATATTCTCGCCCAAGGCCGCCCCGCTAGTCTTGTTCAGCTTGTACTTAATGAGTTTTGCCACCGCATTATTGACCGCCTTGATCTTCAAACGCCGCTTGATCAGTCACGAACCTTTCGTACTGGAAATGCCACCCTACCGCTTCCCCACCCTGCGCCAAATGGTGTTGCGCGGCTGGCACGAAGTGCGGCACTTCCTGAACCGCGCCAGCAAATTCATCATCATCGGCGTGGTCTTGGTGTGGGTATTGACCAACTTCCCAGCCGGCGTCGCACCCGGCAGCAGCGCCACCTGGGCCGGCCAAATCGGCGCCTGGATGTCGCCGATACTCGACCCGGTTGGCATCAACAACCAACTGGCCATCGCCCTGATCTTCGGCTTCGTCGCCAAGGAAATCGTCATCGGTTCGCTAGCGGTGATCTACGGCATGGAAGGCGCCGCGCTATCGCATCACATGGCCGGCACGCTGGACTGGGTGCAAGCCTACAGCTTCATGCTGTTCACCCTGATCTACACCCCTTGCCTCTCCACCATCGCCACCCTTAAGAGTGAGTCGAAGAGCCTGCGCTACGTGGCCGTGGCATTGGCGTGGTCGCTTGGATTAGCTTGGCTGGTGAGTTTTATTTTCTATCAGACGGCACGGGCCTTGGGGTATTAGG
>Ga0315270_10000050_pt1 | contig 59641 bp, 60 predicted proteins | sample C1_bottom_MG_FD_204932 | JGI IMG/M metagenome (GOLD analysis project Ga0315270, IMG submission 204932) | Sediment microbial communities from Yellowstone Lake, YNP, Wyoming, USA - C1_bottom | ecosystem: Environmental > Aquatic > Freshwater > Lake > Sediment | place: USA: Wyoming | collected... | reverse complement strand
AAAAAGGGGTCAAGCGACAGGCTCCAAGGACGCAATGAATTGCTGCAATTCTTGGTCCACTTGTTAAAATATTTATTTATAATATTTACACGCAACGTAGACCTAGAAGGTCTGTATAGAGGCAATCAAAATGAATGAATGAAATTTCATTCCGAACGAGCCGACGGGCCTCCTGCTCTTGACAGGCCGCTTCTGTACTCACTTCCTTGGCGAAGCCACGAGTGGGGCGCACGGCGGTGGGGCCGTTCTCGGCGAGAACCGGTGTTCAGTCAGTGGTCATCGGTACTCAGCGATGCAATCGATTGCCTTCACAAATGCCGTGAACAGGTCTCGCGCCGCGTCTCCGGCGGGGCCCTTGAGGCCCACGAGGTTCTCGGGGTGCCACTGGACGCCGAAGACCCAGCGGGCGGGGTCGGTGGCTTCCACGGCCTCGATGAGGGGGCCGGTGTCGGGATGCGCGGTGTCCAGGTGCCAGCCCACGGCCACCAGGGGCGGCGCCACGCGCTTCACGGCCTGGTGGTGGCGGCTGTTCACCAGGAAGACATCCTCGCCCAGGAGAGCCCGCAGGCGCGAGGCCGGGGCCAGTTGCACGCGATGGTGCATGTCGGGCGCGTCGGGCGTGCCGTGCTGGTGGCGGGATGGCTCGCAGCCGTAGTGGTCGGGCACGTCCTGGATCATGCTGCCGCCCAGGGCCACGTTGAGGATCTGTTCGCCGCGGCAGACGCCGAGGATGGGCAGGTTCCGGGCCCAGGCGGTGCGGATGAGGGGGATCTCGAAGGCGTCGCGATCCGCATCCACCTCGGCCTTGGGATGCACCGGTTCGGTGGCATCCCAGTGGCAGGGATGGATGTCATAGCCCCCCGTGAGCAGTAGACCAGAAACACCCGCCAGATCCGGCACGGGGTCGCCGGGGGCCACCAATTGGATGCGCCCCGCCCAGCCCGCGGCCTTCAGGGCGGGAAGATAATGCTTCTCGGCGCCGGACTTGCTCTTGCAGCTCACCAGGAGGTTTGACTTGGCGCTTGACATGACTTTCCCTCGGCGCAAACCTCATCACCCTACCACCCCCTCAGATGGTCTGAGTCGACGGTGAGGCGGAGAGCTCCGCCCTAACAAAAAGGAGGACATCATGTCCGGATCCTTGAACAAAGTGCTGCTCATCGGCAACCTCGGGCGCGACCCCGAGCTGAAGACCACGCCGTCGGGCCAGAACGTCGCCCGCTTCTCCGTGGCCACCACGGAGACCTGGAAGAACCAGGCTGGCGAGAAGCAGAGCAAGACCGAGTGGCACAACATCGTGGTCTGGGGCAAGCAGGCCGAGATCGCCGAGAAGTACCTGCGGAAGGGCAAGCAGGTGATGATCGAAGGCCGCATCCAGTACCGCGAGTACACCGGCCAGGACGGCGTGAAGAAGACCGCCTGCGATATCCGCTGCGACAACTTCGTCATGCTGGGCCGCGTGGAAGATGGCGGCGGCAACCGAGATTCCGGCGGCTACGGCGGCAAGGCGACCGGTGGCGGCTCCCAGGACTTCGAGGATCACGGCGCCCCCAGCCCGGCGGGCGGTGGCTTCCCGGACGACGACATTCCTTTCTAGGGTGTTGTTCCGCCGATGGATTCGGCACGGCTGCAAAACGGCGCCCATGCGGGCGCCGTTTTGCAGATAAGAACTGATCTTCAGGCTGCGAAGCAGCCTGAACTCCAGACCGTGCCCGCAGGGCGCGGTCTGGAGCCCGGAGGGCAGAGAACGGCCCTCGGAAATCCTCCCAAACTGAAGTAGAATGGTGGGTTCGGGAGTTTCCATGCTTGCAGTGCAGAACGTCACCATGCGCTACGGCGCGAAGATCCTGTTCGAGGACGTCACCACCACGTTCAACCCCGGACGGCGCTATGGCCTGACCGGCCCGAACGGGTCGGGGAAGTCCACGTTCATGAAGATCCTGTCGGGAGAACTCGAGCAGCAGATGGGGAACGTGATCCGTCCCCGCAAGATGGGCATCCTGCGCCAGGACCAGTTCGCCTTCGACGAGTTCCGGGTCATCGACACGGTGATCATGGGCAACGCGGGACTCTGGAAGGCGCTCCAGGAGCGGGATGCCATCTACGAGAAGGCCGAGATGACGGACGAGGACGGCATGCGCGTGGCCGAGCTCGAAGGCGTGGTGGCCGACGAGGATGGCTACACCGCCGAGAGCGATGCGGCCGTGCTGCTGGATGGCCTGGGCATCCCGGAGTCCCTGCATGGGCGCAAGATGAGCGAGCTGCAGGGCGGCCAAAAGGTGCGCGTTCTGCTGTCCCAGGCCCTCTTCGGCAACCCCCAGGCCCTGCTGCTGGACGAACCGACGAACCACCTCGACCTGGATTCCATCCATTGGCTGGAGGAGTTCCTGGACCGCTACAAAGGCACGGTGGTGGTGATCTCCCACGACCGGCATTTCCTCAACAACGTCTGCACGCACATCGCCGACATCGACTACCAGACCATCATCCAGTACACCGGCGGCTACGACGACATGGTCATGGCCAAGATCCAGGTGCGGTCGCGCATCGAATCGGACAACGCCCAGCGCGAGAAGAAGATCGCCCAGCTCAACGAGTTCATCCAGCGCTTCGCCGCGGGCACCCGCAGCAGCCAGGTGAACAGCCGCCGCAAGGAAGTGGAGCGCCTCCAGCCCAGCGACCTGGCCCGCAGCAACATCCAGCGCCCCTTCATCAAGTTCAACCAGGCCAAACCGGGCGGCCGCTACGCCCTGGAGTTCGAGGGCGTCAAGAAGGGTTATGACACCGACAAGGATGGGACGGGGGGCCGCCACGAGGTCATCAAGGGCTTCTCGGCCATGGTGCAGCGGGGCGAGAAGGTGGCCCTCATGGGCCGCAACGGCATCGGCAAGACCACGCTGCTGAACGCCCTGCTGGCCAACGCGCCCCAGGTGACGGAGCTGGGACTGAAGCTGGACGGGGGCGAGGTGAAGTGGGGCCACGAGGCCAACGTGGGCTACTTCTCCCAGGACTTCGCCGAAAGCATTCCCAAGGGCTACGAACTCGTCACCTGGCTGCACCAGTTCGACCCCGACGCCACCAAGGAGCAGATCCGCGGGGTCATGGGCCAGATGCTCTTCCGCGGCGAAGAAGGCAACAAGATGACGGATGTGCTCAGCGGCGGCGAGTCCTGCCGCCTGCTCTTCTGCAAGCTGATGCTCCAGAAGCCCAACATCCTGGTCATGGACGAGCCCACTAACCACCTGGACCTGGAAGCGGTCATCGCTTTGAACGACGCGCTTCAGCGCTACGAGGGCACCATCCTCTTCGTGACGCACGACGAGGACATCATCGATGAGGTGGCCACCCGCATCTGGCACCTCACGGACGACGGCATCGAGGACTTCCAGGGGACCTACTCGGAATACGGCGCACCGCTGGGGCGGTAGACCAGGCTCCGGAACCGCGGGGCGCTTCCGGAGATCCGAAAGGCTGGTGGAGGCGGCGGGCCTGGGGTCCGGTGCTAGTGCTTTGGGTCTATCTTGCCTGGTGGATCGAATCGTCTATATTGAGACTTGGTCTTAACGGTTCCGGATCTGAATGAAGAGGCCCCTTCGTGACGTTTCGGCAGGGAACCAGGCACGCCCCCACAGATGAACCCACGGATCCCGGCGGGCAGGGAAAGCCGGCTTCCCGCATGGCCCGGATTCTCCGCGAGCTGGAGGACTTCAAGCGGGCCCTGGACGAGCACGCCATCGTGGCCGTCACCGACGCCCGGGGACGGATCACCTACGTGAACGAAAAATTCTGCGCCATCTCCAAGTATTCCCGCGAGGAATTGCTGGGCCAGGATCATCGGATCATCAACTCAGGGCACCATCCCAAGGCGTTCATGGCGCAGTTGTGGAGGACGATCCAGGCGGGGAAGGTCTGGAAGGGCGAGATCAAGAACCGCGCGAAGGACGGGACCTACTACTGGGTGGATACCACCATCGTCCCCTTCCTGGGGGAGGGCGGGAAACCCATGCAATTCGTGGCCATCCGGGCGGACATCACCCAGCGCAAGGAAGCCGAGGATACCCTGCGCCAGTCCCAGAAACTGGAGAGCCTCGGTGTTTTGTCCGGGGGCATCGCCCACGACTTCAACAACCTGCTCACCACCATCCTGGGCAACGCCAACCTGGGGGCCATGCGGCTTCCGCCGGAGAGCCCGGCCCTGCCCTACCTGCACCAGATCGAGCAGGCCACGCTGAGGGCCGCGGATCTGACGCGGCAGTTGCTCGCCTACGCGGGGAAGGGCCGCCTTCAAGTCATCGAGGTGGACTTGAACCGGCTGGTGGTGGAGATGACCCAGCTCCTCACGGTCTCCATCTCCAAGAAGGCGGTAGTGCGGTACGACCTTGCCCCCGAGCTGCCAGCCATCTCCGCGGACCCCTCGCAGATGCAGCAGCTCGTCATGAACCTCGTCACCAATGCCTCGGAGGCCATCGGAGACGAGGTCAGTGGGCTCATCACCTTGAGGACTGGCCTGCAGACGATCGATGACGCCTACAGCGCAGGCCTGCTGCCCGCCCTGCCTCTGCCCGCCGGGAGCTACGTGACCCTGGAGGTGAGCGACACGGGCTGCGGCATGGCACCGGACGTGCGGGATCGGATCTTCGACCCCTTCTTCACCACCAAGTTCACTGGGCGTGGGTTGGGCCTGTCCGCCATGCTGGGCATCCTCCGGAGCCACCACGGCAGCCTCAAGGTCTACAGCGAGCTGGGGCGGGGTTCGGTCTTCAAGCTCTTCCTCCCCGCCCTGGCCATCAGCGCGGAAACCCACCCGCCACGGCACCCGGGAGCCGAGTGGCAGGGACACGGGGTGCTGCTGCTGGTGGATGACGAACCCGGCGCTCGGGGCGTCGCCAGGGGACTGGCGGAGAACCTTGGATTCCAGGTGCTGGAGGCGGCGGACGGCCAGGAGGCCGTGGCCTTGTTCGAGTTGCGGCACGGGGAGATCTCCGCGGTCCTGATCGACCTGACCATGCCCCACATGGATGGCCGTCAGGCCTTCCTCCGCATGCACGAGGTGGCTCCGCAGGTCCCCGTGGTGCTCACCAGCGGCTACAGCGAACAGGATGTCCTCGCCGATTTCTTGGGCCGGGGCCTGGCGGGGTTTCTTGCCAAGCCCTACCAGGGAAGCCAGTTCCAGGCGGTGCTGAAACAGGCCCTGGAAGGTTCCTAGGTGGTGGGTCGCAGCAGCAACCGCAGCACTTCCTCGGCCACCTTCAGTCCCACGATGGCGGGCATGTAGGAGATGGTGCCCACGGGCCTCCGTTGGCGGCCGGGGCCGCGATGGGGCTCGATATCGATGGGGTTGGCAGGGCGTTTGTTGTCGGCGGGTTCAAGGGAGTAGACGCAGCGGATGCCGTGGGTGATGCCGGCTTTGCGGAGTTCCTTGCGCACGCGGGCAGCCAGGGGGCACAGGCGGGTTTCGCTGAGGTCGCCCACGACGAGCTGGTTGCTGTCCATGCGGCCTCCGGCGCCCATGGCCGAGATGATGGGGATGCCCTGCTCGTGGACGGTGCGCATGAGCGCCACCTTGCAGGTCATGGAATCGATGGCGTCGATCATCACGTCCGGGCGCGGTGACAGCAGGTCCGGCAGCGTGTCCGTGTGGATGAAGGTGACGCGGGGATCCACGTCGCAATCGGGGTTGATGTCCCGCACGCGGGCGGCGGCCACCTCCGCCTTGGGCTGGCCAATGGTGGAGCGCAGGGCGAAGAGCTGGCGGTTGAGGTTGCTGGGGCCCACCACATCGTGATCCACCAGCCGGAGATGGCCCACGCCCGCCCGGGCCAGGGCCTCCACGGCAAAAGAGCCCACGCCTCCCAGGCCGAAGATCGTCACGCGGGCTCCGCGCAGCCGCTCCAACGCCGCCTCGCCGAGCAGCAGCTCACTGCGGGAATACCACCTCATGCCAGCAACTCCTTGAAGCATCGGTGTCCATTCTCCCAGGTCAGGCGCTCCAACTCCGCCACGGTGGTGCCACGGATTTCGGCGGCGGCCTCGATCACCTGCCCCAGGTCCGCGGTGCCGTCGGACTCCAGGAGCAGGTGGCTGGAAGCCACCACCCGCAGCGCTTCCCGCACCTTCGCGCGGCCCGGGTCCAGGAGATCGCCGGAGAAGGACAGGAAGACACCCATGGCTTGGAGTTGCCGGGCCGTCTCCGCACTTCCGGAGTAGGCGTGGACCATGGCGCCCGCGGCGGGCACGCCTTCCTCGCGAAGGAGGTCGATCAGACGGCCCCAGGCACGCACCGCGTGCATCGCCACGGGCCGATGGAGGGTGCGGGCCCATCGGAGCTGGGTCCGGAAGGCCGCTACCTGGAGCTCTTGATCCGCCTCCTTCCGTGCGAAGTCCAGCCCGCATTCGCCGATACCGGCGAGGTGCGAACGCAGAAGGCCTTCCAGCCGGGGCGCCCAACCCGGCGAGGCCTCGGCGACGAACCAGGGGTGCAAGCCCAGCATGGGGAGGACCCGGCCATCGGACGCCGCGTGGGCCAGAACCGCCTGCCAGTCCGCTTCGCAGGTCCCGCAGACCACTAGGCGGTCTGCCGGATCCCCGGGCGCGTCGGACCCCGGAAGATGGCTGTGGGCATCGAAGCGATGGGACATGAGGCTGAGTCTAGCCTTAGCTGCCTATGACTGGCTTGATCCAGACCTATTGCCTGCCCTGATGGGGTTGGAACAATGAGCGAATTCTAGGTAGAGAGGATCGCCATAAAGCTTATGAATACGTGAAGGTCGAATGTGAAAAAAACAAACAAATCTAAATCACACAAGAATTGAGACCTAAAGGCATCCGTGCTTATCTGTAGGGAGATCAACGCAATTAATCCCTAGGAGCCACCATGGACTTCCTTGATCAACTTCGGCTGATTGCTTCCCGTGTGCCAAGTCAGGCGGGGCACCTTCAGACGGAGGAGGCAACCAAGAATGCTCTCGTTTTGCCCTTCATCAAGGCGTTGGGTTTCGATGTGTTTGACCCCACGGAGGTTCAACCTGAACTGACCGCCGATGTGGGCGTGAAGAAGGGAGAGAAGGTGGACTACGCCATCCTTCGGGATGGCAAGCCCATCATCCTCATGGAGTGCAAGAAGTATGGGACTGATCTAAGGAAGATCACCGCAACCCAGCTATTCCGCTACTTCACAGTCACAGAGACACGATTCGGAGTGCTCACGAACGGTATCCATTACTTCTTCTACACGGATCTAGATCAGCCAAACATGATGGATGCTCGCCCCTTCCTGGAGTTCAACCTGCTGGACTTCAAGGATCAGGATGCCGATGAACTGAAGAAGTTCACGAAGACCACCTTCGACATCAACAAAATCCTTTCTACCGCCACGGATCTGAAATATACGAAGGAGATCCAGCGGGTGCTCAACGAGCAGCTTCAGAGCCCTTCTGAAGAGTTTGTGCGCCTGCTGGCGGGGAAAGTCTACAGCGGGCGGATGACCCAGGTAGTGAGGGACCAATTCGCCGCACTCACCAAACGGGCATTCCAGCAACTGGTCAACGAGAAGATCAGTGATCGGTTGAAAGTAGCGCTTGCCGACAACGGAACTGCGGCGACTGATCCCGTCGAGCCCGTCATGCCGCCGATGGAAGAGGAAGAGAAGATCACCACTACCCCCGATGAATGGGAGGCCTTCTATATCGTCCGGGCAATCCTTCGGGAAGTAGCCAACCCAAAGAAGATCACGATTCGTGATGCACAGAGCTATTGTGCTGTTCTATATGACGACAACAATCGGAAGCCGATTTGCCGCTTCTACTTCAACTCGAAGAACAAAACGATTGGGATCTTCGATATCCAGAAGAATGAAACCCGGACGGGGATTAGCGACCTCACCGATCTATATCAATTGGCGGAAAGCTTGAAGGCGGTTGCCAGTTTCCACTGCAATGGAAAGCAGTAGATGACCACTGGGCTGGAGGAAGAGCTATTCGAAGCAGCGATCCTTGCCCTCAAGGATTCCATCGCCACAGCATCGAAACAGACTCGCCGGATGCGGCTGCGGTCGCTTCTGACCAAATTTGGATTCAAGGTCCGAACTCAGGACCGAATCTTGCGCCTAATCAATGCCTTTGCAAAAGTCGGGATTTTAGCTCAGCCAGTGCTTTCTGAGTGCGACCGGGATGGATGGATCACCTTATCCATCGATCAAAAGGGTACCCCGCGATATCCACAGGTTGATCCTTTAGACCCTTGGTTTGACGAGATTGCCAAAAAGGAGTTTGCGACTGAGAAGGAGGTCGAGATTCGGTTCATCGTCCCGTTGCTTGAACGCCTGGGTTACAGCGAGGATGATCGAGCAGACGGGTTCCCCATCGAGATCGTAGTGGGAACCAAACGAACCATGACCGAGGCTGATTTCGTGCTCTTCGACGGGCGGAATCGAAGCATGGATAACGCGCTGCTGGTCATCGAAGCGAAGCGGACTACCAAGCGCGTGAAGGACTTCATCAGCCAAGCACGCAGCTACGCCATGTTTATGGGGACGCCCTACTACATGGTTACCAACGGCGATGACATCCTGGTTTTCCATTACCAGAGCCCCCTAGAGGCTGATCGACAGGTCTTCACAGGACAACGGGCAACTCTGCGGGAAAGCTTTCAAGAACTGTTCGGAATTGTGGGGAAGCCTCACGCGGCTGCCAAGAATGTGGAACGGCGGAAGCGAAGGAATTGATCGCCGAGGCTCGATTGCACCAAGCACTAAGCAACCCGTCCCTCTTGTCCTACAACGCATAGAAACTTTTCGATCGCGCATTCCTGTGGAAATGAACAGGAGTGGTGTTTCTAGGTGCAGAGGGCCGACAAATACTCCATTCGCTGGCACCGTAATCAACGCCTTCCTCCTGCTGGTGGCGTTCTCGGGGCATCAGGATCGGAGGAGGGGCGCAACATGGGCACAACTGATAGACTAAAAGCCGTGTAAGTCCATTAGGTCCCGTAGCTCAGCTGGATAGAGCAGCTCCCTCCTAAGGAGCAGGTCGTGCGTTCAAATCGCATCGGGGCCACCATTTGGGTTGGTTCCTTTCCCTTGTTTTCACGTCCGAACAGAAGCTCCTTCGGAGCTTCTGTTCGCATGCGGAAAAGACGGGAGGGACCTGAAGCGATCACCGGATGGGCGCGTAGGCCAGGCCGCCGCCGGGGGCGAGGAAGACGGCTTCGTGATCGAGGAGGCCCACCAGCTGGTGACCTTCGGAGAGGGTGGTGGGCAGCCACTCCAGGGCGCCGTTGAGGAGGTCGAAACGGGCGAGCATGAGGCCCTTGGATTCGGGCGCGCCGCAGGACTTGACCTGGCTCGGCGTGAAGACCCCGAAGATCACATCCTTGCCGGCCCAAGAGAGCAGAGGGCCCCGGCCCACCCGTCCCAGCACGGCGCGGCCAGGGATGGCGTCGTGGCAGGTGAAGAAGGTCTGGCCGGGCTCTTTCGGGCCTTTGATGGGGTCGAGGATCGTGAAGGCCAGGCTGGCACCTTCGGCCAGATAGACCGTGCCATCCACGCCCAGGGCCATGCGGTTGAGCGGCACCAGCAGGGGCTGGGCCTCGGCTTCCCTCAGTTGGGAGCGGTCGCCGTAGGACCAGAGCACTGCGCCGGTTCTGAGGTCGCGCTTCTCCACGCAGGGTTTCAGGGTGCGGTAGAGGATGAGGATGCCCTCACGGCCCACGGCCATGTCCTCGACGGGAGCCGGGAGCGCCGACGCGTTCTCCATCAGCCCATCCTTGTTGAAGATGAGCAGACGCTCGTCGCAGACCATCCAGGTACGGCTGTAAGAATCGATCACCCAGCGTTCGGGGGCGGCCTCGCTGGGGGCTTCAGGAGCCTCCTTGACCGCTGGTTTGACGGGGGCGGGTTGGGTCCGCTTCGGGCGCGGGGTGCCATACAGAAGGGCGCCCGCGGCGTCATAGTCGGAAGTGGCGCGGGAAAGGGCGACTGTCGCGGGCTTCGCGGCCGGGGCGGATTTTCGGACTTCGGGAAGGGCGATCGGCAGGGTGGACAGGAGGCCGCTCCCCTTCATCCAGGCACGGAGGGACCGGGTGGCCGGATCGAAGAACACCAGGGACCCGTCCACCTCCTGGAAGGCCCATCCTCCGGCGGCGCGGGAGGGGTCCCATCCCTGGGACTGGGTCTGGGCGCGCAGGAGGGCGGAGCCGCAGAGGGCGAGGATCGCGAGGAGACTCAAAAGGCGCCATTTCATACATCACCTGCCTATATTTTATTATGCGCATTCAAGACTTCGGTTGAATCTTTCAGGCTGTGATGTGGAGCACGATTAATTTCAAGGATGCTCATATCCATTGAGTGACAGGGGGTGGGCCCATGAACCGGTCCTTCTTGCGATGATGGAGCCATCTTGAGGTGGCCCTTGTGATGCGATCCCAGTTGAAGGACGAAGTCTTCATGAACATGGCGCTGGAGCTGAGCCGCCTCGGCACTTGCTGCCGCCTCCAGGTGGGCGCCGTGTTGCTGCGGGGCGACGGCGGCATCGCGGCGGCGGGCTTCAACGGGGCGCTCCCGGGCATGCCGCACTGCACGCCGGAGACCTGCAAGCCGGGCCAACGCTGCCTGCACACCAGCCACGCGGAGGAGAACGCCCTGGGTTTCTGTGACGGCCCCGTGGCCACGGCCTATGTCACGCACGAGCCCTGCCTCACCTGCTGCCGCGCGCTGGTGCGCCGGGGCGTGCGGCGCGTGGTGTTCCGCCATCCCTACACGAGCATCGCCGAGCAGGAGCGCGTGGAGCGCCAGCACATCCTGGATCACTTCAGCGTGCGCTGGGAGCAGCTGAGCGAAGCTTGATGTCCCGGAGCAGCGGTTCATACTGCTGAACGCCCCTTCCTTCTGGAGACAAGCTGGTGACTGGAACCCTCATCCGCCTGCGGGTGAATGGCCGCGACGTCGCGTCGCCCCCTGGGACGATGCTGCTGGAGGCCTGCCGGCAGAACGGCATCGAGATCCCCACCCTCTGCTCGGACCCGCGGCTGAAGCCCGCTTCCAGTTGCCGGTTGTGCGAGGTCGAGGTGGAGGGCCACGAGCGGCCCCCCTGCGCCTGCGCCACACCCGTGGAGGAGGGCATGGTGGTGGCGACCCACACGCCGGCCCTGGAGGATTTTCGCCGTGCGATGCTGGAGCGCTTGGCCGCGCACATTCCTATGGAAGATCCAGCACGGCTGGTGGGCAAGCCCTTCCGGAAGCTGCTGGACGCCTACGGTGTGGCGCCCTCTGGGACGAGGAGACCGGAGGCGAAGCAGCCGGAGCATCCGTACCTGGATGTGGACCTATCCTGGTGCGTGGCCTGCGGGCGCTGCGTCCGCATCTGCGACGAGGTGCAGGGGCAGAACATCTGGACGTTCACGGGCCGCGGAGCGGACCTGGCCCTGGCGCCGGAACTGTCGCCCGGCCTGCGGGAGAGCGCCTGCGTGAGCTGCGGCGCCTGCGCCGACGCCTGCCCCACAGGCGCCATCGAAGATGTAACACGGCTGACGGCGGGGATCCCGGAGCGCTGGGTGCGCACCACATGCCCGTACTGCGGCACTGGCTGCGAGATGGATGTGGGTGTGAAGGAGGGTCACATCACCGAGGTGAGGCCGGCCCTGGATGCCCCCGTGAACCGCGGCCACCTCTGCGTGAAGGGCCGCTACGGCTGGGGTTTCAACAATGCACCGGACCGGATCACCGAGCCCATGATCCGGCGGAACGGAGCATGGGAACCCGTGAGCTGGGATGAGGCGCTGGAGGCCGCGGCCTCGGCGCTCCGGCAGGCCCGCATGGCCGGAGGCCCTGACGCCGTGGGTGTCCTGGCCTCCAGCCGCTCTACCAACGAGGAGAACTATCTGACCCAGAAGTTCGCGCGCCTGGCCCTGGGCACGCACAACGTGGACTGCTGCGCCCGGGTCTGCCACGCGCCCAGCGCCGCGGGCCTGGGCCAGACCTTCGGCACCGGGGCGGCCACCAACAGCTACGCCGATATCGAACGGGCCGGGCTGCTGATGGTCGTGGGCGCGAATCCCACCGAGAACCACCCCATCGTCGGAGCCCGCATCCGCCAGCGAGCCCGGGCCGGCGTGCCCCTCATCGTGATCGATCCGCGGCGCACGGAGCTGGCGGAACTGGCCACGGTCCACCTGGCTCCACGGCCAGGAACCAATCTGCCCCTCCTCCAGGCCATGGCGAACCTCATCCTTGTCGAGGGGCTCGCGGACGTGGATTTCCTCGCGGCCCGCGCCCAGAACCTTGAGGCCTTTGCGGCCTCCCTGCGCGAGTGGACTCCCGAGCGGGCGGGTGCCCTGTGCGGAATCGAGCCCGAGGCCATCCGCCGCGCGGCCCGGCTCTACGCCACTGTGCGGCCCGCCATGATCTTCCATGGCCTGGGTGTCACGGAGCACCGCCAGGGCACGGATGGCGTGACGGCTCTGGCTCACTTGACCCTCCTTACGGGCAACGTGGGCATCCCGGGAAGCGGTGAAAATCCCCTCCGCGGCCAGAACAATGTCCAGGGCAGCGCCCAGATGGGCTGCGAGCCCTCGCGGCTCACGGGCTATCAGAAGCTGGCCCAGGCCCAGGAGACCCATGCGCGGGTCTGGGGGGCGGACCTTCCCCAGACACCGGGGCTAAACGCCCTGGAGATGATCGACGCCGCGGGAGAGGGGCGGATGAAGGCCCTGCTGGTGATCGGCTACGATCCCCTGCTCAGCCACCCGGACGCACGGGAGACGGCGGAAAACCTGAACGGCCTGGACGCCCTCATCGTGGTGGACCTCTTCCTCACGGAGACCGCCAAGGCCTTCGGCACCGTCTTCCTGCCCGCTGCCAGCCCTTTCGAAAAGGAAGGCACCTACATGAACGGGGAGCGGCGCGTCCAGCGCGTCCGTCAGGTGGTGCCACCGAAGGGCGGGAGCCGCACGGACATGGCGATCCTGGCCGCCCTGGCGGAGCGGTTGGGCGCCGGTCAGCATTTCCGGCACCCGGACGCGGCGGCCGTGTGGGACGAGGCGCGCCAGGTCTGGTCCGCCATCGCCGGCATCAGCCACGAGCGACTGGACCGGGAAGGAGGCCTCCAGTGGCCCTGCCCGGCGGAGGACCACCCCGGCACCGCCGTGCTCCATGTGGATAGCTTCGGGGGCGGCCGGGCGATCTTCCGGCCTCTCGCCTGGACGCCCAGTTCGGAGGCCTGCGATGAGGCATTTCCCTTCCTGCTGAACACGGGGCGCAGCCTCTTCCACTTCAACGCGGCCACCATGACCGGGCGGACCCGCAACCGCGAGTTGCGGGCGGACGACGAACTGGAACTCCACCCCGAGGACGCGACGGAGCTGGGTCTCGCCGCTGGGGACCCGATCCATGTGCAGAGCCGCCACGGGGCCTTCACCCTCCGCGTCCGCCCCACGGACCAGGTGCGACGCGGCGAGCCCTTCGCCACCTTCCATGCGGTGGCCGCCTACGTGAACCTGGCCACCGGCCCGGGCCGGGATGCGGTCACGGGCACGCCCGAGTACAAGGTGACGGCGGTCAGGCTGCAGAAGGTTTCATCGGCCTAGATCCCACCGTGTTCCCAGGAGGGCACGGGGCCATGGTCCAGGGCCACCTCCGTGCCGTCATCCAGCACGAGCATGGGCGGATCGCCAGCGCGCACATCGACGATGGTGCGGCCCAGGAGGCGTTCCCGCTGGTCGTGGTGCCAGGGGATGCCTACGGGATAGGTGCGGCGGTACGTGTCCAGGGGGCCTTCGAGCCGGTGGCAGAGGCGATGGAGGGCGGCTTCGAAGGCGGTTTCAAAGCCCTTGGGTGGTTCCGGGTCCAGGCCGGCGGCATGGAGGAATGCCTCTGCGGGCGGGAGGTCCCCGGACCCCCCGGCCACCCAGTGTCGCAGGGGGGTCCCTGAGGGTGCCGGCCCGTCCAGGGCCACGGCGCGATCCCGGTGGATACCCAGCCAGAGGGAGACCCGGCCGCAAGGTGCGGCCCCCTCGAAATCGAGGGGCAGCTGAGCGTCGTCATGGAAGACCACCGCGCGAAGGGGCAGCCACTCGAAGGTCTCGGCCACTTTGGCGTCCACGGGACCGAGGCTCTCCCGGCGCAGGTCGGAGACAGCCTCCGCGAAGGTCTGCCGCAGGCCGGCCAGGCTGAGGACGCCCTCGGGAAGCCCCTGGGCGTCCAGGCTCAGGGGTGGCTCGTGCCAATCCGCCGCGAGGGCGGGGAGCACCTGCTGGAAGAGGATCAGGGCGGGATCCCAGTCCCAGTGGTGGGTGGGCTCGTAGCCCAGTTCCCGGCAAAGGTCGAACCAGGTGCGATCCGGTGCGGGGGCCCCGGGCAGGAAGATGGATCGGCCATCGAGGAAGATCTCGCAGCCTGGCCGGGCTGCTTGGGTCTGTCGACGGCTCAGGCCGAGTTCGTGGCGCCCCAGGGTGGCCAGGGTGGTCTCCTGGTACGGATGGTCCTCCCGCCGCAGCACTTTCAGCGGCGCGCCGAGAATCCACGCATCCATGGACATACCCTCTCCCCAGGTAGGCCAACCTGGGGCGGCCTTTCGTTCCCGTCAATCCCTGAAAGAGATTTGATGGTCGAAAATCAGTCGACCCGTTTGAGTTCAATTCCGGGGTAGTAGTGCGACAGGATCTGCTGGAAGGTGGCCCCTTCCAGCGCCATGCCGTAGGCGCCGGTCTGGCACATGCCCACGCCGTGGCCCCAGCCCCGCCCGTAGAACACCCATCGCCGCTGTGCGCCCTGGCCCAGGGTGATCCAGCGGAACACGTTGTCCTTGAGGCCCAGGAGGCCGCGGATATGCATGCCGCGGACCCGGTGCTGGCCCCCCCGGCTATCCACCAGGGCCAGGTCCAGCACCCGGCCCTCCTCGTTGTACTGGGCCTTGAGTTCGCGGATGCCGGCCACCTTGATGCGTTTGCGCACCAGGGCCAGCAAATCGGCCTCCGCGTACTCCACCCGCCAGTGGGCCGTGGGGTTGTAGCGGTCCCAGGCCGCGCCATCGGGATCAAGCCGGCGCACCAGCACCATGGCGGAACCATCCTCGGCGGGGATCCACTTCAGGCGATCCCCCACCTGGATGTCGGCCTTCGGCATCAGGCGCAAGCTGCCGTCGGGGGCTTCCTCCGCGAGGATCAGCTTCGGCGAGAGAGCCAGGGGCTCGGGGCCGCCCCGCTTCCGGCGCACCTGCCGGTCCATCAACAGACTGCCCTCGCTGGGGGTCAGGGGATCCAGATCCTGCCACATGCGCCCGAGGGCCAGGAGAACCTGGCGCAGCGTGGGCGGCTCTTTGGAGGTCCAGATGGCCGGGGGGACGATGCCCCGCCGTGTAAGAAACGTGGCCAGCAGGCGATCGGTCGCGGGCAGGTCCAGGGGGAGGAAGTAGGCGGCGTCCTGGGGCCGCTCCTGGCCTTCCACGACCTTGTGGAAACCCAGTGCTCGGGCCAGGGCGAGCACCAGATTGCTCTGACGGGCCAGGGGAGTGGGGTCGATTCCCAGGTGCTGCTGGAGGGCCCGGATCGGGGCCGCGAGGTCTTCGGCGGTGGCGGGGCGGGCCAGCCGTTCGCCGTTGAGCCATTCCACCGGCACGGCCCCCGCCGCCAGCCGCAGCAGCTCCCAGCTAAGCCAGGGTTGCTGGGTTCCGGCGGTGATGGGCACGCCCGAGGCGAAGGGCAGGGTGAAGGGTTGGGCGGGGTAGCAGGGGGCTGCCTTCAGATAGGGGGCATCGCCGCCGAAAACCTGGGATACATCCACCGTGTGCCCGCCACAGTTCGCCATGAAGAGGGCGAGGATGGGCTTGCCGTCGTAGGTGGCGAAGAGGCCTTCCGTTTCCAGGATGGCCCGATCCGTGAGGGATTGTTCACCGTCGCGCCCACCGTAGACCTGGTCGGCCACGGTATCGCCCATGTCGAAACCGTCCGCCGCGCGCTTGCCGCGATTGGCGACGGCGTAGGTGCGGGCCGCCACGGCCTGGGCCTTCAGGGCCTCAAGGCTGGGGAACTCCCAGGCGCCCATTTCCCTGGGCACCACGCCGCGCAGATAGGTTTCCAGATCCAGCGTGTTCACCACCGCCAGGCGGCCCTGGGCGTTGGGGAAGATCTCGACCTTGCCGCGGTAGCGGCCCTTGCCCTGAAGGGTGGTCAGGTCGCCCGAGGGCTTCAGCCAAACGCCGCTCAGGGGCAGGGCCCGGCGCTCGTAGCGCTCGCTGACGGCGTAGAGGGCGCGGCCCTTGCGGGGCTGGCTGTCGCGGGGCTCCGAGGCCACCCACAGCTCGTCGAAACCCAGATCCTGGAGCTTCTGGAACACGGGTTCGGCCGCCGGCGCCTCCTGGAAATGGCCGGTCAGCACACGCCAGGTCTCGGCGTCCGGCACCTTCACACGGTCCGGCGCCTCGCCCAGTTGCTTCAGACGTTTCATGAGGGTCGTGGCCTCGGCCGCCGTATGGGGCTGGCCCACTTGGATGCGGTACTCGCTGGTGGGATCCGACACGCCGCGGCTGTCCCACCAGATGCGCAGCTTTTCGTCCGCGGCCAGTTTCATCAGCGGCTTCCCGGCGCGATCGCAGACTTCGCCGCCCCCTTCCAGCGACACGATCCATTCCGTGGCCAGGGTGTCGAGGCCGATCTTCAGCGGAGGCTGGGCGGCATGGGCGGAAGCAAGCGACAGGACCAGGGCGGGAACGAGGAAGGGCTTCATCCCTCCCATTGTCCCACGAATCGCGCCAGGGCCTCCCAGCGGCGGGCCCGCAGCGCTTCGACGTCGAGCAGCTCCCCCTCCGGGCCCCGGCGGTGGAGGAGCAGGGCGATGCAGCTCTGGTCCGAAGGCCGGTAGAACAGGGCGGGGCCCGTGTAGCCCAGGTGGAACCACCAGGCAGAGGGTTTGCCTGGATCCGGGTCGAGGACCGGTGGCGCGGGAGGAGCTTCCTGCGTGGGATCTTCGAGAACGTGGATGCCGAGACCGTGAGGGATTTGCGACAGCAGTTGTCCAAACCGTCCACTGCCTGAGAACGCCACCTGGAGGCCCAGGCCCCACCGGGCGCCATGCTCGCCTTCGGCGATTTCCACGGCCATGCGGTCCGGCCAGCCGGCCGCCACCCACCCGGCCAGGGCCGTTTCCAACTGAGGGCGGGTGGTGCCGAACCCCGCGTGACCCGCCATCCCGGCGCGGGCATTGGCATCATGGGGAAGATGGCGGTCGCGAGGTGGCAGGGGGGCGTCCGCGGCCAGGGCCCAAGCGACAGTGTCGGGGCCGTCCGGGATCTCCGTGGGTGCCTCCACCCAAGGTGCGGGGCTGAGGCCGGAAGCAGCCCCCAGCTTCGCGAAAGGCACGCCGGTTTCGGCCACCAGAAGCTCTGCCAGCAGGCGGTAGTTCAGGTCCGAGTAGATGGCGAGGCCAGGCATCGCGGGCCGCAGCAAGGGGTGATCAGGGACCGGGCGCCGGAGTTGTGCGGCCATGGGCCCGCCCGTGAAGGGCCGCCAGGGCGGCAGGCCCGAGCTGTGCGAGAGCAACTGGCGCACCGTGAGGGGTGTCTCCCGGTCATGGAATCCCAGCGCCCAACGCCGATCCGCCTCCAGATCCAGGAAGGCCAGCGCCAGGGGCGCCGTCACCAGGGGCTTGGTGAGGGAGGCGAGGTCGTAGAAGAGGCTCACGCCTTCCTGATCTCCGCCAGGCTCTTGGCCACGGCCTTCTGCACCTGGTCGGCCACGCGCATGGCCTCCTGGCCCTCGTCCCAGGTGACGCCCTCCCCGCTGCGGCCCAGGCAGGCGGCGTGGAAGGCCTCGATCTCCAGGCGCAGGGGCTCGCCCTCCTCGATACTGGCGGTCTCAGGTCGCACTTCGGGCCCCTCGGGGCCCATGACCAGGCGCAGGATCTCGAGTTTCTGGGCCGCGAAATCCAGACTGGCGTACTCCTTGTCGCCGAAGGCCCGCAGGATGCGCTCTTTCTTGCGAGCCACGCGACTGGCCGTGACAGTGGCGAAGGCGCCGCCTTCGAATTTCAGGCGGGCATTCACGAGATCGGCGTAGGGCGTCAACACGGGCACGCCCACGGCCTCGACCTCGATCACGGGCCGCCCCACCAGGGCGCGCAGCAGGTCCAGGTCGTGGATCATCACGTCCATGACCACGTCCACCTCAAGGCTGCGGGCGGGGAACGGGGAAACGCGCACGGCCTCCAGGAAGCGCGGTTTGAAGCCACGCTCGCGCAGGGCTGTCACCGCCGGGTTGAAGCGCTCCAGATGACCTACCTGAGCCACGAGGCCAGGTTTGGAGGTGCGGGCCGCGGCCAGGGCCTTCAGCAAGGCCACGCCCTCATCAAGAGAGGCGGCCAGGGGCTTCTCCATCAGCACATGCTTGCCGGCCTTCAGAGCCTGGATGCCTAGGGCATGGTGGAAGCCCGTGGGCGCGGCGATCTGCACTGCGTCCACCTCTGCGAGCACCTGATCCAGCGAGGCGGCCCAGGGGGCGCCGAACTTGGCGGCGATCTCGGGACCGCGGATGGGATCGGGATCCACCACGGCGGCCAGGATGGCGTCCGGGGCGGAGGCCGCGATCCGGGCGTGGTGCTGCCCGAGGTGTCCCACACCGACGATGGCGACGCGCAGCTTGGACATGGAATCCCCCTGACGAAATCAGCCTACCAGGGCTGCTACCCTGGGGTTCCCTACTCCAGAGGCGACCATGAACCTCAAGCTCGAAGCCGTGAACCTTGTCCGCTGGCTGCACTTCGTCACCCTCGCCGTGGGCGGCGGTGCCGCCGTGGTGGCCCTGCTCCTGTCGGGATTCGAGGAGGGGCGCGAAGACATCCGCGGCCTCGCCGCCACGATCTGGGCCAAGGTGGTGGCCTGGTCCTTCCGTCTGGCCCTCGTCGCCGGCATCGGCCTGCTGGTCCTGATGATCCAGGGTGGCCAGAATCCCCTGAAGCACGGCTACTACTTCCACCTCAAGCTGGTCCTGGTCCTGGTGCTGGTCGGCCTGTCCGAAATGACGCCGAAGGCCCTGGCCGTGGGGAAGCGGGGCTCGGCGCTGCTGGTCCTGGTGCTCTTCCTGGCCTCCAGCTTCACGGTCTACAACAAAGGCCTCTTCGGCGGCCCGGTAAAGGCGGGTCCCGAGATCCCGTCCACCGCGGGCACCGCTTTCACGGCCCGCTGACCGTGCGGAGCTTGCTATTGGCCTTGGTGGGAACCAGTCTTCTCGCCGGGTGGCCTCAGACTGTCCCGGAACGCACGCAGCTTCAGCGGACCTCCACGGTGGCGGAAGTGCGGGCTTTCATGGAGGCCCTGCGCCAGCAGGCGCCCGGCCTGGAGCCCTACCAGCCGAAGGGCGCCCCCCGCGCCACGGAAACCGGCAAACCCCTGCTGGCCTGGCGCCTGAAGGGCACGGGGCCGGACCCGTTGCGGGTCTACGTGAATGCGAACATCCATGCCGGGGAAGTCGAAGGCAAGGAGGCCATCCAGCAGATCATCCGCGAGCTGTTGCAAGGGAAACACCCGCTGCTGCGGCGGAACCTGGATCTGGTGGTGATGCCCGCCTACAACGCCGATGGCACCGATGCCCTGGATCCCGCCATCCGGCCCTGGCAGCCCAATCCCACGGAAAGCGGCGTGGGGCGGCGGGAGAACGCACTGGGTTTGGACCTGAACCGCGACCTCATGAAGGCCGCCGCACCCAACACACGCTGGCTGCTGGCCATGCTGGGCGACTTCGATCCCGCCGCGGTGCTGGACCTGCATACCACCAACGGCAGCACCCACGGCTTCCACCTCACCCACGGCCCCGCCTGCACCCTGGGGGCGGACGAGGGTCTGCTGACCTTCAACCGGAGGATGCTCGTGGAGGTGCGTGAGCAGCTGAAGGCCGAGGGCATGCCCACCTACGACTACGGCAACTTCGTGCCCTACAAGCCCACACCGGAGAAGCCGCCCACGGCCTGGGAGACCTACGATGCCCATCCACGGCTGCTGACGAACTACCCGGCCCTGCGCAACCGCCTGGCCGTGCTGTCGGAAAGCTATGTCTACCGCAGCTGGCCCGACCGCATCTCCGACACCCGCCGCTTCGTCCTGGCCTGCCTGGGCTGGATGGCGCAGCACCGGAGCGAGATCCGCACCCAGATCCAAAGCGCTCAGACACGGTGGGCCGATGGATGGGCCAAGGGTTCAGTCGCACTCCCCCTTTCAGCGAAGCTGAAACAAGTCGAGCGCGCCGCGTTCGACTGGGTGGACCCCATCCGCGATGAGAAGGGCCGCCTGGTGGGTGAGAAGAGCCGGACGCACCTGGAACTGCCCAGTTTCGTGGGTTTCGAAGGCCAGGATTTCGTAACGGTCCCCGTGGGCTACCTGGTAGACCCCGCTTTCGCGCCCATGGTGCTACCGCTGCTTCAGGCCCATGGCCTGAAGATCCTGAAGGGCAGTACAAGGCCACGGAACCTGGCCGTCCTGCATTTCCATGAAACCAGCCGCAAGCTGTCTGCCTCCGCCTACCAGGGTGTGTTTACGCTGGAACTCCAGGGCGTCTGGAAGACCGATTCCTCCCCGAAGAAGCTGCAGATGCCCTGGACGCCCGCCGACCTGGACAGGGCACTCTACGTCTCCCTGGACCAGCCCCTGGGCCGCCTGGCCTTCTACCTCCTGGACCCCCGCAGCACCGATAGCCTGGCCTACTGGGGCACCTTCCACAGCGCCCTCATCCGCGGCGACGGCATGTGGGGCGAACCACCAAGGTTCCCCATCCTGGCAGTAGGACATGCCGACGCAACGCCAATAACCGTCAATTCACTTCCTGCGCCCAAGGCGCAGGAATAACTCGGGGCGCCGAAAGGCGCCCCGAGCTTGCCGAACACTAGGTTGGAACCTCAGTCTTCGGGTTCCTCGTAGTCGCCGTTGTGCCACACATTCTGCACATCGTCGTTGTCCTCGAGCAGATCCACCAGCTTGAGGAAGCTGGCGAGCTTGGAACCTTCGAGGGCCGTGCTGGTGCTGGGGGCCATGATGATCTTCGCTTCGATGACGGGGAGCTTGGCGGCGTCCACGGCATCCTTTACGGCCTGATAGGCTTCGGGGCTGGTCTTGATGACCCAGGCTTCGCCCTCGTTGATCACATCGTCGGCGCCCGCTTCCAGCGCCACTTCCATCACCTTATCCTCGGACACCTCGGGCTCGACCACGATCTGGCCCTGCTTGGTGAACAGGTAGGCCACCGAACCCATGGCGCCCAGTTCCCCGCCGAACTTGGTGAAGTAGCTCCGAACCTCAGGGGTGGTGCGGTTCTTGTTGTCCGTCATGGCTTCGACCAGGATGGCCACGCCGCCCGGGCCATAGGCCTCGTAGATGACTTCCTCGTAGGTGACACCCTCGAGTTCCCCGGTGCCCTTCTTGATGGCGCGTTCCCAGTTGTCCTTGGGCATGTTGCTGCCCTTGGCCTGGTCCACGGCTAGACGCAGGCGAGGGTTGGCGTTCACGTCACCGCCGCCCAGGCGGGCGGCCACGGTGATCTCCTTGAGGATCTTCGTGAAGACCTTGCCGCGCTTGGCATCCGCGGCGCCCTTCTTGTGCTTGATGGTGGACCATTTGCTGTGGCCGGACATGGGGTGTACTCCTTCAATCGTTCATTTCATCCTGTTCAGCAACCGCTCCGCGTTTGCTGAGAAAGTAAAAAAGAATCATTTCAATACCGCGGAATCGGCGCGCAGCGGCGATTCCGCAGGGGCATCACCCGCGAAGGGCTCGACGGGAGACACGGGCGAAGGCCGGGGCCTCCTGGCGGATCATGGGGCGTTCGAGGAGGAACTGGTACCACTGTTCGCCGTAGACCTTCATCTTCAGGGCCTTGCCGTTCTGCAGCAGGTTGCGGTTGGTGATGAGGCGCTCGTCGCCTTTACAGACGCCGAGGCCCTGGTTGAGGATCTCGATGGCCTTGTCGCGCTCGCCCATCTCCACCAGCACGTAGGCGCAGACGGCGTAGAGCAGGCTCTCCTTCTTGCCGGTCTTGAGCGCCAGGGCGAAGGTCTCCTTGGCCTTCTTCTTCTCGCCGCGCTTCCACTGGAGGATGCCCAGCATGGCCTTGGCGATGTAATGCTGCATGGAGGCGGAAGCCAGTAGCGGTTCGGCCTCCTCATTCTTCTTGCGGAGGTACTGCACCACGCCGATCTGGCCGTCGATGCTGCCCTTCACGAGGAACTGCTTGGGGGCGAAACGGTAGCCCTCCTTCATCGCCTCGATGGCCTTGTCGAACTGCTGCTTCTTCAGCAACTCGCCCGCGCGGGTGAAGATGCGCTCGAGTTCCTGCTGCACCTTCCTGCCCAGCCAGATGAAGAGGCCGCCGCCGGCCAGCAGGCCGAGCGGGATGCTGATCCATAGCCTGATGCTGAGCAGGCTGGACAGCAGGATCACGGCGAGGGCGGCGCCCAGGCCAAACAGGAGGTTGATCACGAAAGCTCCGATGGCGCGGCCCGAGACCGGGCCAAAGGGCCATTTTATCGACCTTCGGGCCCTTTTTCCATGAGGAGCTTCAGGAGTCTACGCGATGACGCCGCTGCGGGAGGGGCTCGGCCGGCGGCGGCGCACCGCCCGCTTGACGGGGGCCGCGGCGGCCTCTTTGCGGGGACGGCCCGGGCCGCGCTTCACAGCGGGCTCCTTGGGCTTGGTCACCTTGCGCACTTTGACCTTCTTTTCCTTCTTCACGCGTTCCCGGCGGACCAGGGCGGCGGCGGCCCGGCCGGTCACCACGACGCGGGTGCCATCCTTGAGCTTCTTGACCTTGCTGCCAGGCTTCCGCCCTCGTTTGAGGTTCATGGACAGTGGTTCGACCTCAAGCAGTTCTCGTTCGAGTTGCGCCTGGAGCGCCATCATCTCGCCCTGGTCCTTTTCGTGGTCGTGGCCGCAGAGGTGGAGAAACCCGTGGATCACCAGCGTCTCTACTTCCCGGCGACGGCTGACACCGAACTTCTTGGCCATTTTTTCGGCGATGGGAAGGCTTATTACGATGTCGCCAAGGTGCGGGAAGGCACCCTTCTCCGTGCTGGAGGGGAAGCTCAATACATCAGTCGTCATATTTTTTCCGCGATGTTCGCGGTTGAGTTTTCTCATGCCACGATCATCGACATAAGTCAGTGATACACCCTGTGCCTTTGGAGCAAGCCGATCTCGAAGGCTGTGAAGCAGCTTGCCGAGGGACTGCTCGCCAGGCCCGCGCATTTTGCTCCGGCTCGACCAATCGATCTGGAAGGGCAGCTTGGTCTCAGTCATGGCCGGCTCCTGTGGAAGATCAATCAAAGGGGCTTCATTATCATTGCTATTGGGGCATTCGTCAACGTCATTATTCTAGGTGCACGAAATACATCGATGTTGGCCATTCAGATGATAGAGCGAACGGACAGCCCATCTAGTTAAAAATTAAGCAAAGTGGCTGAATACAAAGGACAAGTAGATGATGTAAGGAGGTTTCAATGGCCGAGGGCATTCCCTGGCATCCTGGGAGCATGGAGCCCCACCTGCCTGCCCCCCTGTCCGCCCCTTTGCGCCGCTATTTGGTGTTGCTGGACCGCTGGAACCGTACCCACGCCCTGACATCGCTTCCCCAAGCCGAGCGTTGGGAAGAGTTGATTCTGGATGCCGCCGCAATCTTGCCCTTCCTGGAGCCCTTTGCTCCTGGAAGCCGGGTGGCCGATCTGGGGACCGGCATGGGTTGTCCGGCGGTGGTGCTGGCCCTGGCCCGCCCTGATCTGGAGGTGCTCGCCGTGGATGCTTCGGCCAAGAAGCTGGCCTTCGTCCGTCAGGCAGCCATGGAACTGCCGGTGCCCAACCTGAAGGTCGTGCAGGGCCGCCTGGAGGATATGGCCCCCTTGGAGGCGGACCTGGGCACGGCCAAGGCGCTGGGATCTCTGAGCCAGCTGGCGGGTTGGTGGTCCCGACATGGGAAGGTGGGAGCCCCATTTTTGGCCCTCAAGGGGCCCGAGTGGGCCGGGGAGCCGCTGCCGCCTGGATGGGCGGCCTCGCCCCATCCCTATGCACTGCCCACCCGGGGGCGCCGCGTGGTGGTGGCCCTGAAGCAGGAAGACGGGGGATCAAGCCGCTAAAACGGTTGGAGCCCCTGGAAGGGGCCCCAACCGTGGAATCGTGCCGCGATCAGCGGGTCAAGGTGTCGCCGAAGACGATCTCCTCGTTGGACCTGAGCAGGCGGCAGGTGGCGGTCTGGGCATCCGCGCGCACCACCAGGGCCTGGCCGATGTAGTGGGTGGTGGTTTCAATGGCGCCCTTCCGATCACCATCCGGGCCCACGGGGTAGGTCTTCACGCGGACGGCCAATAGCACATCACCGACCTTCAGGCCATCATTGCTGCCCTTGTCCACGATCACCATGTCGCCGTTGGCGGTGTGCCGACGGGCATCCCGGGCGTAGACCACCACCGGGGAATTCGGGGCCACCCTCACAGGGTCGGTGACGTCCGTCCGGAGTTGGAGGGGCAGGTTCGCCGGTTCGGTAAACCGTACCAGATGATCGCCCACTTCCACGCTGTTGAGGCAGCGCTCGATGACGGCCACGGATCCCTTGGCCTGAGGGGTGACGACGCGGACCACGCCCACCTGCTGCACCACATCACCCAGCTTGCGCTTGGTGGTGGGGTGCTCGATCTTGCGCGCCACGGTCTTGAGGATGAGGAAGCGGTCCCCGGTCTTGACGCCTTGTTCGCTACCCCCATTCATGTAGACCGTTTCACCTTCCATGAGGTTTTGGCGGTCTTCGCGGCGGTTGGCAGTCAGGGTGAAGGCGCCCTGGCTCTTATAGTGGGCTTCAGCGCCCTCGGAGACGAAGAAGGGAAGCTGGATGAAGTCCTGGAAGCTGAAACCCAGTTCGGGCCGGCGAAGGGCACTGGGGTCGGCCCGCCGCTGATCAGGCTGGAGATTGGTGACGGCCTCAGGAACGGAACCGGCGGTAGCCACGGCCCGGGTCAGATCCACGACCAGGAGGTCCCCGGGGTAGATCCAGTGCGGATCCTTGACCCACTGGTTCAACTCCCAGATTTGGGGCCAGGCGTAGGGGTTGCCGAGGTACTTTCCGGCCAGATCCCAGAGTGTGTCCCCCTTCTCGACGAGATGGGTACGAGAACCTTCGGGCACATTGAGTTCCTTGGGATAATCCCATTTCGAACTGTGGGCCTGGACCTTGATCGGGGTGGCGAGCTCCTGGGCCTTGAGGCCCGGGGCCACGAGCGTCGGGAGCGCCAGGGCCAGGAGAAAGCCGGGCGCCATCGTAAAGGCGCACAACCGACCAACATTCAGGCGATTAGGCTGGTGCATCACGGACCCCCAGAAGATTAGGTGGTGCTGATTATAGGTCTTCGACGCGGATCATATCTGAAAATAATGCCAAGCGGTTGCGGACTTCGTCCTGTGTGATCAGCTCCAGGCGCTCAGTGGAGAACTGCTCCACGGTGAAGCTGGCCATAACGGAACCAACCAAGGCCGCGTGCTTCAGGGCGGTGACGTCGGTCCGTTCGATCCAGGCCAAGTAGCCCAGGAAACCGCCGGCAAAGGTGTCCCCGGCGCCGGTTGGATCGAAGACGTTCTCCAGCGGATAGGCAGGCGCCGCGAAGATGCCCTCGGGCGTGAAGAGGGCCATGCCGTACTCGCCGCGCTTGACTACGAGGATTCGGGGTCCGAGCGCCTGGATCTTTTTGTAGGCCTTGAGGAGGCTGTGTTCCTGGGTCAGTTCGCGCACCTCCGCGTCGTTCACCAGGAGGATGTCCACCTCCTTGAGGACGGCCTCCAAGGCCGGACGGGTCCCGCGGATCCAGTAGTTCATGGTGTCCAGGGCGATCCAGCGGGGCCGCTTGGCCATCTGACGCACCACGTCCAGTTGCAAGACCGGGTCGATGTTCCCGAGGAACAGATGCTGGGATTCCCGGTAGGCCGGCGGCAGGTCCGGCCGGAAATCCGCGAACACGTTCAGGTCCGTGGCCAGGGTCTTGGCCTCGTTCAGGTCGTAGCCGTAGGTGCCTTTCCAGTGGAAGCTCAGACCTTTCACCTTCGACAGACCTGCTAGATCGATGGGTCGGCCTTCGAAAATACGCATCTGGTCTGGACCGAAATCCTCGCCCACCACGGCGACGATGCGCACGGGATGGAACCGGCTGGCGCTCAGGGAGAAGTAGGTCGCGGAGCCGCCCAGCGCGTGCTCGCGGCGGCCGAAGGGCGTTTCCAGGTCATCAAAGGCCACACTGCCGACTACCAGCAAACTCATCGGGGGAACTCCATTACCGCTCGGACTGGGACAAGGACTGGAATTGGGAGGGGCCGAAATAGAGCAGCCAGGCTTGGCTGCCCCCCATGGGCACGGGCGCCTGGGCGTATCGGGCCACCATGGGGGCTTCGCCGGAGGCCAGCAGGGCGAGGAGGCCTTCGTGGAGCTTCGGGTCCGGGCCGAGAATGACCTGGAGGGTGCGCCATCCCAGTAGGAGGCCGTCCCCCAGGCGGTCCTTCAGGCGATCCACCGCGTCTTGGAGCGAATGCCCGCGCAGGTCCAGCACACCATCCACCTCGATGGCCATGCCCGCCGCAAGTTGGAATCGGATCGGCGCGGCAGACGGTGGCGGGACCCCCGGAGGCTCGGGAAGTGGCCCATCCGGAACGGCTGCGGCGGTGGGGATCTCAAGGGGAAGAGGGGGGGGTGGTTCGATCGTCGGGCGTGCGGCAGGTGTCGGGGTAGGAGAAGGTGCGGGAGCCGGTAGTGCCTGGGCCGGAGCGGCCTGGGCCCAGGGCCCTTGAGGCAGCGGCTTCAGGCCCTTCAGATCCTTGAGGGCTTCTCCAAAGGTTTCGGCCGGGGCGGGCGGAGGAGGGGGCGCTGCCGGGGCGGGTGTCGAATCGGGCACCGGTGTGGCCCTGGCTGGACGGGAGGCCGCAGGCTTCAAGCCCATGGCCGAAAGGAAGACCGCGTCCTCGTCATCCAGGATGATCGGCCCCTGGGGTTTCGACGCGGGTTTGGGTTGGGGCTTCGCGGCAGGAGAGGCCGGCTCCTCGGGTCCCAGCTGCTGCTTCAACTTCGCCAGATCCTGCTTCCACGCCATGAACCGTCCTCGTCTTGTCCAGAGTAGGCCATCGCGGCCCTGGGCCAAAGCCTGCTGTTGCAATCCCGCACGGCGCCGAGGCAAAACGCAGCGGTCAACATGGACCTTCAACCGGAGTATGCTGCGCTGGATCCAAGGATTGACGGAGCTTGTTGTAAGCTGGCACGCCCTTCGCTCCGTAGCTCTCTTGCCACATCCACTGGAGGCCCCATGCGCCGAACCACGATGCTCCTGCTGCCACTGCTGCTCGCCTCGGGGGCCGCGCTCCAAGCCCAGACCCCGCACGTGGGGTTCAGCCTGAACCTCACTTTCCCTACCGGGGAATTCGCCAGCAAGACCTACCCTCCCTACTACAGCCCCAGCGCGGGCTACATCATCCCGGCCCAGCAGGAGACCTACGATGTGGGCCTCGGCGGCAGCTTCACGGTCAGCTTCCCCATGGATCGGAACCTGGCCATTCGTCTGAACCTCAGTGGATCGGCGGAGAACGGCACCAACCGGGCTCCGGGTGAAGCCACCATCAACCTCCGGCACTCTCAGTTCAATCTGGGCGGCGACCTTCAGATCTTCCCCCAGGGCACGGCTTTCCGGCATCGGGGCCTCTACTTCGTGGCGGGCCTTTCCGCCGACTTCGAGCAGTTCGACCGCAGTTTCGGCGACCCTCTGTATGACTACACCGACACCACCCGCAAGAGCCGGCTGGGCGGCACGGCTGGCATCGGCCACAGCTTCGGCTACGACGCCGGGATGCGTTTCACCCTGGAGGCGACCTTCCACAAGACGCTTACCGGCAATGATGCCAATGCCGGCGATCCCCCCAGCACCGATTTCGTGAAGGTGGGCTTCGGCTGGGTCTTCTGATCCTGCCCTGATAATGAGAAGCGGCTCCGTGAGGAGCCGCTTCTCATTTTACTTCTTCGCCGTGGCCTTCTTCTTTCTGGCTTTGGGCCTGGCAGGTTCGGTTTCCTCTTCCTTGCCCAGGAGGCGGTTCACCAACCGGGTGACGTCCTTGTTGGCCGGGTCGAGCTTCTGGAGGCGGCGGGCATAGGCCAGGCGCTCCTGCTGGGGCCGGGCATCGTCGCCCTTTACCTGCTCCATCTTCCCCGCCACGAAGCGGGTGGTGCCGCCGGCTTCGGCGATCTCCACCTTTTCCCGATCGAGGAAGGCCTTCCAGTCTGAGGCTGCCTTGGTGGTGTTGCCCTTGGTCAGGCGCAGGCGTTCGAGAATGCCGTCAATGTCCTTAAGGGCACGCTCGCTGTGGGCAATGGCAGCCTTCTGCTCGTCCATGAAGATCTTCAGCTGTTGGCGCAGCTTCATCTGGTCCACGGACAGGCCCGGTGCTTCATCCAGCTCTTTGAAGCGGGGAGCCTGCTTGTCCAGGGCGTCCCGGAACTCCCGGAGCTTGAGCTCGTGCTCGGCCCGCGTCTTGGCCAACAGGGGCTCAGCGGTGGCCAGATTCTCCTCGGCCGCGGCCTGGGCCTTCTGCAAGTGGAGAACCGCATCCTCCCAGCTGCCTTCGGCCACGCAAGCGCGGGCCGCCAGGCTGCGGAGGGCCGCCAGGGCGTGCATGTCGTTGTAGTCGGAAGGGTTCACCGTGAGCCCCTCCCGGCCCAGCAGGGCCTCGACGCCCCGGCGGACCGTGGGGGCTTCGCCCCGCTCCAGTTGGAGTTCCCAGGGCCCCCGGACCTCCTTGTAGCGATCGGTGAGGCTCTGCGCACCCAGGCTGGTGGCCAGGGCGCAGGCAAGCAGGAATCCGAGGCGGCTCATGGTCGCTCCTTCCAGGACATGTGCGGCATGGTTATTTCTTCTTGCCGGCCTTCTTCGCGGGCCTGGCTTCCTTGGCGAAGGGCTCCTTGCCCTGCTTGAGGTTCTCCAGGGCCTTCGTGGCTCCAGGATTTCCGGGGTCCAGCACCAGCAGGCGGTTGAGGAAGGCGACCTGGAGCTGCGCGCCATTGAGCTTGGTGACGTTGTCGTGATTGCGAAGAACGGCGTCCACCCAGGTCTTCTTGCCTACGATCTTCACTTTCTTGATCACCTGGGAGGTGTTGAACTGGGTGATCTCGTCATTCTGGGCGGTCAGCACCTCCTTGGCCTTGGCCACGGACGTCTCGGCGGCTTTCACCATGCCATCGGCCTCCCTGCGGTTGTCGGCGAGCACCTTGGCCACCTTGGGGGCGTTGGCGAGGTTCTGCTTGTGGACCGGAACGGCGGCGTTGATCTGGTCGAGTTCGTGCTGCTGCTCTGGGCCCTTGGCGGCCCGGGCTTTGAGGTCCTCCACCCCCTTGGCGTCGAGTTTTTTCGTCTTCGCGTTCACCGCGCCGATCTCATCCTGCAGTTCCTTTAGCGTGGTCTGCAGTTCCTGTTGGCGACCAACGTTCTTGGCTAGGTAGTCCTGGGAATCCTTGGCAGCCTTGTCCCATTGGGCGGTGATGGGGGCCTGGGCCTTGTCCAGGTCGGTCTTGACCCCTTGGGCGACGGCGAGCCGCTTCTGCTGGATCTCGAGGGCCTTTTCCCACTGGCCGGCCTCGGCGGCAGCATTGGCCCAGAGGCGGTAGAAGGACAGGAGGCCCTGGGCGTTGTCCAGGCTCAGGCCGATGGTCTGCAGGTTGGTGCCGTTGAAGGCCGGGCGCTCGGCGGGGATCATGCCCTCCACCTTCGTCATGGCCTCCTGGGCCTGGAAGGTTTTGAGCATCTGGTTGATGCCCGGCAGTTCGGCATTGAACCGCTGAGTCAGGTCGGCCGGTGCAGGGGCCTGGGCCACCAGCGCCACCGCAGGGAAGAGGAGGAAGGGCATCGGGCGCATGGGCACTCCACAAAAGTCCAGGTCACAGGGTAGCGAAAAGGCCCTGGGCCTGTCCGCTGTCCTGGCAATTTGTGATGGGATTAGTTTCCGCCGCGTTTCTCTTCGAGCTCCAGCCACGCCAGCTCGAGGACTTCCAGCGCCGCCTTTACCCCATCCCGATCCCGCAGGGCTTGGTGCCCGGAGCTATCGGAGCGCAGGAAGGCCGAAGGATCCGCCAGGCGCTCATCCAGTTCCGCCAGCCGGGCGTGGAGAACCTCCATCTCCTGTTCCACCTCGGCGAGGCGCCGCTGCTCCTTCTGGGAGAGCCCGGGTTTCCTGGAGCGGGGGGATTCCACTCGCACGGCGGCGCGGATAACCACAGCCTTCAGCGGTTCCTGGGCGGCCGCCCGGGCCTCCCGCAGGCTGCGTACCGTGGATGGCGCCCCTTCATAAAGTTCCCATCGCGGGCTCCCGGCTCCATTCCAGGCCAGGGTGTGGGTGGCCACCTGATCGAGGAAGAAGCGGTCGTGGCTCACCAGCAACAGGGTGCCGCCGAAACCCAGGAGGGCCTCCTCCAGATTCTGAAGGGTGGGGATGTCCAGGTCATTGGTGGGCTCGTCCAGCACCAGCAGATCCGCGGGGCTCAGCATGGCCTTGGCCAGCAGGAGGCGGTTGCGCTCGCCGCCGCTGAGGGTGGCGGCCGGACGCGCCTGCTGATCCACGGGGAAGCCGAAGCGGGTGAGGTAGACGTGGGCCAGCACACTGCCGTTCCCGGAATCCACCACGGAGGCCCGGTCCGCCAGGTTATCGAGGATGCTGCGGGTCCCGTCGAGTTCGCCGCGGCCCTGCGAGATGGTGGTGGTGGCGAGCTTGGGATGGCGGACCACCTCGCCCGCGGTGGGTTCCAGCTCCCCCAGCAGCACTTTGAGCAGAGTGGACTTCCCGCAGCCGTTGGGTCCCAGCAGGGCGATGCGCATGCCGCGCTGGAGGCTGAGGTCGAGGCCGTCCAGCAGTTCTTCGCCGCCAGGATAGGCGAAGCGCAGGCCTTCGGCGCGGATCAGGGCGTCGCTGCGGTTGCCGCTGGCGGCGAAGGAGATGCCCTGCCGGATCTCCAGGCGGGTGCGGTCTTCCACGTTGTCCTTCAGGTCCAGCACCTCCTGGATGCGGAGCTTGGATTTGCGGGTGCGGGCCTTGGCGCCGCGGCGTAGCCAGGCCATCTCGCGCCGCAGGCGGTTCTGCATGTGCTCGGTGAGGCGCGACTCGCGGAACTCCCGGTCGGACTTCTCCAGCAGATAGTCGCTGTAGCCGCCCTCATAGCTGCGGAGGGCGCCGTCCTCCAGCTCGAGCATCCGGGTCGCCACCGCGTCCAGCAGGTGGCGGTCATGGGTGATGAGGAGGAGCGCGCCGCCATAGGCCTGAAGCCAGGCTTCCAGCTTTTCCACCTGGTCGGGATCCAGGTGGTTGGTGGGCTCGTCCAGCACCAGGACATCGGGCTCCTTGAGCCAGGCCTGGGCCAGGGCCACCCGCTTTCGCCAGCCTCCGGAAAGGGATTCCACTTCGACGTCAAGGTCCTTCAGGCCCCAGGTGGTGGCCGCCGCCTTGAGGCGCGGCTCGAGGTCCCACCCCCATCGCTCCAGCTGATGCTCCACGTTTTGCAGTTCGTCAAAAAGGCGGGCCTCCTCCGGGCCGGCGGCGCCGTGAAGGGTCTCGTGGATCGCCTGGTGCCGCGCCAGCAGCGCGGCATGGTCGGCCAGGGCCGCCTCCAGTGCCTGCCGCACGCTGGCGCCTGGCGCGAAATGGGGTTCCTGGCTCAGGCGGGCGATGCGCTGGCCCTGGGTGATGACCACTTCCCCGGTATCAGGGGTCTCGTCTCCCGTCAGCAACCGGAATAGCGTGCTCTTACCCGCGCCATTGCGACCGATCAGGCCAACTTTCTCTTCCTGAAAGAGACCAAGACTCAGTTTGTCTAGAATGGGTGTCGCGCCATATCGTTTCGTGACATTGATCAAACTCAGGGCAATGGACGGCAAGAAGGGCTCCTACGACCTTCCAGAATCCCATGAATGGGGTGATCCTTGCCCCCAAAGAATCCATGAGGTTGCCATGTCCCTTCAGGAAGAACTCCAGATGTCCAAACTCCCGTCCCCGGGAGTCCAGGTGATGCTCCAGTTGATGCTGACGCGGGAGGCCGTCGTCCGCGTCCAGGAGCGGCTTTTCGAGGCCCACGGGCTGACGATCCAGCAGTACAACGTCCTGCGCATCGCGCGGGGCGGTCCGGCCAAGGGCCATCCCATCTATGAGATCGAGCGGAGGATGATCTACCGTTTCGCCAACGTGACGCGGCTGGTGGATCGCCTGGAGGCGCAGGGGCTGCTCAAGCGGGTGGCGGATCCCAAGGATCGTCGCGTGAGCCGCGTGGTCATCACCCCCAAGGGGCGGCGCCTCATGGATCGCCTGGACGAGCCGGTCAAGGTCATGGCAGCGCAGCTCACCAGCGGCCTCGACGACCAGGAGTGCCTGGTCATCTCGAACTGGCTGGAGCGCCTGCGGGACCACTGCACGCAGCAGGAGGGGGTTCACGAAGAGCTGGCGGGCGCCATCAACTGATCCAGAAGTTGGTAGGCGGATCCTTCGGATACCCCGCTCAGGCGCAGCCAGCGGCCCTGGCCAAGGTCCAGCCATAGACGGCGGGAGGTGGGATCCCACGATCCCTCCCGGAAGGTCCGCGGGCCAGCCAGCCGCCGGGTTCCCTTCAGCTGGGATTGGCCCGGCCGGGGAACGGCCTCGACGGCCCAGATTCCGTTCAGGGTGAGCGTGCCGTGAGCCAGACTCCATTGTCCGCCCGGCAGGCGCAGCCGGCTTCCGTCGGAGGCCGTCACCTGGTCACCATTGATGCGAGTGCCTGCGCCCCAGGGCGCCGTACCCTCGCGTTCCGCGATCCAGCGGACGCCGGAGAAGGCGAAGGCCGCGCCCTCCCAGCCCACGCTTCCCAGGTCCGAAAGATCTGTGTCGCCGAGTTTGATGCGGAGGACCGAGGCTGGCACCTGGTCGAAGGTGGGATCCACGGGCACCCAGCGGTCCTTGAGTTTCACTTCCACCCAGAAGTGCAGTCCCAGGGTCTCGCCCAGGCCCACCCAGCCCGTCACACCCCGGGCCGGCACGCCCAGGCGCCGCAGGAGCGCCACCGCCAGCACGCCGTGTTCGGTACAGTCGCCCCGGGGCGTGCGGCAGACCTCAAGAGCCGACGCGAAACCCACAGTGAAATCCTTGTCCGTGATCCAGTCGAAGACGAAGGAGGTTACACGCTTCGCTAGTTCCCAGCGGGGCAACCCCGGGGGCAGGGCCAGACGCCGGAGGAGCCCGTCGAAGGCGGGATCACGGAAGGGCACCAGGGGGCTGGGGGCCAGATAGCGCGCTTCCTCCTTGGTCGGGGCTCCCGTCACCGGAGGCTGGGCGGCTTCGGCGGCGCTGGGTCCAGCCGCGCGCAGCAAGCGCCACCGCCCGCCGGGAAGCCGGATCTGCTGGGCATCTTCGGGCAGCGCGGGCGCGGAGCCCTCGGCCCTCAGCGTCAGGTCCCGCAACCACGGCTGGAAGGGGTGAGGTGGCAGCGGCTGGAGCGTGCGTTCGAAGAAGCCCTCCGAATCACCGGAAGAAGGCTTCGGGGCGGGCAGCTCCGCTCGTTGCATCAGGATGGTGAGCCCGCCCAGATCGGTCTTCTGCCGCAGTTCGCCTCCGTTTGGGGAGATCCAGGCTTCCACCGGCGCGGTGGCAGCCCCCTGGGTCTCATGCCCGGTGAAGCGCACCGCGTCGGGAAAGCCGGGCAGGGGGTCCGGTCCCGCGGGTTCCAGGGTGAGGGTGGTCCACTGCTGGACGGGGAAGGAGTAGGTGATGGCTGTTACAGGATGGCGCAGCCGCGCGGCCTCCATCAGGCGGACATCGAGATCCTCCGGCCAGAGCAAGGCACCAGCGGGCACCTGTGTGCGCAGGGCGGCTCCGTTCAGGGGGTGGAGGTGCAGCGAACCCGGGTCCGCGGGCGACCATTCCGCACGGCCTTCGAAGGGTTCTTTGGAGAGTTGCAGCCGCCAGATGAACGTCATGGAGCCGTCCGCGGCGCGGCGGGCGGTCTGGTCCACCTCCTGGCGGATCTCCTGGCCGAGGCGCGAGAGCGCCATCCACTCGCGGTTACGCACCTCGCGGGCGCCCCCCAGGGTCTTCGCCTCCTGGGACGCCCCGCCCACTTCCTGACCGCCCACCCACTGCCGGAAGGTCCGGGTCGGAGCCTCCTGGGCGACCAGGATGATCCCGCCGAGGGCCACGATGAAAAGGAGGGATGCACGCATCCCCCCAGTCTACCGGTCCGTGGCGGGTCGATCAGCCAGCCATCCCCATGGCCATGTGGAGGCGGCGCATCCGTTCGCGACGGCGGGCCTGGGCCGCGCCGCTCAGTTCCGCGGCCTTGGCCCGCTGTTCCGGCGTGAGGACGGCCTGCACTTCCTGGTGAAGGGACCGGCGGGCCAACATCATCTCGAAGCGGACCGCCGACGCTTTGTCGTGCAGTGCACGGAGCTGAACCTCGGGTGTGGCGGGATCCTGGAGCGCGGCCCGGAGCGCGGCCTGGGCCTGCCGGACGGAATCCCTCCGGGCCACCATATCGGGCCGGTGCTTCTCGCGGATGGCCTGGATGCTGGTCTGCTGGGCCTCGGTGAGGTTCATGGCCCGTGCGATCCGGCCCTCCCGAGGACCCGGGTTCGGCGCAGGCTGGGCCAGGATGGGCAGGGCGGTGAGCGCAAGGACGGTGAAGGATCTGATCAGGGGTGTCATGGCCGAACTCCTTATTGGATAGCGGGCGTCGGAAACCTCGCCTTATGAGACACGGCTCCGAACCAGAGGTTGAATCCGGGCAGACTGAAAGGGTGATCCGGACCCATGCCGCCATCGTTCTGAAAGCCGTGCCCTTTGCCGAGGGCGGTGCGGTGGTCTCGTTCCTGTCCGAGCACGGGGAGCGGCTCTCGGGCCTGGCCAAGGGCGTGAAGAAGCCCACGGCCAAGTGGGTGGCGGCCTTTGAACCTCTGAGCCAGGTGCGGGTCAGCTTCTTCGGCAAGGAGCACACCGAATTGAAGCGTGTCACGCGCTGCGAACTGGCCTTCAGCCCCCTCACCCTCGGACACCTGGAGTGCAGCCTGATCATGGCCTGCCTGGCGGATCTCTTCGACCGGGTCGCCCGGGAGGGCGTAGAGGACGACCGCCTCTACCGCCTGCTCAGCGCCTGCGGCCGGGCCCTCAAGGCCGATCCGGACAATGCCCTTGGCATCCTGGCCTACGCGGAACACTGGTTGCTGCACTGCCTGGGCCTGTTGCCCCACCCCCGGGTCTGCGGGCGCTGCGGGAATGGCTCGGCGCCCCTGGCCCTCCTCAACCCGGAGCAGGGCTGGTGCTGCACGGCCTGCACGCCGGTGGACCCCGTGGAGGCCCTGCCACCCGGTACCCGGGAGTACCTGCGTCGGCTTCGGACCGAAAGCGCAGAGACCGCGCCGCGGATGGATGCCGCCGACGAGGCCCAGGCCGCCGTCACGGCCCTGCTGCGGGCCCGGCTGCTCCAGGAACTGGGCGGCAGCCTGCGGAGCTACGAGGTGCTCTGGCGGGCGCTCTGAATTCGGGATGAGCTGATTGGCCCGCGCGGGGTTGACAGCGGCGCCGCCGCACCGATACCTGATGCAAGCGATCTTTGGACCTCCTCCAGACGGTGTGTGATCCAGGGCCCGGGATTGCCACCAACCGATGTCCGCCGCTTGCGGCGGGCCTGGGATCTGCGGGAGGCCACAGGCGCCACCCACAGGAGATCCCATGTCCATCCTCGCGCTCCGGCGCGGCCGGGGGCCTGCGTTCCCGGACCTTCCGCCCACCCTCCAGCCTCACGCCATCCTCGCTGCGGCGCCGCCCTCCGATACCCTCCGTGCGGCCACGCTGTCCGGATTGGCCTACCTTCTGCTCGCCAGCGGAGCCATGGCCGTAGCCTCCTTTGCACCCAAGGCGGTTCTGCCGCCGGTGCTCCAGTCAACCCCGCCCTGGCGGCCGGTGGAGATCGAGGGGCCGCCGCGTTTGCGCCCCATCGAACGCTTGGCGCCGCTTCCCACTGGGACCGGCGGAGGTGGAGCGGTCTCCACGAACGCCACCACGCCCACCCGCGCGGATCCTGAGGTCCCGGCCTCAGGCCTGCCCACGGTGAATCGCAGCCATGAGCTTCCTGGGGCCGGGCCGTCGCTTCCAGGCCCAGCCATCCCGGCCTCTGGTTTCACCATGGGCCCTTCCACTGGTCCGGTGATCCACGACTTTTCCGCCACTGCCCCGGCCATCCTCAGCCGCGTGGATCCGCTCTATCCGGACTTCGCGCGTCGGGCCCGGGTCCAGGGCACCGTGATCCTGATGATGACCGTGGATGACCGGGGTGTGCCCATGCAAGTGCGCATGCTGGAAGGCCACCCGGCCCTCCAGGAGGCCGCCTTGCAGGCGGCGCGCCGGTGGCGCTTCGAGCCGGCCCGCCTGGACGGGCGCCCTGTGGCCGCGAGCTTCCGGCTCACTCTGAACTTCCGGCTTCGAGTGCCTAACTAAACCCCCACGGGGCCGCGCGAGGGTCGCCGGGCGAGCGAGGCGAGGAACGCGACGGAGGCTCCGGCTCGCGGAGGTGGAGCCTCCCCGCCGGCCCTCGCCCGAAGGGAGAAAGCCAGGCGGGCGCCCCGCGGCGTCAGGGCCCTTGAACGATGTCCCGCATCGCCCTGCGGGCCCCTCCTTCTCGGTATCGCCTCTGGCGATACGCGAGACAAACTGACACCTGCGGTGCATCCCACCTGGCTTTCTCGCGACCCCGTCGGGGTTTGGTTAGGCACTCTTAGGTGATACCGTGAAGGCGTGGATCAGGGCGTCGCTGTCCGCAAGGGCAGAGGAAAGTCCGGGCTCCACAGGGTACTGGGCCTGGTAACACCAGGGCGGGGCGACCCGACGGAAAGTGCAACAGAGAACAAACCGCCGATGGCCGCGCAAGCGGATCAGGCAAGGGTGAAACGGTGGGGTAAGAGCCCACCGCCGGACTGGCAACAGGACGGGCACGGCAAACCCCCCAGGGAGCAAGACCAAATAGGCCGGCGCACCGCGCAAGCGGCGAGGGTTGACCCGACCGAGCCGGCGGGTAGGTCGCACGAGGTGGCTGGCGACATCCATCCCAGAGGAATGACGCTCCACGACAGAACCCGGCTTACCGATCCACCACGGCCCCCGCAAGGGGGCCGCGCTTCGTACCCGGTGCGATAGTTAGGAGATGCGTCGCCCCGCTGCTCCCACCGCCGCGCTCCTCGTGACGGCCCTGGCCTTCCACGTGGACATGCTCCTCTACTACCTGCTGGTGCCGCTGCTGCCTCGGTACGCGCGGGATCTGCATCTGAACCAGATGGAGATCGGAATCCTCTTCGGGAGCTATGCCGTGGCCCTGCTGCTGGCCACGTTTCCCGTGGCCATCCTCACGGACCGGTACGGGCGGCGCGCGCCGATGCTGTGGGGACTCGCGGGCCTGGGGATCACGACCCTGGTCTTCGCCGTGTCGAACCAGTACTGGCTGCTGGTGCTGGCGCGGTTCTTCCAGGGTGTGGCGGGAGCGGCCACCTGGCTGCCGGGCATGGCTCTGCTGGCGGATCACTTCCCCAAGGAAGCCCGCGGCCGGGCCATGGGAACCGCTTTCGCGGCGGCCAACCTGGGGGTGTTGATCGGCCCGCCGCTTTCGGGCTTTCTCGACCAGCACGCCGGGCCCTCCTCGCCGTTCCTGCTGGGCGCGGTCCTGGTGGCTCTGGACGCGGCGGGCCGGGCCTTCCTGCTGCCGGAAGTGGAGCCGGAGCGCGGGCCGCGGCTACCCTTCCGACAGTTGCTGTCCAATCCCATCATCCGGGTTTTCGCCGGAGCCATGGCCCTGGGCTCGTGTTTCTGGGCTCTGCTGGAATCCACCCTTCCGCTGGACATGGACCGCCGCCTCGGCCAATCACCGTCCCAGATCGGCCTCTTCTTCGCCGCAGCGGCCCTGGCCCACACCTTCACCTCGCCGCTCATGGGTCGTCTTTCCGACCGCATCGGCCGGGTGCGGGTGCTGAGGATGGGGCTGGTGCTGACGGTGTTTCTCCTGCCTCTGCCGGTCCTGCTCCCTCGCCCCTGGATGGTGGTGCTGGCCATGATGGGCCTGGGCAGCACGGCCAGCTTCATCATGAGCCCGTGCAGCCCGGCGGTGGCGGACCAGGTGGAGCGCCTGGGCAGCCAGAGCTTCGCCTCGGCCTTCTCCATCCTGAACCTGGCCTACTCCGTGGGCCTGATGGTGGGGCCCCTGGTGGGCGGCGCCCTGGTGCAGGGGCTGGGCCTGCCTGTGGCCATGGGTCTTTCGGGTTTGGGGTTTGGCGCCTACCTGCTGGCGACGCGCCAGATCAGTGCCTGATGGCCCGGTAGATCCACCGCTCCGCCGCCGTTGCCCAGGGCCGTCCGTCCAGCCCGCCGTAGGCCGTGAGGGGGCCGAATCCCGTGTCCGCAAGGGCGGTCCGGACCTCGGTATCCGTGGGGATCCAGATGTCGTGGCGGAAGGCTTCGCCCTGGCAGCGCCGTTCCGTGCGGATGCGTCGGCCGTCGGGGCTCCAGGTGGCGCGCTCCTGGTAGCCCTCCTCGGGGAAGTCCAACCACTGGCCCTCGACTTCCGCCACGGCCTCCTTCAGGAAGTCGCGGCCCGACAGGTCCAGGAGCAGGATGCCACCGGGCCGCAGCACGCGGGCGAACTCCGTCAGCTGCCGCAGGTTCTCCGCCTCCGTGGCGAAGTAGCCCCAGCTCGTGTAGGCACAGAAGACACCATCGGCGCAGGCCTCGCGGAAGGGCAGGGCGCGGAGGTCCAGGCGGACCAGGGGCGCGGGATGCTCTCCGGTGTGGCGCCGCAGGTTCAGGCGGCTCAGGTCGCCCCCCACGACCTCCAGCCCCCGGGCCTTCAGATGAGGATGGAGGCGCCCCCAACCGCAGGGTAGATCCAGGACCCGGCTTCCCGGTGGCAGATGCAGCAAAGCGGCGAGCGCCGGCCCTTCCGAGGCAGCCTCCGCAACCTTGTCCGAATAGATCTGGAAGTAGGCGGGGTGATCAAAATCCCAGGCGAACCAGTCCATGGGCCGAGCGTCACTCTCCGTCCGTCTCCGCCTTCACCAGCTTGACGATGGGGGTGCCCTGGCGGGGGGTGTTCACGATGCCCTTCCAGACGTAGCGAGTGCCGCGTTTCTGGCCGCTCTTGGTGATCTGCTTGGCCTCTTCCAGTTCGGTGAAGAGCCGGCGGAGGGTGGCCGGAGCCCAGTCGCAATCCTTGAGGTCCAGGGCCACCTGGGCCTCGAAGCTGCTGAGGGAACCCTTGTCCTGGAGGGCACGCATCAGGTCCATCTTCAGATCCTCCAGCTCCGGTTTGGAGCGGCGCGCCTTGGTCTTGAAGGCGGAAGGCTCGGGCGCAGGGGCCGGTGCGGTGGCCTTGGGCGCGGGTGGAGCGGGAGCCGGAGTGGCCGTGGAGGCCTGGGCCTGCACCAACAGGCCGTCGACATAGATGTCTCCGCGCTCGGGGCGGAAGAGGACCACCACGGAGCCGGGGGCCATACCTTCCTGCTGGAGCGCCGTGATGATCCGTTCCCCGACCCGGGACTTCTGGTCCGATGAGAGGCTGGGGCTTTGGATAATGACAATGGCCATGACGACTCCACTATGTATACGATGATTAAATCATAAATGGGTTTGCTTCACATCTGTAAAATGACGACCTGCCGGGCGGACCGGGTAGACTTCCCACCGAGGATCCCATGCGCAAGCCCAAGATCGAACGCCCGGAAGAACAGCAGCGCTTCGAAGCCTTTCTGCGGTCGCGCCAGCTGAAACTGACCGGGGAGCGACTTGAACTGGTGGAGGAAGTCTTCGGCCAGCCCCACCACTTCGACGCAGATCAGCTGCACATGGCCCTGAAACAGAAGGGCAAGGCCATCAGCCGGGCCACGGTGTACCGCACCCTCGACCTGCTGGTGCAATGCGGCCTGGTGCGGAAGAGCAGCTTCGGCGACCAGCACGCGCACTACGAGGCCGTGCGGAGCAACGAACACCACGACCACCTGATCTGCCTCAACTGCGATGCCATCATCGAGTTCTTCCGCTCGGACCTGGAGGCCCTCCAGGAGACCATCTGCCGGGAATATGGCTTCAAGCCCATGCACCATAGCCACCAGATCTTCGGGCTGTGCAAGGATTGCCAGAACCGGGAGACGGATGCACCCACACTGGCGCACCGCATGAGTCAGCTGAATGTGTAGCCGTCAGCTATCAGCTGTCGGCTTTCAAAAGCCACTGATAGCCGATAGCTGACAGCCAAGCGAAGCGCTAGGCTAGGCCATGCCGAAACTCAGCCTTCAGGATCTCCAGCGCCTCCCCAAGACGGATCTGCACGTCCATCTCGATGGCAGCCTCCGCATCCCCACCATCCTCGACTTGGCCGAGCAGCAGAAGGTGAAGCTGCCCGCGGATACGCCGGAGGGCCTGCGCCCCTTCGTGGAGGTGGGCGAGGACTGCAAATCGCTCGTGGAGTACCTCCGGGCCTTCGACGTCACGCTCTCCGTGATGCAGACCTACGAGAGCCTCGTGCGCACGGCTTTCGAACTGGCGGAGGACGCGGCCAAAGAGAACGTCCGCTACATGGAGGTGCGCTACAGCCCCATCCTCCACCAGCAGAAGGGACTCACGCTCCATGCCATCGTCCAGGCCGTGCTGGAAGGGCTGGCGCAGGCCGAGCGCCAGTACAACATCAAGACCGGCGTCATCCTCTGCGGCATGCGCCACATCTCACCGGACATCTCGCTGCGGCTGGCGGATCTCACCGTGGCCTTCAAGAACAAGGGCGTGGTGGGCTTCGACCTGGCGGGCGCCGAGGAGAACTTCCCCGCCAAGCGCCACAAGGATGCCTTCGGTCGGGTGCTCCAGAACAACATCAACTGCACCCTGCACGCAGGCGAAGCCTACGGGCCCGAGAGCATCCACCAGGCCATCCACCTCTGCGGCGCCCACCGCATCGGTCATGGTGTGCGGCTCATCGAGGATGGCGACCTGCTGAACTACGTGAACGACCACCGCATCCCCCTGGAATGCTGTCCGTCGAGCAACGTGCAGACCAAGGCCGTGAAGAAGATGGCCGACCATCCCATCCGCCTGTTCTACGACCTGGGTTTGCGCGTGACGGTGAACACGGACAATCGCATGGTGACGAACACCACCGTGAGCCGCGAGTTCCAGGTCATCCACGAGGAACTGAACTTCAACCTCGAGGAGATCAAGGAGCTCATCATCATGGGCTTCAAGAGCGCCTTCCAGCCCTACGCCCTCAAGCGGGCCCTCCTGGCGGAGGTCGTCCACGAGCTGAAGGCCTTCAAGCCCGGCAGCCTGGAGAGTAAACGAGAGCAGCTCTGAGAGGGTGTCTGCCAATTCGCACGGGCCGCGCTGGGAGCGCCGGGCGAGCATGGCGAGGAGGGGGCCCGCTGGCATGGTGGTTCCATGTCGAGGGCTCCGGACGACGCCAGGCGACGCCCGCCGCCCCAGCCCGAAGGGACGGGGCCAGCCGCGCACCCAGCGGCGTTGGCACGCTTGAACGATGTCCCGCATCGCCCTTCGCGTGCCGCCTTGCTGGATCACGCGGCTGGCCACCGTCGCGGCTCGTGGGAATTGGCAGACACCCTCTGGTATCCTGACTGCTGAGGTCAGGATTCATGCTCGATCGCTTCGCCGACTTTCTCGATGGCCACGCCAAGATTCTTCTCACCACCCACGAAAATCCGGATGGGGATGGCGTGGGCGCTGCCGTGGCCCTGGCCGCCCATTTGAAAGGGCAGGGCAAGGAAGCGCGCATCGTCGTGACGCCCGCCCTACCCGAGAATCTGCGTTTCCTGGATCCCGAGGGCTGGATCGAGGCCTACGAACCCGGTGGAGCCCACGGTGGCCTGGCCGCCTGGCCGGATGCCTGGCTGCTCATCGATGCCTCCGAGCCCCACCGCATGGGGGCGCTCTTCGCGGCCTTCGAGACGACAAAGGCCGAGCGGGCCTGCCTCGACCACCACATGAAGGACGAGCCCAAGGGCTTCGACGACGAGTTCACGGATTCCACGGCCAGCGCCAGCGCGGAGCTGGTGTACGACCTGGTACGGCCCCGCATCGGGGGGGACCTCCCGCCGGTGATGGCCCAGGCCCTCTATGCGGGCATGGTGAGCGATACGGGCAACTTCCGGCATTCCAATAGCACGCCGAAGATCCACCACGCCGCGGCGGACCTCATCGCCCAGGGCGTCCACCCATCCCGTACCTATAACGCCCTCTACCAGACCGCCACGCCCGCCAAGCTCAAGCTCTTCGGCCGGGCCATGGGCGGGCTCCAGATGCGGGATGGCGGCCGCTTCGCCTACGTGGCTGTCACCCAGGCCGACCTCGCTGCCTGCGGTGCCACCCACGAGGACCTGGACGAGCTGGTGGAGGAGCCCCGCAAGCTGAAGGGCGTGGAGGTGGCCGCCTTGTTTTCGGAGGCCGCCGATGGCAGGGCCAAGGTCAGTCTCCGGTCCCGGGAGCGTGTGGACGTGAACGCGGTCTGTCGTCTGTTCGGCGGCGGCGGCCATCGCCTGGCCTCGGGGGCCAAGGCGGCCATGCCCCTGGAGACCTTCATCACCCAGGTGGAGGCCGCCGTGATGGCCCAGATGGAACGCGATATGGTCTAGTTCTAAGGGTGGGACCGGCCAGGTTGCCCTGGAAAGGCCCAGGTCCCAGACTTCATTTTCCCCTCGGGCGGCATCCAAAAGACGGACCCGCACCTTTCCCCGGAACCCCATGTCCCCCAAAGAACCCAGCAGCGCCCCGAAACTCGAACTGTTCTGCAAGCTCCAGGCGGAGAAGGTGCCCTTCATCGCCAAGGCGAACGTGCCGTCGATCTTCGGGAAGTTCATGGTCTACGGGTTCCTGGAGCACGCCACGGGCAAGGAGCATCTGGCCATCGTGTCCGGCGAGATCGACGCCCGGCAACGCATTCCCGTGCGCATCCACTCCGAATGCTGGACCGGCGACGTGCTGGGTAGCCTCAAGTGCGATTGCCGGCAGCAACTGGAGGAAGGGCTCCGCCATGTGGCCCAGCACGGTGGCATGGTGCTCTACCTGCGCCAGGAAGGACGCGGCATCGGCCTCCTGAACAAGCTCAAGGCCTACGCCCTCCAGGAGCAGGGGCTCGACACCGTGGAGGCCAATCACTCGCTGGGCTTCCCCGACGACTTGCGCACCTACGACTGCGCCGTGGAGATGCTGAAGTTCTTCGGCATCACCAAGGTCAAGCTGCTCACCAATAATCCCCGGAAGATCGGGGCCCTGGAATCCGCCGGCATCGAGGTGGAGCGGGAGCGCCACCAGCTGGCCTCCAATCCCCACAACCTGCGCTACCTCAAGACCAAGGCCCGCAAAAGCGGTCACATGCTGGATTTCGAGGAAGAGGCGCTTTAGGGGTTGTCCGCTGGCCAAGTTTTTTTACTGACAGATGAGAGCCGACAGCTGATAGCTATAGATCCATGCCAGCCCCTCTCCCCGCCCCGTCTCCGGCCAGACCATCTACGACATCTCCCACGTCATCCAGTTGTCGGTGGCGCCGGTCTTCCTGCTCACGTCCATCGGGACCATCCTGGGCGTGCTGTCCTCGCGGCTGGCCCGCATCGTGGACCGGGCCAGGGCGTTGAACGAACGTCTGGAGAACGCGACGGAACACCGGACTCCGGCCATCCGGGATGAGATGCACACGCTGGCGCGGCGGCGGCAGCTGATCAACCTGGCCATCACCTTCGGCACCACCGCGGCCCTGCTGGTCTGCGTCAGCATCGCCACCGTGTTCCTGGGTGCCGTGCTGAAGGCCGGGGTGGCCGTGCCCGTGGCCCTGCTGTTCATTCTGGCCATGGCGGCCTTCGTGGCGGCGCTGGTGTTCTTCCTGCGGGAGATCCTGCTGGCGGTCAGGAGCCTGCATCTGACCTGACCGGCGGGATTCCCCCGGCCTTCGATCAGCAGTGCGACAATGCCCGGCAGGAGGACCTCCATGGCTCACGGGTTGGATGGGAAGGTGGCTCTGGTGACGGCGGCCAGTCGGGGGTTGGGCCGGGCTTCGGCCATCGCCTTGGCGCGGGCCGGCTGCGACCTGGCCATCTGCAGCCGGGACCAGGCCTCCGTGGATCGGGCGGCGGAGGAGATCCGCCGGGCGACCGGTCGGAGCGTGCTGCCGGTGGCCGCGGACCTGGGCCGCGCCGAGGACCTCCAGCGGGTGGTGGAGGCGACCATGGCCACCCACGGCCGGGTGGATGTATTGGTCTCCAACACCGGCGGACCGCCCCCGGGGCCCTTCATGGGCTTCGACGATGCGGCGTGGCAAAGCGCCTTCGATTCGCTGCTGATGCCAGCGGTGCGCCTGGCGCGGGCCGTGGTGCCGGACATGCAGGCCCGGGGCTGGGGGCGGATCTTGTTCATCACCTCCAGCGCGGTCAAGCAGCCCCTCCCCGCGCTGGTGCTGTCCAACTCGCTGCGCGCCGCGGTGACGGCCATGGCCAAGACCCTCGCGGGGCAGGTGGCGAAGGACGGCATCACGGTCAACTGCCTGGCGCCGGGACGCATCTTCACGGACCGGGTGAGGTTCCTGGATGGCGAGGCCGCCAAGGCCAGCGGCCGGTCCCTGGAAGACATCCAGGCCGAGCAGGCCGCCCGCATCCCCGTCGGCCGCTACGGTGAGCCGCGGGAGTTCGGCGAAGTCGTGGCCTTTCTCGCCGGTCCCGATGCGGCCTACATCACCGGCAGCACCCTGGCGGTGGATGGCGGGGCGATTACCTCTCTCTTATAGACTCTTGATCGCCGCGATCTCCTGGGGACTCAGGAAGCGCCAGGTACCGGGTTTCAGCAGGGGGTCCGCCAGGGGGCCGAACTGCACGCGGCGCAGCTTGCTGACCGGGTGGCCCACGGCGGCGAACATGCGGCGGATCTGCTGGTTCTTGCCTTCGGTGAGCGTGATTTTCAGCCAGGGATTGTCGCCCTTCTCGGCGATCTCGATGTGGCAGGGCTTCAGGCGGCGTCCGCTGAGCAGGAAGCCTTCCTGGAATTCCTTGAGGAGTTCGGGCCGGGGATTGCGGTGCACCTTCACGAGGTAGACCTTCGGAATCTCATGCTCGGGGCCCATGAGCACCTGCGCCAAGGCGCCGTCGTTGGTCATGAGCAGCAGGCCCTCGGAATTGAAATCGAGGCGGCCCACCGGGTAGAGGCGGCCCGGCACGCCCTTCAACAGGGCCATCACCGTGGGCCGGCCCTGGTCGTCCTTCACGGTGGTGACGTAGCCCTTGGGTTTGTTCATGAGGATGTAGACCGGCGCCTCGCGCTCGATGGGCTGGAGGTCCACGGTGATCTCGTCCCGGCGCGGATCGGCGCGGGTGCCCAGCTCCGTGACGGTCTTCCCGTTCACCTGCACACGGCCGTCGAGGATGATCTGCTCGCAGGCGCGGCGACTGTCGATGCCCGCAGCGGCGAGGATCTTCTGGAGACGATCCTGCCCTGCCTGGGGGGGGCGGCGGACCAGGGCGCCGCCAGGGCGGGGCGCTACGGCCTTGCGCGGGGCCAGCTTGGCCGTGGGCCGGGCCTTGTCGATGGGGGGGCGTCGGGCGAGGGCGCCCGATGATGACGGTCGGCTGGCTGAGCCCGAGCCTGGACGGGCGGGCGTGGAGGTACGGGTCGGACCAGCCGTGGGACGGGCTGGCGCGGAGGTCCGCGGAGGGCCAGAGGCTGGGCGGCCAGTCGTCGGGCGGCCTGCGGCGGGTTTCCGGGTGGTGGGCACAACGCGCTGCCCCTTCGGGGCGGGCTTTCTCATGGCAGCTCCTTCGGCGTCTCCCGACGCGGATAGGCCAGTCTATCAGGCAACAGCCCTCATCAGGCGGCCGTTGGGTTTCGCGTGGCCCGCATGAAGTAGTGGATCCCCGAGGCTAGGGCGAGGGCCGCCACCACCCAGTACATCTCCGGCAAGAGGGGGTCCATCCAGGACCGGTAGCCCAGGGCGTTGAACAGCAGGCCCAGGGAGACGGCGACCAGCTGGGCGGCCGTGCTGGTCTTGCCCAGGAGGCTTGGGTGGAACTTGCTGTCGCTGAGGCGGTCCACCGAGGCGAAGGCGTAGAAGGAGATCACCAGGTCCCGGGAGATGGCCAGGATGGCCACCCAGACGGGGATGGGAGCGGCCATGCCCTGGGTGCGCCAGGCCAGGAGGACGAACGCCGTGGTCATCAGCAGCTTGTCCGCGGCAGGGTCCAGCACCGCCCCCAGGTCCGACCCCTGGTTGAAGGTGCGGGCGATGAAGCCATCGAGCAGGTCCGTGAATCCCGCCGCGGCGAACACGATGAAGGCCTGCCAGTGATGGCCGTACCAGACCGCGATGGCGAAAAAGGGGACCGCGAGGATCCGCAGCAGGGTCAGCGCGTTGGGCAAGGTCAGGGGACTGGTGGGTTTCATTTCGTCCAGTTTAGACGGAGATCACATCCTTTGACCCGGACCTTGTAGGACCCTGAGGCTGAGCTACACTGGATCACGGAGTTGAGAATATGACTCAGAATCTATCAATCCCTTTGAGCGACCTCCAGCCGGGGGATCAGGGGGAGGTGGTGCAGGTGAAGGCTCAAGGCCAGGTCCGCCAGCGCCTGCTGGAGATGGGCTTCATCCGGGGGGTGCGCCTCCGGGTGGAGAAGCTGGCCCCCCTGGGTGATCCCATGGAACTCGTGATCAAGGGCTACCACCTGTCCCTGCGACGGGACGAGAGCGTCTGCATTCTCGTGAAGCTGGTGGCCTGATGACCTTGACCATCGCCCTCGCGGGCAACCCCAACTGCGGGAAGACCACTCTGTTCAATGCCCTCACGGGGGCCCGCCACCACGTGGGCAACTGGCCCGGTGTCACGGTGGAACGGCGCAGCGGGACCTTCGAGCAGGATGGCCTGACCCTGGAAGTGGTGGACCTCCCCGGCACCTACTCGCTGTCCGCCCGCAGCGAGGACGAGCGGGTGGCTTCGCAGTTCCTGGCCTCCCCCGAAGTGGATCTGGTCCTGAACGTGCTCGACGCCTCGAACCTGGAGCGCAACCTCTACCTCAGTACCCAGCTGCTGGAGCTGGGCAAACCCGTCGCCTTCGTCCTGAACATGGTGGACGACGCGGAGAATCGCGGCGTCCGCATCGATGTGACGGCCCTGGAGACCCTGCTGGGCGGCCCGGTCATCCCTACCGTGGGCAACCGCCAGCAGGGCATTCCCGAAGTGAAGACCCTACTGGCCACCCTGGCCCGGGGTGAATCCACCCGCTGCCGCCGGATCACCGTGGATTACGGCCATGACATCGAGGGCGAACTGGCCAAGCTCGAGACTGAGATCTGCCGGGACGAACAACTTGAAGCCTCCATGCCTCCGCGCTGGCTGGCTCTCCAGCTGTTGGAGAACAACGCCGATGCCAAGCGGGTGGTGGCCGAAAGCCATGCCAGCGAGGCCATCGGACAGCAGCTGGCGAAGAGTTTCGCCTTCCTCGAACCGCACCTGGGCGCCGATGGCGCCACCCTGGTGGCCGAGCGCCGCTACGGGTTCGCCCACGGCCTGGTGAAGGAGGTGGCCACGGCGCCGGATGAGCGGAAGACGCCCACCGCCCGCCTCGACGCGATACTCACCAACCGCATCCTCGGTATCCCCATCTTCGTGGGTGTGCTGGCCCTGATGTATTCCCTGTCCTTCGTCCTCGGGAAGATCCCCCAGGACTGGATCGCGGCGGGTTTCAAGGCCCTGTCGGGTTTCGCCGAATCCCACCTCCCCGCGGGCGAGCTGACCAGCCTGCTGGTGGATGGCGTGATCCCGGGCGTGAGCGCGGTCATCGTCTTCGTGCCCGTGATCATGATCCTCATGGGCTGCATCGCCTTCCTGGAGGATACGGGCTACATGGCCCGGGCGGCCTTCATCATGGACCGGCTCATGCACGTCATGGGCCTCCACGGGAAGAGCTTCATCCCCCTCATCATGGGCAGCGGCTGCAACGTGCCCGCCATTCAGGCCGCCCGCACCATCGAAAGCCGCCAGGACCGTCTCATTACCATCCTTGTCACGCCCCTGGTGAGCTGCTCGGCGCGGCTCCAGGTCTTCATCGTCATCGCCGGAACCTTCTTCACACCCTTCAAGGCGGCCCTGGTCATCATCGGCATGCACTTCCTGGGCCTGGGCCTGGCGGTGCTCATGGGCCGGATGCTGCGCAGCGCCTTGTTCAGCGGACCCAGTTCTCCCTTCGTGATGGAGCTGCCGCCCTACCGGCTGCCGGTGCTGAAGGCCACGCTCATCCACATGTGGGAGAAGGGCTCCATCTTCCTCACCCGGGCGGGCACCACCATCTTCGCGGGCGCCACGCTGATCTGGTTCCTGTCGCGGTATCCCGGCATCGCCAACCGCCAGTGGACCCTGGAGTACCAGCAGCAGCGCCAGGCTGTGGCCTCCCTGAAGCTGCCCGAGGCCGAGGCGGAGGACCGCCTCAGGACCCTCCAGTTGGCCCATGAAAGCCGCATCGTCAACACCAGCCTTGCCGCGCATCTCGGGCAGAAGGTCGAGCCCCTGCTGAGGCCCATCCTCGATCCCGACCACAAGCGGACGGAGGCCTGGAAGGACGTCATCGCACTCACGGCCGGTTTCGTGGCCAAGGAAATCGTGGTGTCCACCATGGCCGTCATCCACCAGGCCAGCGACGAGCCCAAGGAGGGCGAGCGCCTCAGTCCCCTGCAGGTGGCGCTGAGGGACCACTCCGGCCTGAGCCCCCTCACGGCCCTGGCCTTCATGGTCTTCACCCTCATCTACACGCCCTGCCTGGGCACCATCGCCATGATCCGCCGGGAGGCGGGGAGCTGGGGATGGGCCGGCTTCACAGTCGCCTACGGTCTGGTCCTGGGATGGGGGCTGGCCTGGGTGACGGTGGCCGTGGGTCGTGCGCTCGGCTTTGCGTGAGGTGCCCATGAGCATTCAGACCCTCATCGCGACCTCGGCGGCAGGCCTGGCAGCCTTCTACTTCCTGCGCGGCGCCTTCCTGGACTTGCGGGAGGGGAACCGGCCCGGGGGAAGTCCCTGTGGGACATGCAGTTCGGGTGGGTGTCCGGCGGCCCGGGTATCGCGCCTGACTCGGTGATTTCAAAGTCCCTTTGTTATTGCGGCAAAAAAGGCCTATTGTTCTGATCGAAACCGGAATCAGAACCAATGGGAGTTCGCATGAACGGGGTCGTGATCTCAGGACCGAAACGGTTCCTGTACGGGGGACTTGGATCCCTGCTTCCGACCCTCTACGCGATCGCGATGGGGCGCGATTTCGAGAACGTCTTCGCCCATCCGACCTGGGCCACCATCCTGGGCTGGCTGGTTCGCACGGCCGCCCTGTTCGCGATCGGGGGCCTGACCGTCGTCTTCCTCAAGCAGAACCTGAAGAGCCTCTCCATGATCTTCCTCACCGGGGTCGTGGCCCCTGGCATCGTCCGTGCGGTCGTTTCGCAGGATGGGGCTGCCGTGTTCACGCCACCCCAGAGCCCGGCGGACATGAAGAGCGCCGGACCCGTGGCGGCCCCTTCAGTGCATGCGCAAATGCTGGTCTACCCCCCGCCGACCCCGCCCGAGGGCCGGACGCCGCCGGCCCCAGTCCAGCCGCAGCCTCTACCTCGACCCAAGCCCCAACCCGTCCGCCCGCAAGCCCCCGGTCCCATGAAGTCCTTCCTCGTGGCATTGCGGGGCTAGAGAGGAGATGCCATGAACCGTTTTCTCATCAGCCTCCGCGACACCAATAAGGAAGGCCGCTTCAGCACCGGTCAGGCAAAGCCGACCTTCCTGGCCGTTCCCGAATCCGCGGCAGAGCCGCTTCCGGCCCACAAGCTGAAGGGCGCGAAGGAATGGTTTCCGGCGGTGATCGAATCGGCCACCGCCCAGGACGACGACCGGAAGGCCCTCGATATTGTTTTCCTGGTGCATGGGTACAACACGGACGCGAAGCAGGCGTTCATCCGCCAGGGCCTGGTCGAACGGGAACTCCGGAAACGGGGGTTCAGTTGCCTGGTGGTGGGATTCGATTGGCCCACGGGAGGCACGGCGGTCGCCTACCTCTACGATCGCGTCCAGGCTACGGAGTCGGCCCTGCAGATGGTGAAGACGGCCATTCTGCCCTTCTCTGAATATCAGCAGGCGGATTGCCCCATCCGCGTACATCTCCTCGCCCACTCCATGGGCGGCTACCTCACGCGTGAGGCTTGCCGGATGGCCAAGCGAATGGACAACTGGCGGATCAACCAGATGGTGTTCTTCGGCGCGGATGTGTCATCCCGCTGTTTCAGCATCGGGGATTCGGATTCGATTCCGATGTTCGATCACTGCGCCCGTTTTACGAACTATTTCAGCGGGTACGACGGGGCGCTCCAGGTGTCCAATTTCAAGAATGTGGATCCGGCTTCGCGGGTGGGTCGAGTGGGCATGCCCGTGGATTCCCCGCCCAAGACGCTGGACGTGGATTGCAGCGCCCGCTACATCAAGATCCCCGACCGGACCTTCAAGACGATCTCGGGCATGCCTTCGCACTCCTGGTATCTAGAAGACGAAAAATGGTACGACGATCTCGCCTACACCTTGCAGGGCGACATGGACCGAAATGTCATTCCCACGCGCCGGAAGATCGGGAACGACGACTTCGAGCTCATTCCCTAAGTGTGTTCTACCGAATCGACGTGGGCGATGATGATGACGTTGGCCGGGCAGTCCTTCTGCCCGATGACGTCGTCCACAGCCCCGCCGTTCCGGGCTACGAGCACCCGGTCCCCGGGCCCGGCCTGCACCCCATCCAAGGCGACCATGGTGCGATCCCCGGGTCGGCCATCCTCGAGAATCTCGCGCACCAGCAGGAGCTTCCGTCCTGCGAAGAAGACATGTTTTTCCGTGGCGACCACGGGGGCGAGCACTTCGGCGATGAACATGGCGCTCCTCCTCAGGTCGCGGAATCCACGAGACCCACGATGCAGGCGTCGATGGGCCCGTAGGCGTTTGGCAGGGCTTTCGGGGCTTCCCGGGCGTCGATGAACATCACGAGGTCGCCGTCACGAGCGGCCACCATGTCCACGGCGACCAGGGGATCCCCAAGCACCTGGTCGGACCCGTCCACGGGCTGGATCATCCTGAGCTTGAGGCCGGCCATGGACTCGACCTTTTGCGTGGCCACGACCAGGCCTTTCACTCGCGCGAGAAGCATAGGCTCTCCAGACCTTCGTGGACGAGCTTCCGGATCCGCTCGTGGGGGCGCGCCAGGATTTCGCTTTGGATGAAGGCATCTTCACTCCGGAGATGCGTCTCCGCGGAGGCCAGGGCGGCTTCCACTTCCGCCAGGTCTCCCGTCAGGGTGAAGTAGCCCTTGCCCCCCAGATCCAAATCAAATGTGAGTTCCTGGAGACGCACCGCGGTGGTCTTGACGGCCCGGTCCGCAGCCTGGACCAGGGCCGCCAGGGCCTGGGCCTCGACGATGCCCAGCGCGTCCGTCGGGGTTCCAGGGTTCTTCCGGCCCTGCAGGGCCGAGAGAACCTGGGCATGGAGGTTCGGAATGAAGGTCCAGGAGACGAGGAAGGGGTCGGCCTTGTCCCGTCCTTCTTCCACCGCTTCCTGGAGATCCGCCTCATCGCCGGTGACGTGGATGATGAACTTGCCGCAGCCTACGGGCCCTGCCCGGAGCAGGCGCACTTCCGCCTTCTTCAGCATGAGATCGCAGACGAGCAGGCCCTTGGCAATGCTGGAAAGCTCGATGATTCCGAGGGTTGGGACCGGGTTCGTGCTCGGTGATGCCATGGAGGATCCAATCGCAGGGATCATACGATCCGGAAGTGGTCCTTGAGGACGCAGCGCCGCCGGCGCGTGAAATGGACAGCGTTCGTCATCCCTTCCCCCGTCGGAGAAGCGATGGTGAAGGAGGTGGAACCCGGACCCTCGAAACCCAGGCCGTTGAAGTTCGATCCATTCTTGACGAAGATCGAGCAATCCACGGCGCGGGCCATCTTGTCGAGGTGGTCGATGTTCTTGGAATACATGCTCGCCGTGTGCCGGAAACCGTGCTCGGCCTTCAGGGCCAGATCGATGGCTTCGTGGACATCCTTGGCCCGGGTGAAGCCGATGACGGGCATGAGCAGCTCCGCCTGGATGAAGGGATGCTGGAAGGGGACATCGGCGAAGAGCAGGCGTGGCTCTCCGCTATAAGAGATTCCCGCCGCCCGGAGGATGAAGGTGGCGTCCTTCCCCACGAAACCCTTGTGGGGGTGATGGCCATCCACGACCAGCTTTTCGACGGCGGCAATCTCGGGGCCCCGCAATTCGTAAGCGCCCGCGGCCACCATGGCGGCCTTCAGGCGATCCGCGATGGCGTCCACGGCGATCACTTCTTTTTCGCAGATGCAGACGATGTTGTTGTCGAAGGAAGCCCCGGCGACGATGCCGCGCCCGGCCTGGTCCAGGTCCGCGGTCTCATCCACGACCACCGGGGGATTGCCCGGCCCTGCGGCGATGACCTTCTTGCCCGCGGCGAAAGCGGCCTTCACGACCGCCGGCCCCCCTGTCACGACCAGCAGACGGATGCCCGGGGCGCGCATGAGCTCATTGGCAGATTCGATGCTGGGCTCCGCGATGCAGGTGAGGAGGTTGGCGGGTGCCCCCTCGGCCACCAGCAGGCGGTTCATGAGATCGATGGTGAAGGCGTTGGTGGCCTTGGCGGCCGGGTGAGCGTTGAAGACCACCGCATTGCCGGCGGAAAGCATCCCGATGGCGTTGTTGATGACGGTTTCCGACGGGTTGGTGCAGGGCGTGATGGAGCCGATCACTCCGTAGGGAGCCAGCTCCTCGAGGCTGAGCCCATGCTGGCCGGAGACGGCATCCGCCCGGAGGATTTCCGGGCCGGGTGTCTTGTTGATGACCAGGAGATTTTTTTTGACCTTGTCTTCGAACCGCCCCATGCCGGTCTCCTGGACCGCCACGTTCGACAGTTCATCCACATGACGACGCAGGCCTTCCCGAAGGCGCTGGATGATCTCCGTCCGGCGCTCCAGGCCGATGGCCCGAAAGGCCTGGAACGCGTTCTCCGCGGCCTGGATGGCCGCTGGAATGTCCCGGAAACAGCCCATTCCGGCCCCCAGCGCTGACGGGGCCTCGGCCTCCCCCAGTTCACGAAGGACGCGTTCGGCGATTCTCGAGACCAGGGCTCGATCGATGTCCATCATGGAGCCTCGTCAACAATTGGATTCAGGATTTCCGATAGACGTCTTCACCCTCGAATTGGATCGCATCAATGATGCCGATCACGACGGCGTCGACGGGACGGCCTTCGCTGACGGGAGTCATCCGGGCAGAACTGCCCTGGCAGACGATCACCCATTCGCTGGGTCCGGCGCCGACGCCATCCGAGGCCACGAGCGGATTGCCCTTGGCTGCCCCCTTCATATCCAGAGGCTGGACCAGCAGCAGCTTGTGGCCGACGATGCCGCTCACCTTCTGGCTCGCGACGACATTGCCCACCACTTTGGCGATCAACATGGCTCGTCTCCGGCGTGGCTACGAGGGTTCGCCTTGGCGGCCCAGGGGAAGAATGACATCCACGTTGTCGTGGGGACGCGGGATGACGTGCACGGACACGATCTCGCCGACCTTCTGCGCGGCCAGGGAACCGGCTTCCACCGCGGCCTTCACGGCGGCCACATCGCCCCGGATGATGGCGGTGACGTAACCGCCGCCGATCTTCTCGTAGCCGACCAGCTGCACGCGGGCGGCTTTCAACATGGCATCACAGGCTTCCGTCATGGCCACGAAGCCTTTGGTTTCGATCATGCCGAGCGCTTCACTCATGGATTTCTCCCTGGAGGTTTGGTGGCGGTTCGCCACAGTGGTTTCGAGGTGTTCAGGCCTTGGTCCGGTAGGGGCGGCCCTGGATGGAGTTGATGGCATCAATGGCGGCTTGCATGGCGCTGTCGATCTCGGACTCGCGACCGGCCATCATCAGGCGCCCCACGGCTCCGTAGGGCCTGAGGTCGATGAGGGACACGTCAGCGGCCTTCTCGGCCTCATTGGCGGCCAGCACGGCGTACGCCGCGGGGTCGCATTCGAAAAGGAAGAGGGATTGGCCCGGAAGGATCATGTGGCCGTAACGGTTGCGGTTGATGATCTGGGCATGCATGGGCTCCACGGAGCGAATGACTTCGCAGGTGGCGACGAAGGGAGTCAGCCGATCCTGCTCTGTGAGCCCGAAATTACCGATGGCGGCCTCGCCGGCGATTCGCACTTCGCCCTTGTCGTAGGCATGCACTTCCAGCATGCCGAAGCTGCGTTCGACCACCTGGGCCGCAGGCTGCACCTTGGCGGCCTTCAGGGCCACATCCGTCATCTTGTTGATGGCGATGCCCGGCGCGACCTCGATGTAGACGGAAGCCTGCTCCTTCAGGGGCGGGAAGCCGCGGGCGCCGAGGCCCACGAAGGCCGCGAGCTGCGGCTGGAGGGAATCAATGAAGACATAGGCCCTGAGGGTCAGCTGGCCGTCGCCCATATCAGTACCCCTTTCCTTCGCCACCAGTGACGATGGCCACGCCCGAACTGGCTCCGATGCGCGTCGCGCCAGCGGCGATCATCTTCTTCGCGTCCGCCAGGGAACGCACGCCGCCCGAGGCCTTCACGCCCATCCGCGGCCCGACCGTTTTGCGCATCAGCGCCACGTCGGCCTCGGTGGCGACGCTGCCCTTGACGAAGCCCGTGGAGGTTTTCACGAAGCTGGCGTTGGCCTTCTTGCAGATCTGGCAGGCAGTCACCTTCTCCTCGTCCGTCAGGAGGCCCGTTTCCAGGATCACTTTGGTGATCTTATTGCGGGCGGCCTGGACCACCGCCCGGATGTCCTTCTCCACCAGGGCCAGATCGCCGGACTTGAGCGCCCCGACATTGATGACCATATCGATCTCATCCGCCCCGTTGGCGATGGCTTCCCGGGTCTCGTAGGCCTTGGACCGCGAATCCATGGCCCCCAGGGGGAATCCCACGACGCAGCAGACCTTGACCGTCGACCCCCGGAGCAGCTCCCGACAGCGGGATACCCAGGAGGTGTTCACACACACGGAACAGAACCCGTACTCCCGCGCTTCCTTGCAGAGCTGGTCCACTTCGGCGGCGGTGGCTTCCGGTTTCAGCAAGGTGTGGTCGATCATGGCGGCCAGTTCCCGGTCGATCCCGCCCGGGACCTTGGCGCTGGAAGGCTGCGCCGCGCCCTTGTCGCCGAGGGCTTTCAGGACTTCCTGGGTGATCAGTTCCACAAGTTTCGTTTCATCCATCTTCACTCCACCAAGGGCAGCCATGCCCCAGAATCAGGCGTCACGTTCGATCTTATCCACCCGCCGCTGGTGCCGTCCCGCCTCGAAGGGCGTGGCCAGCCAAGTCAGGACCATCTCTTCCACCACCTCGGGCGGATTGGTTCCCGCTCCCAGGGTGAGGATATTGGCATTGTTATGCTGCCGGGAATTCAGGATGGTCTTCATGTCGTAGCAAAGGGCGGCGCGAATTCCGGGGAAGCGGTTGCAGACGATCGAAGAGCCGATGCCGGCGCCATCGATCATGATGCCCTGCTCACAGGGGCCCCGCAGCACGGCCTGGGCCACGGCCTTGGCGAAATCCGGGTAGTCGCAGGCTTCCTTGCCATGGCAACCCAGGTCCAGGACGGCAAACCCCTTCGCTTCCAGCAGGGCCCGCAGACGTTCCTTGAGTTCAAACCCGCCGTGATCAGAACCGATGGCCACGTGGCGCGCTCTGCCACGCTTGGCGAGCACCTCTCGCACGACTTCAGAGACCAGCTTTTTGACCTTTTGGGGATCCACGGGAACCCGTCCTCGGATTTCAAAGCAAAACAAAAGAATGGCGATCACTTGTCGCGAACAACGGAACGATTGGGGTTCCGTTCCACCGGATGTTCAACATTAGCAGGCAAAACGCTAACACCTTGCCCCAAGGCGGACAACCTGGAATGTGTGGCCCTGGGGATCCTCAACCCTGGCGAATGAGCTACAACCCCCGTGCCCACTCCGGTCGAAGCGGGGTGCGGCCCGCGAGCGCCTGATCAATGGCGGCCAGGATCGCCTCCCGATCCCGGGGGAGACGACCGCCGATGGGCAGGTAGTTGGAGGCGTGATTGGAACGGAAGATGGCGGCGCTGGGGTGGGCCTCCTCCACGAACCAGCGCAGCTCGGTGAGCAGCCCCGCGATATCCGGCAATTCAAAGCGCCCCTGATCTTCCAGCTTGGCGATGGGCGTATCCGGGACGACCGTCAGGGTCAGGGTGGAGAGGAAGCGGGGGTCCATGGCCGTGGCGAGGCGGCCCGAGGCGCGGGCGTGCGCCTCGCTGCGCTCGCGACCACCGGCGCCCAGCAGGAAGATCAGCGATTGTTCCATCCCCGCCTCGCGGGCCTTGCGCGCCGCTTCGATGTGTTCCGCGGCGGTGGCCCCCTTCGCGATGCGCCGGAGCGTCATGTCATCGCCGGATTCGGGACCGATGTAGAGGAGTGAGAGCCCCGATGCCCGGAGGCGCTTGAGGTCGTCGCCCGATTTCTCCAGCAGGTTGCGCGCCGTGGCGTAGGTGCTGACGCGGCGCAGGCGAGGGAAAGCGGAGGCCAGGGCGAGCAGGATGGGCTCCCAGTGTTCGAGGTCCATGCTTAGCGGATCGCCGTCGGCCACGAAGACATGCCGCACGTCCTCCGCGAACCGGGCCCCGGCCTCAGCGATGTCCGCCAGGACGTCCTCCAGGGGCCGCACCCGGTACCGCTTGTCCCGGTACATGGCGCAGTAGGTGCAGGCATTCCACGAGCAGCCAAGCGTCGCCTGAAGGATGAACGAATCAGCCTCGCTGGGCGGGCGGAAGAGGGGCTCGTCGTAGTGCATGGGATATTCTCCCGTGTTAAGCGGGCGGGATGCAGGTTGATTGAAGCGCCGGGCCGGAATTTGGCACGACGAAATCCGGTAAATAAAACCTGACCCTGATAGGTTTTAGTCATACGCCAGCTAGGCCCCATGACCTACTGCCCCGCCGTTCCCGCAGTCCAGGAGTTGTGATCCCCATGTTCGAGCAGGCCTTCAAGAACATCGACGACATCCTGCGCAAGGACGCAGGGTGCACCAGCGAGCTGGACTACACGGAGCAGTCCTCCTGGCTGCTGTTCCTGAAGTACCTGGACGCCTTGGAGCAGGACAAGGCCACCGAGGCGGCTCTGGAAGGGAAGGCCTACGCCTTCATCCTGGACAGGCCCTACCGCTGGGGCACCTGGGCCGCGCCGAAGGGCAGGGACGGGAAGCTGGATCACCACGCCGCCCTGACCGGCGACGACCTGCGCGACTTCGTGAACCTGAAGCTCTTCCCCTACCTGCACGCCTTCAAGCAAAAGGCCAGCGGGCCGAACACCACGGAATACAAGATTGGGGAGATCTTCGGGGAGATCAAGAACCGCATCCAGAGCGGCTATAACCTGCGCGAAGTGATCGACCTGGTGGACGAGCTGCGGTTCCACTCTCAGAAGGAGAAGCACGAACTTTCCCACCTGTACGAAGCCAAGATCAAGAACATGGGCAACGCCGGGCGCAACGGGGGCGAGTACTACACACCCAGGCCCCTCATCCGGGCCATCATCCAGGTGGTGCAGCCGAAGATCGGGGAGCGCATCTACGATCCGGCCCTGGGATCGGCGGGCTTCCTCTGCGAGTCCTTCGAGTTCCTGAGGAAGAAACACGGGCTCACCACGGCGGATCTGACCACCCTTCAGAAGCGCACCTTCTACGGCAAGGAAAAGAAGAGCCTGGCCTATGTCATCGCGATCATGAACATGATCCTGCATGGCATCGAGGCCCCGAACCTCATCCACACGAACACCCTGGCCGAGAACCTGTCGGACATTCAGGAGAAGGACCGCTACGACATCGTGCTGGCCAATCCGCCTTTCGGCGGCAAGGAGCGCCAGGAGGTCCAGCAGAACTTCCCCATCCGCACGGGCGAGACGGCCTACCTGTTCCTCCAACACTTCATCAAGAGCCTGAGGGCCGGGGGCCGGGCGGGCATCGTCATCAAGAACACCTTCCTCAGCAACACGGACAACGCCTCCGTTTCCCTGCGGAAGAAGCTGCTGGAGGAATGCAACCTTCACACCGTGCTGGATTGCCCCGGCGGCACCTTCCAGGGCGCAGGCGTAAAGACGGTGGTGCTGTTCTTCGAGAAGGGCGCGCCCACCCAGAAGGTCTGGTACTACCAGCTTCAGCCGGGCCGGAACATGGGGAAGACCAACCCCCTGAACGACGAGGACCTGGCCGAGTTCCTGGCTTTGCAGAAGACCCGGGCCGGCTCGCCCAAGTCCTGGTCCGTGGCCATGAACACCCTCGACCAGGCCACCTTTGACCTGTCTGCGAAGAACCCCAACGGTGGTGAGGAAGTCACCTTGCGCAGCCCTGAGGAGATTTTGGATGAGATCGCGGCCCTAGATGCCGAGAGTGCCGATGCGCTGGCGACCATCAGGGCGTTGCTATGACGGTACGAAGAATTGCGCTTGGTGAATTATTCCGTATCGGATCAAGCAAGCGGGTCCTCCAATCCCAATGGACCAGCGGAGGCGTGCCGTTCTATCGGGGGCGAGAAGTCACTCGCCTTTCGATAGATGGAAAAGTTGACAACGAACTTTTTATTTCAGAAGATTTATTCAAGGAATTTTCTGAAAAATACGGTGTGCCGAACCCCGACGACATCATGATCACTGCCATTGGTACGATTGGCAATTCCTACATTGTTAGGGCTAGCGACAGATTCTACTTCAAGGACGCCAGCGTTCTATGGCTTAAGAAATTGATCCCTGTAAGTAGTAAGTTCATCAATTACTGGCTGAAATCTCCTTTATTTTTTGGCCAACTGGATCGTGGGAATGGAACCACGGTCGATACGCTCACAATTCAAAAACTTCAGAGGGTGGTCGTTGACCTTCCATCTCCGAGAGAGCAGCAGCGCATCGTCGCCATCCTCGATGAAGCCTTCGAGGGCATCGCCACTGCCAAAGCCAACGCAGAGAAGAACCTTCATTACGCCCGTGAGGTCCTCAAGAGCCACCTGCAATCGGCGCTTACTCAGAAAAGAGAGGGGTGGACTGAAACATTGCTAGGTGACATAGCCACCTTCAGCAGCGGTGGCACACCATCGAAACAAAATGCCTCGTTCTGGGATGGCCCGATCCCATGGGTTTCCGGCAGGGACATGAAATCTGACCGGATCGGCGACACTGTGTTGCATATTTCGAGGGCCTCAGTAGAAGCATCTGCCACTCGGATCGCGCCAATTGGGTCATTACTAATTTTGGTGCGGGGCATGGGACTTGCAAATGGTGTGGCAATAGCCGAATTGGTAGCGCCTTGTGCTTTTAATCAGGACATCAAAGCAATACGGGCAAATCCAGGTGTTGACCCAAGATTTTTACTTTTCTCATTACGAACCAAACTATCTGATTCAGATCAAATACTTAGTAATGCGGCACATGGAACATTGAAAATTGATATGGAGGTCCTACAAAGTATTACCCTATTAATTCCATCACTTGAAATCCAAAAGAAAGCAATCAAACAAATTGATGAGATTCAAGAGGAAGCCCAACACCTC